>JABLTL010073966.1_pt1 | contig 12621 bp, 10 predicted proteins | sample 7160151 | NCBI WGS metagenome assembly JABLTL01 (sample SAMN14651223, study PRJNA627086) | human gut metagenome | isolation source: feces | host: Homo sapiens
CCCACAAGGGACGCTGTCCCTTGACCCTGCAAGGGGCATTGCCCCTTGACCCTTTTTTGCTTCCCGGCTTGAGCGCGCTTCACAGCGTAATCGCTATCGAGGCAATTATCGCCCCAAGTGTCTTTGCCAAGAGAATCGTCACCCGCACCGCCCCCGACACATCCCCCAATCGAAACCTTCTCATCAGCACCGGCGCAACCTCCAAAATCTCCCCCAGCGCCGACGCGACCATCCCCACAAACATCCCGCCGACAACCATCGCCACCACCCCGAACACCCCCGGCAGACCCAGCGTCCACCGAAGCGCATTATGCAGCGCCGCCAGCATCAATCCGCTAAGCAGCGCCAGCCCCATCATCCGCGGCGACGCGGCGTGCAGCAGGTGCTGAATCCGCGCGGGCAAGTGCAGCACGCACCATACGCTGCTGACCGCGACCGACATCGCCGCGCCGCTCATCAACCCGATGAGGATGGCAAGCACGCTATTCAATCGGCTTCCCCTCTGCTTTCTCCATGTCCTCCTGATATTCGGTCAGCTTGACCTCCAAGGGCGTTGTTTGATGCGGGAAGGGAATCGCGTAGAACACGCATACGCCCAGCGCAACGCCGACGCAGTAGGGGATGGTGATGAGACGCACGTCGTCCGGCGGTGCGCCGGTGATGGCGGCGTAAACATCCGCCTGCGCCTGCGGCATATTCACGTCGGCGTGAAACCACGTCAGGCCCAAAGCGCTGCCGAGCAGCAGAATCAGCAGCGCCGCCGCCGTCCGCACAGGGCGCAGAAAATCCTTGCCGCGCGCCTTGATGCGGTGGACGTAGCAGACATCCGCACCGATGAGGGAAATGTCCTCCTGTGGAAAAACTTTTTTGAGCGCCTTGGCAACGGCGATGGCATCCAGCGTGTAGACGCCGGGGGCGGTTGGGCAGAAGAGGGAGCAATGCCCGGCTTTTTCGCTGCCCAGTACATTGGCAGCATCCGCGACATGGAGGGTTTCGCCCTGCGCGAGCTTCACGCGGGCGCGCAGCTGCACATAAATCATGCGGACTTCTCCTCCTTCTTATGCGGAATATCCGAACAGCGCGCGCCAGAAGCCGTTCCACGTCCAGTCCCATTCGAGGGTGTCGGGCGTATCGGCGGCATCCGCCGGGATGCGCGCGAAATACGCCGTCCAGCCGAAGAGCGAACGAAGCAGGGCATCCTCCGTCAGCGCGGGGACGGAAAACAGCAGCACCCAGCAGAGCAGCAGGGCAGGAAGTGTTCGTTTCATAATGGGTTCACCTCCGCTGATGATACTGTCAATATCCCCGAAAGCGTCAGAAAGTATACGGGAATGTAAATCTTTTGGATGTTCGCTTTAATGTAAATCTTTTGGGTGTTCGCTTTACGGAAAGGCAAAAGTGTGATAAGATAAACCATACGGACAGTGCTGCGCCGCTGTCCACGGATGATTTTGACGGAACTTCCGCGCAGAATGGAGGAACAGGAAACACATATGGAAAAATGGATGAAGGGCCGCTATATGGCCAATCAGAAGCGATTGAGCGTCGGGACGGGTGTTCCTGCGCCGCGCGGACGGGGCATTGTGATGCTGATTCTGCTGGTGCTGGTTGTGGCGCTGGCGGCTGTCAGCGTGACGACCGTTGCGAAGCTTTCCAGCGTCAACAGCCGCAATATCGCCATGATGCAGGAACAGTGCCGGGACGCGGTGGCGCTGTCGACAACGCTTAGCCGGACAGCCAGCTCGTCCTCGGCAGCCACAGTGGGCAAAATCCGCGCCGATGTGCACGCGATTGACGTTATCAACCAAATGAAGATGCTGCAGGACGGCACGAACCACGCCTACGTCAGCACGGAACTGATTTCAAGGATTTACACCATCCTCGATGCCTATTCCAACCAGCTCATTACCGGTATGAGCACGATGGAGGAGCAGACGAACCTTTCTGCGGCACTGCAGGAACTTTCTGCGGCATTGTCGGGGCTATAAAACGTGAAGGGCACTGCACACGCGGCAGTGCCTTTTTGCAGCGAAAAATTCTGAAAATTCCCGAAAAAAAGCGCGAAATGCGCCGTCTAATTGGATGACGAACCCATGAAGAACGGAAAGGAAGCGAATTGCCATGCGTGCCCGACGCCTGCTTATCCTCTTGATGATGCTCCTGCTGCTCCCGCAGGCACAGGCGGAGCGGCTGACCCTCTACACTCGTCCGGGTCAGGTGGATGAAGCCACGCCATTCCAGCTGCGCCCGACGGAGCTGTCCATTTGCAGCGTGACCCGCGCCATGGGTGGCGTGGTGGTGCTGGCAAATGATGACAATTATGACAGCTTGTCGCTGTACTTCTGGCAGGACGGCATGACGGAAATGCGCAAGCTCGGCGGCGGGTTCTACTGGGTGATGAGCAGCGATACGATGGAGACGGCGCAGGAATCCTGCGAATACGCCATGAGCCGTGTGCCGAATTACCGGATGCCCGATTTGACCCATGCCATCAGCAACCTGACCTCCGACGGCGAAACGCTCTATGCCCTCAACCGTATAAACGGGCTGATTTTCAAAATTTCGGAGACGAAGGACGGTTTGCAGACAGAAGACGTCTGCACAATGGAGAATCTGTCCTGCCTGAACGTCAGCTATCGGGACTTGGAGACAGACAAAGTATACACCTATCCGGCGTCGCTGACGCGGATGTATGTCTGCGGTTCAGTGCTGGCAATCAGCGTGATGCAGGAAAACGGCATCAAGGTTGTGCTGGTGGACTTGACAGACGGCGCCATTCGCGAAATTGCGGATGAATCGCTGGAAGCTATGTACGAGTGGGCAGATGGCGAATTGCTGCTGTGGCGGCTGGAGGGATCGACCAACGAAATCAGCCGCACCAGCGGAACGTATACGCTGTCGCGTTATAGCGTGGCGACGGGGGAGGAAACCCTGCTCAGCACGGGTGTGCCGTATAAAAAACGCAGCGAATGCGGCGCGTATGACCCGTACAGCGGCAGCTACTACGGACGTGAGGACACGCCAAATTGTGCGGACGACGGATTTCGTGCAGGAAGAACCTGTGGTAACCTTCCCGGCAGCGAACGTGAATATTGCGGTCACAAAAGACAGCATCGTCGGTGTGAACCTGAGCAGCGTTTACGTCCGCTCGAAGGAAAACGGCGATATGACCGTGCTGCGCATCCAAAGCAGCAACGGCGCAAGCAACACCGCCCTGCAGCACTTCGCGGAGGAAAATCCGGAGGTGATTCTGGCGCAGGAGACGCTGGCGAAGAGCGCTGTGAATGCGGCGAGCTTGGCGGCGCGCATGAGTGCCTCCGCCGATGCGCCGGACATCCTGCGCCTGGGGCTGACGCCGGATACGCCTGAAGCGGACGGCAGCTGGCCGCTGGACGTGCTGATGGACAAGGGCTGGTGCATGGACTTGTCAGTCTACCCGGAGGTATCGGACTATGTGTCCCGGCTGAACGGGATTTACCGCGATGCGGTGACGCGCGACGGCAAAATCTACGCCCTGCCCATCTACGCATGGAGTTACGGCTACTTCATCAGCCGAAATGTGATGGAAAAGCTCGGCTTGCAGGAAAGCGACATTCCAACGAATCTCATTGACCTTTGTGCGTTCATCACGAAATGGAACGACAATCTCACGGGCGCGTATGCCGCCTACACGCCGCTGGAGGAGACGGAATCATACCGCGAGCGTGTCTTTGACCTGATGGTGCGCGACTGGATTGGCTACTGTCAGGCGGAGAACATTCCCCTGCGCTTTGACCATCCCGTTTTCCGCGAGATGATGGCGGCGCTGGATGCCATGCGCACGGACAAAATCGAGCAGGCGAATCAGCAGGTCAACGAAGAAATCAGCGACTACCGCGAATGCCTGATCTGGACGGATGCGCAGGCGGTTGGGAATTTCGCAAACTACGCGGATGCTTTCGGCAGCCGGATTTTCCTGCCGATGGCGCTGACGCCGGACGTGACCACGCATTACGGCATCGGCTACATGACTGTGCTGGTGGTGAATCCGCGGACGATGAATGCGGATTTAGTCGGCAAGATGCTTGCGCAGGTAATCGCTGACCAGGAAGCAACGGCAAAGTGCGTGCTGCTGGCGGATTACGACGAGCCGATAGAGGATTCCTACTACTTGATAATGGTGAACGACTACGAGAAAACGCTGACGGAGCTGCGCAGGCAGCAGGAAAATGCACCTGTTTGGAAGAAACAGGGGATTCAGGAGCGCATCAATGAGGAAGAGGCGAGTTTGCAGCGATACACCGTGCGGGAGAGGTGGACGATTGCGCCCAAGACGATTGAACTCTATCAGCAGACGATTCTGCCGATGAGCTACCTGCGCCGTCCGGGGATTTTGGCGGATTCGGATGCGTTCAACGCGCTGGTGTCGCAGGTGCATCAGGGGAAAATTTCGCTGGAGGAGTTTGTGGAGGAAGCGGATAAGCTGATAGAAAGATTGGAGCAATAAGGCTTAAACACGCGGACATAGCATGAAAGTGAAGTCAACTCAATCGCGCAGAAGGGTCAAGGGGCAATGCCCCTTGAAGAAAATTTGTAAAAGAGGAAACGAAAAGGGATTTTCAAACGTCTAATATGTGTGGGCTGAACGGAAAAGCGCTGCCGGGTGGTTCGCACGGATGGAAATAAATGATATGCCCCCTGAAAAGGGTGGAACGTGAAGGAGGTTTCAAGGAGCATGAAGTTCAGAAAAATGGCGAGTGTGCTGCTGGCGGCAAGCCTGCTGATTGGCTGCGCGGCGGCGGAGAATCGGACGATTTTCAAGAGGATGAGCGAAGAGGAAAGCATGGCGAATGAAGCGCTGCCGGTGGAGGAACGCGCGGAAAGCTTTTCCCCGGCGGGGCTGCTTTCGCTGAAGGACCGCGCGGCGATTCTCGTGCAAGATGACACCTCGCGCCTGTATTCTCTCTACACTTGGCAGCCCGGTCAGCAGGAAATGACGCTTGTTGCGTCGAATATGTACCGAGCGGGAGGCTATGCGCAGCTGAAAGACCTGCAAGAACGGCTGGAAAACCTGAAAGAGGACGCTCTCGCGGGCACGGAATTGCCGGACGCGGCGCATTGCTTCTCCATGCTCGTCACGGACGGCGAAAAGGTGTACGGCATCAACCACTTGACCGGCGGCATCTTCACCATCAGCGGCGAAAACGGCAAGGCTGTGTACACCGATGTTGCAACGGTGCAGGACACGAAAATCTTCATCCAAGAGGAGGAAGATTACAGCTATGCCCTTATTCCGGACACGGTGGCGGCATCGGGCGATACCGTGCTGATGCTGATGAACACATGGGATGACAAGGGCCGGGTGACAAACCTTTACGCACTTAGCTTGACGGATGGCAGCGTCCGCAAGGCGAATGTGGAGAACGTGCGCAACGTCTGCGCCTACAAGGACGGCAAATTTCTCGTGATTGCCTCTCAGAAGAAGGAAGACTGGGACGAAAACGGCAACCGCATCCCGCAGATGGCAATGGTCTATGACCCGGCGACGGATACGACGACGATGCTGTCCAGCAACATTGGCGTGAGAGATGATTTCTCTTATCAGCAGCTGGTGTACAGCGAAAAGCTGGATGCAGTGCTGTACTGTGACAGCACGCAGATCATGGGCACGACGAACTTCCAGAAGGCGACGCTGTATGCGTACCTCCCGATGGAGGGCTATCACGTTGCAATCGTGGGTGATACGATTGTTTCGGCGGATTACAGCTCCGGCATCTTCGCGCGCACGCTGACGGAAAACTATCAGCCGAGCCACGTCATTCACCTGTCCGGCACGAGCGTCTGGGGCGGCATTCGCTATTATGCGATGGACTATCCGGAAGTGGCGGTTGTTTCGGATTCGGACATTGACAGCGCCAGCGCGGAAGAGGTTGCGCGCGCATTCGCTTCGGGCGACGATGCGCCGGATATCGTGAGTGCGTATGTCAATTCGTACACCACGCGCGACGCGGCGGGCGGATTGGCGATTGAACGCCTGAATCAGAAGGGGTACTGCAAGGACTTGTCCGTGTACCCGGCGGTGAAGGCGTACGTCGAGAGCCTGAATCCCGTTTTCCGCGACTTCGTGACCGATGCAAACGGCAAGATTTTCGCCCTGCCCATCAGCGTCAGCGGCGCGTACGCGTTCACCATCAACCCGACGGTGCTTGAGGAAATGGGACTGACGATGGACGACATTCCAACGAACTTCATCGACCTGTGCGCTTTTGTGACGCGCTGGAACGACGAGTTTGTGGAGGATTACCCGAACTTTGCGCCGGTGGACTCGACGGAAAAGTACAAAGACCGCATGTTCCGCTTGGCACTGCGCGAGTGGAAGGGCTACTGTCAGGCGACGAATCAGGACTTGCACTTCGACGACCCGATTTTCCGCGAGATGGTGGCGGCGATTGACGCCATGCGCTGCGACCGCATTGAGGAAAGCAACAAGAAGACGAGCGACGAAGAAAGCGACTACAAGCAGCCGCTCATCTTCACTGGCACTTGGATGCTGAATTCCTACTACGACGGCGACGTGACCTTCGGCAAGGACAAGACGCCCAAGCTCATTCAGATGACGCTGACGAAGGACACGGACTTCCACATCGGCGAAGGCATCGAGATAGAATTGATGTTCATCAATCCGCGCACGACGGACAGCGACGAAATCGGCACGATGCTGGAATACGTCATCAAGAACATCCGCGACGAACAGAAGGTGGAGCTGGTGGCAGGCTGCACGACGCCGATTGAAAATCCGTGGTACGAGGAACAGCGGAAGCAAAACGAAGCAGACCTCGTGATGTATCAGAAGGCGTACGACGAAGCGTCGGCGGAAGAAAAGAACGCTTACAAGGAACAGTTGGACGAATTTAAGCGGTACATGGAACAAAGCGCGGAAAGCGATCGTTATACAGTATCGCCGGCGTACATTCAGCGGTATCAGGATGTAATTCTGCCGGCGCTGTACATCGGCAAACCGACGGTTTTGGACAGCACGGACAACACATCGGGGCTGAAAACGCTGGTGCAGCGGTATGTCGATGGGCAGATTACGCTTGACCAGTTCATTCGCGAGGCGGATGGGAAGCTGCGGATGATTCAGCTGGAAAATCAGTAAAAGGATTTTCCAGCAGGGCAGATTATGGTCTGTTCTTAAGGAAGTTGTCGATTGAGCGAGTTCCAGAGGGCTTTCCGGTCGCCCTCTGGACTCCTTCGGTCGCCTCCCATGTTTCTGGGTTTGTTCCGTAACTTTTGACGGATAAACACGCGGAACCTGTATGCAAGTGCGCGCAGCTCAATCGCGCGAAAGGGTCAAGGGAGGAACTCCCTTGTGGGGTCAAGGGGCAAGGCCCCTTGCGGAGTCCAGAGGCAGAGCCTCTGGGGTATCTTATAGCGCTTCAAGGCAGGCGGAAAAGACCGCCTGCCTGTGCGTGGTTCAGGAGGAAACATGTTTCGGAAGAAAAAGGTCGTGTGGCTGCTGCTGCTGCCGGGGCTGGCGGGACTGATGCTGTTTTATGTCGTCCCGTTTTTCGGGGGCATTTATTCGTCGCTGATGGACGGGTCGTTCGAGAACCAGTTCGTCGGGCTGGCGAATTACGAGCGGACGCTGCAGAACAGCATGTTCCAGCTGGGACTGAAGAACACATGGGAATTGTCACTGCTGTGCGCGCCGGTGATTTGGCTGCTGGCGTTCCTGCTGGCGGCAATGCTCAAAACGCTCAAAGACCGCTCAACGGCATTCCGAAACATTCTGCTGCTGCCGTACCTGATGCCGTCCTCTGCCATGCTGCTGATTTGGACGCTGATGTTCGACTACGGCGGCGTCATCAACCGCATGGTGACGGCGCTGGGGATAGAGCGCGTGCTGTGGCTGGAGGGTGACGCACTCCGCGTGCCGATTGTGCTGCTGTATATCTGGAAGAACGTCGGGTTCTCGGTTGTGCTGTTCGCGTCGGCGCTGTCGGCGGTGCATCCCTCGCTGTATGAATACGCGGCACTGGAAGGCGCGGGCTGGTGGACGCAGTCGTTCCGCATTACCCTCCCGCAGATTATGCCGACGGCGTTCCTTGTGTTCGTGCTGGCGTGGGTGAATGCGTTCAAAATCTTCAAGGAAGTCTACTTCATCGGCGGCGCGTACCCGTCCAACGCGATTTATACCTTGCAGCATTTTATGAACAACAAGTTCGCCCGTCTGGAATATCAGGATGTGACGACGGCAGCGTACATCTTTGCCGTGGGCGTGATGGTGCTGTTCGCGCTGATGTACCTGAGCAAAGCGGTTCGCTCGCCCAATAACTGAGGACAGGAGGCAGTATGATGGCGCGCAAGAAGAAAATTCACCATCGCCACAACCGCCTGTCCTTCGGCGGAAAGCTGGCGTTTGTGCTGCTGACCATCCTGTCGGCAGTCATCCTTATCCCGATTGTATTTACGTTCTTGTATTCGTTCTTTCCCCAGTCGGAAATTACGGCGTACCTGAAAGGGCGCGGCAGCTACGACACGACGAAGTGGCTGGACGTGCTGTATTCACCCGCGATGTTCTCGCTCCGGCAGTACTACAAGATTTTTATTGAAGAACCGTCGTATTTGAAGCTGTTCTGCAACAGCATGATGTACACGGGGGCGATTCTGGTCGGGCAGGCGCTCATTGTGCCGCTGACGGCGTACTGCCTGAGCCGCTTCCAGTTCCACGGGCGCGATTTGCTCTTCTTCTGCATTCTGGTTTTGATGATTCTTCCGTTTCAGGTCACGATGGCGCCAAGCGTCACGGTCCTGCGATGGCTGGGCATCATGGAAACGCCGTGGGCGGTCATTCTGCCGATGTGCTTTTCGCCCTTCTACATCTTCCTCCTGCGTCAGTTCATGGTGGGCATCCCGAATGAACTGCTGGAGGCGGGAATGGTGGACGGCGTAGGCCCGGTACGCGGGTTCGTGCATGTGATTCTGCCAGTGTGCAAGCCGATTCTGGGTGCGGCGGCGGCGCTGTCGTTCGCGGACTGCTGGAACATGGTCGAACAGCCGCTGATTTATTTGGCGAACCACACCAACTTGCAGCCGCTGTCGGTTATGTTCAACCAGATCAGCACCGACCGGGCGGATGTCGCCTTTGCGGGCAGCGCGCTGTACATCCTGCCGACGCTGCTGATTTATCTGTATTTCCAAGAGGACATCGTCGCGGGCATTCAGCTTAGCGAACTCAAGTGACGGAGGAAAAGGAACGTATGAAGCTTAAACGATTCGCCCTGCGCGGGCTGATTGTGCTGTTCGTGGCGGTGGCGCTGTGCATGTTCTTCGCGCGGACGGTGCAGACCATCACGACGCCGAAGGTACAGCTCGTGCAAAGCACCTCCGGGCGCTTCGAGGACAAAATGACATTCCGCGCGCAGGTGTATTTCGCGGAGACGGAAGAGTTCACCGTCAAGGAAGCCAAGGACATGAACATCACCGTGGATAAGCTCTATGTTCGCGCGGGCAACTACGTCAAGAAGGGCGATATCATCTTCACGGCGAAAACGCCCTCTTACGAGGAAGAAATCAAGAAGGTTCGCGAAGATTACGATGCGAAGAACAAGGAACTGCTGGAGCTGGACGTGCAGAACCGCAAACTGAGCAAGGAAAGCTACCAGAACACCATGTACCAGCAGCTGCTTGACGCGCAGGATACGCTCAGCGAAGCGACATATGAAGCGCGCTATGCCGCGGCGAAGGAATCTGTTGTGCTGACGGGGGATGTTTCAACGTGGCAGAGCCAGCTTGCATTGTCCGGTGAGGTGTCCGACGACCTCAAAGCCGCCGTCAACAAAGCGCGGACGGCACAGGCTGCCTACGAAGAAGCGCGCGCAGCGTACTTCGCGGTGCTGGACAACAAGAAGCTGAAGGTGTCAGACGATGTGTTCCAGTACATCACCAAGCGCAACGGGCTGATGGAGGAAATCGAGGATTTGAACCAGAAGATGGTGACGCTGACGGTGCTGGAAACGAGCCTGAAGGCAGTTGTTGCGCCGCGCGACGGCTACATCATCGAGCTGAAAGTGGCGGAAGGCGACACCTACGACGGCACGAAGGTTGCGTATGTGATGAACAAAGAGGACTGCGTGCCGGTGCTGCGCGCGCCGCTTGACAGCAATTCCACGCGCACGATTGCCGACGGGACACGCGCCGAAATCAGCAGCGACAACTACGGCAGCGAGCGCACCAACGTGGAAAAGACCACCATCGCTTCAGATGGCACGAAGTACCTGCAAATGCCGATGCCGGAAACGTACCTGAGCAGCGACTCCACTGCGATTCGCCGCTTCATGCAGGACGGCGGCGTGGACGTGAAAATCACCTACCGAGCCAAGAGCGCCACAACCCTGCTTGCGCCCAGCTGCGTCCGCTCTGACGGCGAATCGAACTATGTGTACGTCGTTGAGTATTCCGGCGGCGGCTTCCTCTCCGAGAACACGATGAAGGTCAAAAAGACCAGCGTGACCGTCATCGAGCGCAGCGACAGCACAGTCTCCATTCAGGAGGATTTGAGCTATCGCTCCATCGCCGACCGTGAAGACCGTGCACTGGAGGACGGCGCGACGGTCATGGAGTATGTGCAGTGAAGAAGCTGGGGAAATGGTGGCAATGGGCGCTGCTGGCCGCCTTTGCTGCCGCGCTGGTGTTTGGGGCGGTTCAGGCAAAGCAGGTAGGCGACCATCTGCAATACCTGGTGCCCGCGCCCGCCCAGCAGACGGAGGATAATTCCGGCGAGGACGGGGACACAAAAGCAGCCCCGAATCAGCCGATTGCCGATCAGGTGAAGGCGTTGGAGAACGCCGCCGAGGAATGGGATACGACGACGATGCTGCGCTGGACAATCGGCGGTGTGATTGAAAAAACGTCGATTTCCGGCGGAGACATCTCGTCGGATACGCGCGTGGAGCTGGTCGGCAAATATGGCTTTCAGGTGCGGCAAAAGCTCCTGCGCTACGGGCGGCTGCCCTACGAAGAGGAACTGAAGAGCGGCCGGAAAGTCGCTGTGCTGGACGAGGACTTGGCGCTGAAGCTGTTCCGTGTCGCCGACCCGCTGGGGCGCAAGGTGTACATCAATGGCGAAAGCTACGAGGTCATCGGCATCGCGCGGCATTCCATGCGCGTCGGGGAATATCAGGCGTATACGGCGTATATTCCGCTGAACAGTGTGATTGAAACGTCCACAACCGTCGATGCCCTTTTGGTGGAGGCAATCCCGAAGCCGGGGACGGGCGCAAGCGTATCCTTCAAGTCCGTTGTGACGGGCTGGCAGAGCGGCGGCAGCATGTTCGACCTCGGCAAAGAGGGCATGAGCGCGACGCTCTGGCTGCGCGTGCTGCTGTTTCTTATCGGCATGACGGTGCTGCTGCGGTTCATTGCGTTCCTGAATGGGCGCGTGAAGCACTACGGCAAGCGCTATCGGCAGCGGCTGCAAGAAAAGTATGCCATCAGCTTGATGCCGGAGCTGACAGGCGCGGTGCTGCTGTTCATCCTCGGCTACGGGGTATCGGCGATTTTCGCGGCGCTGCTGATGAACTACATCATTCAGCCGGTATACACCTTCCCGGAGTGGATTCCGACGGTGCTGGTGGAGTGGAAGGATATTGCAAAGGCATTCTGGAACGTATGGCAGGACACGGCGGTGATGCAGGAACTGCGCACGCCGGAAATCCTGCGGCTTCGCTGGCTGGCGCTGCTGGTGCAGGGCTGCTCGGCGGGCGCGGGGGTACTGCTGGGCATCCTCTACGGGCGGATGCGCTCGTCCCGTCAGCTGGTGGCGGACAGCGTGAATGCGCTGTATCATCAGGGTGCGACAGTCTCCGTCATCCACACGCGCAAGGTGATTGACATGACCGATTTGGGCTACGTTATCACGCTGGATGGCGAAATTATCCCGCGCCGCGCCAAAACCGTGCCGATGGTGCGCATCATCAACGCGGAAGCGATTCTGCGGCAGATGCCCGCCGGCAAGCGCGACGGCGCGTTCGTTCTGGAAGTGGTGGATGAGCAGATTCCCGCGAACAACGCGCGCTGGCTCATCACCTGTCAGGACGGCGAAAAGACGATTGTCGAAGCGAACCGCGACTGGGACATTCAGCTGCCCATTGCCGTGCTGACCCGTATCGTCTACGGTACGCAGACTTTCGCGGACTTCCTTGAATGCAACGCGGGTTATGACATGCGGATGCGTTCGCCCGCCATGGACGGCATGTTCGGCCACCACTTGACGATTGACGGGGGAGAAAAGTAAACCGATACGGCAAGAGCCGCTGCACGTCCCTTTTGTGCAGCGGCTCAATTATGTTTCTCCACGGAAGCTTGGGGGGAGAGCGCAAGTCCAGAGCGGCAGCAGCTTGCATGGCTCTGCCATGAGAGAAGGGGCAAAGGAAAAAGGTTCTTCACGGAATGTTGGGGAGCAAACAAGGGCTTCGGCGAAGCGCCAAAAAGCTGCACGCGGAAGGAGCAAGGAAGCGAGACCAACTCAATCGCGAAAAAGGGTCAAGGGGGACTTCGTCCCTTTTCGTCTGTCCCTTGCAGGGTGCAGGGACAGCGTCCCTGCGGGGGTTTGGGGCAACGCCCCAACTGTTCCTCGTC
>JABLTL010104621.1_pt1 | contig 12615 bp, 11 predicted proteins | sample 7160151 | NCBI WGS metagenome assembly JABLTL01 (sample SAMN14651223, study PRJNA627086) | human gut metagenome | isolation source: feces | host: Homo sapiens
TACATGGTGCCCGGCCTGGTGGCGCACCAATCGGCTTTAAAAGACGGCGAGCTGTTAGAGGTGCCCGATTTTGGCGAGGCCCCCGCTAAGTTTGAGCGGCTGACCTACACCAAAAAGGATTATTACGAGGATTAACATACAAAAGAGCAAGCCAAAAAGGTTTGCCCCTTTGCCTATTGGGCTAATTTAAGCCCGTTTTGGGTGCCATTTGTAAGGAGAAAAAGCAATGAAATACAGCAGCTGTATTGATATGATGTTTGCCGACCTGCCTTTTGAAAAACGGTTTAAAGCCGCGGCAGATTGCGGGCTGAACGCCGTAGAATTTTGGAAGTGGAGCAACAAAAATTTAGATTTTGTTTGTAAAGAGCTGAAAAATAACGGGCTGCAATTTTCGGTATTTAATATTGACAGCCAAAACGAGCAGCTTTCTTACGACCTTTCCCGCGGGATCTTAAACGCCGGCCGCGTGGAGGAGTTTATGGCGGCGCTGAAAGAAAGTATTCCGGTTTACAAAAAATTAAACGCCGCAGGCATGATTGTTTTGATTGGCGAAACCATTAAGGATTTAAGCAAGGAAGCCCAAAACGCCAACATTTTAAAGTGCCTAAAGGCGGCCGCCCCGCTGGCCGAGGAAAACGGCGTTACCTTAGTGGTGGAGCCGTTGAACAGCTTTGACCGCGAAAATTACTATATGCCCTACGCGGCCGATTTGTTTAAAATTTTAAACGAGGTTAACAGCCCGGCGGTTAAAATGCTTTACGACATTTACCACCAGCACAAAATGGGCGACTTTAGCTTAGCCGAAATTGACCGCAATTTAGCGCGCATTGGCCATTTTCATGTGGCGGATTGCCCCGGCCGGCACGAGCCAGGCACCGGCACGGCCAATTATGTTGCCATTTTAAAGCACCTAAAGGCTTTAAATTACGGCGGGTACATTGGGCTGGAATACCGCGCCACAAAGCCGGATAGCCAAACCCTGAACTTTATAAATGAGGTAGAAAATAAATGATTAAAACAGCAATTATCGGTACAGGGATGATTGCCAGCTCTGCCCACATCCCGGCTTACCGCAGCCGCAGCGATGTATTTGAGCTGGCCGCCGTTGCCGATGTGAACCTAACCGCCGCCAAAGCGCTGGCCGCCGAGCAGCACATTGAAAAAGCCTTTGAAAGCACCGAGCAAATGTTAAAAGAGGTACGGCCGCAATTGGTTTCAATTTGCGTGCCAAACGCCTTTCATTACAGCTTGGTAAAGTTAGCGCTGCAGTACGGCGCCAATGTGCTTTGCGAAAAACCGTTGGCCTTTTCCTACGCCGAAGCGACCGAGCTGTTTGGCTTAGCCAAAGAAAAGGGGCTGCTATTAATGGCCTGCCAAAGCATGCGCTACACGCCCGACCGCCAAGCGGCAAAGGCCTTTGTACAAAACGGAAATTTAGGGCAGCCTTACTACGCCTCCTTTTCTCGCATACGGCGGCGCGGTATTCCCTACTGGGGCACCTTTCACATTAAAAAATTCAGCTGCGGCGGCGCCCTGTGCGATATTGGCGTGCATATGTTAGACGCAGCTTTGTGGCTTATGGGCAACCCCGAAATTCAATCGGTCAGCGGGCGGTGCGGCAAGCACCACGCCAACGAGCTGGGCGATCTTGCCGCCAGCGGCGCCCGCACCGGGTCGGTGCAAAATATGCGCAAATTCAACCCCAACGAAATGGATGTTGAGGATTTTGCCGCCGGCACCATTACCTTTAAAAACGGCTGCACCCTTCATTTTACGGTAGCCTGGGCCGCTAATATGCCCGAAAGCTCCGACATTCGTTTGGTTGGGGAAAAAGCCGGCATTGATGTTGTTCCCGGTACGGTCTACAAAGGCGAAAATACTAACGAAAAATTACAATTTTTGCCCGATAAATACAAAGACGAAGCCTTTCCCGGTCACTTTCACCTAATTAACAATTTGGCGAAAGTTTTGCAAAACGGTGCCGCGCCGGATATTTTGCCGGAGCAAACTATACAGGTTTCGGCCGTTATTGGAATGTTTTACCGCTCCTGCGAGTTGGGCAGGCCGGTACTGTGGGAGGAAATTTTAAATGATTAAAGCTGTGATTATTGGTTGCGCGCACATGCATGTAAACGAGGTGGCGCTTTACATCCACGAGGAGCCGGCCATGCAGCTGGCCGCGTTCAGCGACCCGGAGCCGGCCGTTTTGGAGCTAACCAAAACCCGCTACACCCGGGGCTGGAATATTGAAAATGTAAAGCAGCACTATTGCAGCAATTATTACGCCGATTATTTGCAAATGTTAGACGCCGAAAAGCCGGACATTGCCTTTATTTTAACCGAAACGGCCCGCAAGCCGGAGGTGGTAGAGCAGTGCGCCCGCCGCGGCATTGATATTAGTATTGAAAAGCCCATGGCCGTTAATTTTGCCGAAGCGCTTAAAATGAAGCGCTCGGTAGAGCTGTACGGCATTACGGCCGTTGTAAACTGGCCGCTAACCTGGCGCCCCTACCTGCACCAAATGAAGCAGGTGTTAGAAACCGGCATGGTTGGCGATCTAATTAAAATTCGCTTTTTAATTGGCAATACGGGCCCGGTTGGGCGCGGCGCCATGCACCGCGGCGTTTTACAGGCGGCCGAGGAAATGACCGACTTGCAAAAATCTAAAATGTGGTGGTACCAAAAGGAGCAAGGCGGCGGTGCTCTGCTTGATTTTTGCTGCTACGGCTGTATGTATTCCAACTGGATTACCCAAAGCGAAGCCCGCACTGTAACGGCGGTTTCGGGTAACCTGGCAACCGACTTTGCCAATATTTGCGATAACGCCGTTAGCTTAGTGCAGTACGAAAACACCTTAGCCGTGCTGGAGGGCACCTGGACCACCCCCTCTTACGCCATTCCGGCCGGGCCAACACTTTTTTGTAAAGACGGCGTAATTAGCTGCGAAAAGGCAGCCGACGGCACCGTAACCGTGCACGCGCGCGACATTTACGGCAAAGAGCTGCCGCTGCCGCCCTTTACCTACCCCGCGCATTTAAAAAACATTGCAACCGAGTACGCCAACCATGTTAAAACCGGCGCTCCGGTGCACGAAACGCTGCAATTTCAATTTAACCTTTCTACTATGGCAATTTTAGACGCCGCTGTGCGCTCGGCCCAAAGCGGCCAAACCGCCACCGTACAAAACAGCGTATGGGGTTAATTGCCGATATTGAGCGTGCCTCGAACCACGACGGCCCGGGGCTTCGCAGCGTTGTTTTTTTTAAAGGCTGCCCGCTTGCTTGCAAGTGGTGCCACAACCCGGAGTGCATTAGCTTTCAGCCGCAAACCCTGTTTTACCCCGAAAAGTGCATTGGCTGCGGGCAGTGCAAAAACGGCTGCTACAGTGGCGCACGCGTGCTCTGCGGGCGGGAAATGACGGTTGACGCCGTTTTAGAGCAGCTGCTGCAAGACGCCGCCTATTACCAAAACAGCGGCGGCGGGGTAACCTTTTCGGGCGGGGAGCCGCAAGCGCAGCCGGAATTTTTAAACGCCCTGCTAACCGCCTGCAAGGCCCGCAGAATTCACACCGCCATTGAAACGGCCATGCCGGTATACTACCCCGAAATTTTAAAAAAGGCCGATTTATTGCTGGTTGACCTTAAAATTTGGGATGACGCATTGCACCGCGAATACACCGGCGTTAGCAACCGCCAAATTTTAAAAAATATTCAGGCGGCCAGCGCTTTGGGCGTGCCAATGGTTGTTCACACACCAATTATTCCCGGCGTAAACAACACAAAAGAAAACATTTTGGCCATTAAAGCTTTTTTAAAGCCTTTAAAAAATGTTACAAAGTACGAGCTGCTGCCCTACCACCCGTTAGGGGTGCCCAAGCAGCGGGCTTTGGGGCAAACGCCCGTAGAATTTAAAATTCCAACCGCAAAAGAAATGGAGGAATTACAGCATTATGCTAACTTACCGTGACCGTTTGGCGCAAATGCGCGCCACCAAAATTAAACACACCCTGCAAAAGCGGGATCAAAACGGCTACACCGACTTAGACGATTTTGGCACTGTGCCGTTGCCGGAAAGCTACCATGTTGACCCGTGGTACAACAGCGACACCGGCAGTTTTTACGGGTTTGACGGCATGAGCGAAAACTTTTGCCGCGTGCTGGCGGCACAGCCGCCCTATGTTGACCCGGTAGAAATGCTTTGCGGCCGCTGGCGTGATATGCTGGTAAACTACCGCGGCGACCTGCATTATATGCCAAACTGGATGAAAAAAGACCCTAAGCTGCGCCAGTTTACCGAAAAAGAGGTTACCAACCAGTGGAGCAAACGGTGGGATGAAAAACGATTCCCTTACGACGAGCTAAAGCCCTGGCAGGTAAAGTACAACATTACCAGCGGCATTGACGGCGACGCCCACTTTGCCTGCGACTACCGCATTGGCCTAAAGCTGGGCTTTGGCGGGTTGCTGGAAAAGGTTCGCCACTACCGCGGCGTAAACCCCGAAAAGGCTGATTTTTACAACGCCGAGGAAAAAGTGCTGCTGGCCATGATTGACTTTGTTGACCGGCATATTAAAAAAATTGAGCAGCTGCTGCAAACCGAGCAGCGCCCCGAGCTGCGGCAAAGCCTGCAAACAATGCTGCAAAATAACAAGGCCGTGCGGTACGGCGCGCCAAAAACCTTCGCCGAGGCTTGCCAGTGGGTGGTTTATTTTAACTGCTGCTCCCGCATTTACACACGGGACGGTGCCGGTTTTCAGTTAGATACTTTGTTGTACCCGTACTACGAAAACGATGTAGAAGCCGGAATTTTAGACGACGAGACCGCAAAATTCTACATTGCCGACTTGCTGCTTACCGACCCGCATTACTACCAGCTTTCGGGGGTAGATGCCGAGGATAAGGATCTAACCAATCACCTTTCTTACTTAATTTTAGACGCTGCCGACGAAATTGATATTGCCTGCAACCTTTCGGTGCGGGTGCACAAAAATTGCGACCCCGCCTTTTTAAGAAAAGCGGTTGCCTGCCTGTTTAAGCACAAAAACGGCTGGCCGCGCTTTTGCGGCGACAAGGCCCTTGCCGAAGGCTACATGAAAAACGGTATTGATAAAAAAACCGCCCGCGAGCGCATTGCCGTTGGCTGCAACTGGATGTGCGTGCCCGGCCGGGAATACCCCATGAATGACACGGTTAAAATTAACATTGCCAAGGTTTTAGAGCAAGCGTTAATAGATTTAAAACAAGGCGAAAATTATTCTTGCAGTGAATTGTTTTCTATCTTTTCCCGCCATTTAAAAAAGGCAGTTGAGGTAGTAGCCGCAGGGGTGAACTTGCATTTAGACCACCAGTGGCAGGTTACGCCGGAGCTGGTAATGAACCTTATGATGCACGGCAGCATTGAGCAGGGGTTAGACAGCTCGCAGTGCGCCGAACTGCTTACCATTGGGGTAGACGGCGCCGGGCTGGCCGTAGTGGCCGACTCGTTTGGCGCAATAGAAACCCGAATTGAAAAGGAAAAGGTCCTGACCTGGCCGGAATTGTTTGAGGCGCTGGAGAACAATTTTAAAAACGAACGTATTCGGCTTATGATGCAGTCGGCCCCAAAATACTGCGGCGGCGACACCGCGGCCGACGCCTGGGCAAAAAAAATTACTGAAATTTGGGTTAAAACCGTAAAGCAACAGCCCATGCCAAAAGGGCGGCAGTTAATTCCGGGCTGGTTTTCTTGGAGCCGAACCATTGAATACGGCTCTAAGGTAGGGGCAACCCCCAACGGCCGCCGGCAGGGCGAGCCTATTTCGCACGGGGCAAACCCCAACCCCGGCTTTCGGCAGGATGGCGCCGTTACCGCCCAGGCCAACGGTATTGCCGCGGTGCAATGCGGCTACGGCAACACCGCGCCTTTGCAGCTGGAGTTTGACCCGCTATTGGGTGCCGACGAAGGCGGTATTGATTTTGTAACCGCCCTAATTAAAACCCACTTTGAGCAGGGCGGCACCTTAATTAATATTAATGTGTTAGACGGTGAAAAGCTTTTAGCCGCCAACAAAAACCCCGACCTATACCCCGATTTGGTGGTTCGCGTAACCGGGTTTACGGCTTATTTTGCCTCGCTCTCCCCCGAATTTAGGCAACTGGTAGTCAACCGCTTTTTAAGGGGAAATTAAAAGCACCTTTGTTTGAAAAAGCCCTCGCTGTAGTTTCATACAGCGGGGGCTTTTAGCGCAATATTTTACAGCATTTTAAAAAATTTGTTTGCTGAATTTTTTGGCACAATTTAATAAATTGGCCGCAGCTGTTACTTTACGGGTTTGGGGGGCTGTTTTTTACATTCTGCTCCTTAGCCAAATTGGCTTTTTGCCGCTTTTTGTTTTGGTGGCGAACCGCCAAAACAATTGCTGCAGCCACAGCCGCAACCAGTAAAATAAACGGCAGGCCCGAAAGTAAAATGACTAACAGCTCGGTAAAAAAGGTGCCCAGCGCGTGCAGGCTGCCGCTAAAGCCGTTGGTAATTCTGCCCCAAACGGTGCCGCCGTCGGCCGCGCTGTTTTGCGCCTGCAAAATCGTTAAGGTAACCGTATCAAACTCAATCTCGTTATTATACTTTTTAAGCTTAGCCTCGGCAGCTTCTATTTGGCTAATCACTTCGGTCAACTGTTTTTGTACCGCCATAATGTCAGAAAGGCTGCCGGCCTTATTCAGCAACACCTCTAAAGCCTGTTTTTCTGCCTTAAAGCCGAAAGGCGGCTTTCGGTATCTATGTAGGCTTCGGTAACATCCAGCACCTGGCTGCTTTGCTTGGTTACGGTGCTGTTTTGGGCAATGTAGCTTGTTAAGCTGCCGGTTTTTTGGGCCGGAACCCGTAAAACCAGCTCGCCGGTTGTTTCACCGTTGTAGCCCTCGGTGCTTTGGGTAGAGCTTAATACACCCTCCCCCGCCCTGCTGCCCTTAAAAAAATGAATAAACATTTTTTAGCCGGTTTTTGGTATGCCGCTGCCGGCGTTCAAGCGCGCTGCCGTGTCGGCTTTGCCAAATAGCCGGTAAAAGCTTTTTGGCAACTTAGCAAACCCGCCCTTTACCCCTTGCAAAACGGTTGCAATTACCGGCCGCTTGTGCTAAAATATTAAAGCTGAATTTTTAAACAAGGGGGCCTTGCCGTGATTTTAATTATTGCCGAAAAGCCAAGCCTTGCGCGCAACATTTGCGCCGGCATTGGCGAAATGAAAAAGCAAAACGGCTATTACGAGGGCAATGGCTACCTGGTTAGCTGGGCGCTTGGCCACCTGTTTCAGCTTTACGATGTTGAAGACTACACCGGTGAGCAAAATGCCCGCTGGCGGTTAGAAAATTTGCCGTATTTTCCGGCTGAGTTTAAATTTAAACTGCGCACCAAAGGGCGCGAAAAGCAGGTGGACCCCGGTGTTGCCCGCCAGTTTGAAATTATTAAAGCCCTTTGCAACCGCGGCGATGTTGAAAAAATTGTAAACGCGGGGGACGCCGACCGCGAGGGCGAAATTATTATTCGCCTATGTATTCAAAACGCCTTAACCGCCCCAAAGCCGTTAGGCCGCCTTTGGCTGCCCGACCAAACGCCCCAAACCGTAGCCAAAGAGCTTTTGGAAATGCAGCCGGAGCAAAATTACGACTCCTTAGCGAACGAGGGCTTTTCCCGCACTTATGTAGATTGGCTATTTGGCATTAACCTTTCCCGCTATGCCACCTTAAAATCGGGCGCTTTGCTGCGGGTTGGGCGGGTAATTATTCCCATTGTTAAAGCCATTTACGACCGCGACATGGAAATAAAGAACTTTACCCCGCAAACCTACTACGGCGTTGTAAGTAAGGCCGAAACAGGCGGCGAGCTGGTTGAGCTAACCAGCACCCGAAAATACCCCAAAGAGCAATTAGCCCGGGCCGAACGCTGCTGCGCCGCCTACAACGCTGTGCCGGCCGTTGTAACCAAAAAAACCGCTAAAAAAGACACTTTAAAACCCGGCAAGCTCTTTTCCCTTTCCAAATTGCAAAGCCTGTTAGGTAAAAAGTTTAAAATGTCTATGGATACCTCGTTAAAAATTGCCCAAAAGCTGTACGAAGCCGGTTATTTAACCTACCCGCGTACCAATTCCGAATATTTGGCAACCGCCGAAAAGGGCAAAATTAAAAAAATTCTTAGCGGCGTGCAAAAATTGGGTTACCCGGTTGCATTTAAAGACCAAAAAACCATTTTTGACGATAAAAAAATAGAATCGCACTCGGCCTTAACGCCTACCTTTAAAATCCCTAAAAAAAGTGACTTGACCGAGCAGGAATACCAGGTTTACAGCACCGTTTTTAAACGGTTTGTTGCCGTTTTTTGCAGCGAGGAATGTTTGGCCCAAAAAACCGAAATTACCATTGCCGTAGGCGAGTACGAAACCTTTACCCTAAAGGGCACCGTAATTACCCAGCCGGGCTGGACGAAATTTGACGAACCCACCACCAAAAACCGGGTGCTGCCAAACCTAAACAAGGGCGACACCGTGAACACCGATTTTAAGCCCAAGGAGCGCGAAACTACCCCACCCAAGCACTACACGGTTGAAACGCTGAACAACTTTTTAAAAAATCCGTATCGCGATTTAAAGGCCGCCGCGGCCGACAGTGAAAATGAAGATGACATGGACGAATATCGCGCCATTTTTGAAGGGGTAGAAATTGGCACCGAGGCCACCCGAACCGCCATTATTCAAAACGCGCAGCAATCCAGCTACATAGAGCTAAAAAACAACAGCTACTACGTTTTACCCGGCGGCATTTTTTTAATTGAAACGCTGCGCCGGTTGGGTATTCACATGGAAAAAGAGCGCACCGCCCATTTAGGCCGCGCTTTAAAGCAGGTTTACCGCGGCGAGCTTACCGTAAAACAGTGTGTTGAATTGGCCGAGCAGGAAATTAGCGAGGTTTTTAGCAAACCGCCAAAACCGCCGGAGGAGGACACCGACATTGGCACCGCCGGGGAGCCAGTTGGCCCCTGCCCGCTTTGCGGCAAGCCGGTACTGCGCGGGCGTTACAGCTACGGTTGCAGCGGCTACAAAGAGGGGTGCAATTTTCGCTTGAATTTAGAAATTTGCAAACGGGTTATTCCCCTTTCGGCCGCGCGGGACCTTTTACAAACCGGCCAAACAGTTAAGCTCAAGGGCTTTACCTCTAAAAACAACAAGCCCTTTGACGCCGCCCTAAAGCTTGAAAACGGCAAAATAATTTTTAATTTTAATTAACAACACAGCCATGTTGCTATTTAAAAATTCCCGGCTGCTGCAAAAAGCCTTTGCGGCAGCCGGGAATTTAGCAAATAGATTTTTAAAACACTTTCGTATTTTCATTATTTTACGGTGCCTAAAACGCTTTTAACACCGCTTAGCCCAATTGTAAGTCCTTAAATTCGTTACCCCCAACCGGGCGGCCCCCGTTTTTGTGGTAACACATTAAAAAGCCCCGAAAGCGTAACACTTTCGGGGCTTTTGGTTGAAATAATAAATAATTATCTCTTGCTGAACTGCGGAGCGCGACGGGCGCCTTTCAGGCCGTACTTCTTACGCTCTTTCATTCTCGGGTCACGGGTAAGCAGGCCGGCTTTTTTCAGCTCGGGGCGCAGTTCCTCATCAAACTGCAGTAACGCACGGGCAATACCGTGGCGAATAGCACCGGCTTGGCCGGTAACGCCGCCGCCGGTAACGGTGCAAATAATATCAAACTTGCCCTCGGTGCCGGTAACAGCAAACGGCTGACGAACAATTAGCTTTAAGGTTTCAAGGCCAAAGTAATCGTCAATATCGCGGTTGTTAATTGTAATTTTACCGGTGCCGCTGTACACGCGAACGCGGGCAACAGAGCTTTTTCTTCTGCCGGTACCGTAGAAAAAAGGTTTACCTTCGTACATTTGTTAGCTCCTCCTTTTTAAAAGTCCAAGGCTTCGGGTTTTTGGGCGGCGTGAATATGCTCGCTGCCTTTGTATACACGAAGTCTGGTAAGAGCCTTGCGGCCAATGGTCGTATCCGGAACCATGCCCTTAACGGCAAGCTCCATGGCCAGTTCAGGCTTTTCAGCCATTAAAGTTTTGTACTGTACCTCTTTTAATCCACCAATGTAGCCGGTGTGACGACGATAGTACTTTTTCTCCAGCTTTTTGCCGGTTAAAACGGCCTTTTCTGCGTTAATGATGATTACATGATCCCCACAATCAACATTCGGGGTGAACTCCGGCTTTAGCTTGCCTCGTAATAAATCGGCAGCTTTCACAGCTACGCGGCCGAGGGGCTTTCCGGAGGCGTCAATTACATACCATTTACGCTGAACTTCAGCGGGTTTTGCCAAAAAAGTAGACATAACACAAACCTCCAATTAATTTTTACAGCTCAATTATAATACCACAGCAGAACGAACTTGTCAATAGCTATTTTTACATTTTTTAAAATAAACTTTTAAATCTTTATTTTTCTTTAATTTGCTTTGTTTTTCTCTTGTTTTCTAACTTTTAATTTTACCCTTTCTTAAATTTTTTAAATACCTTAAAGCCCTACTCTGCCGTAAAACGCCGAAAAAAGCAGTAAGCGGGCAGCAAAAAAGCGCCGCCTACCGGCAGCGCTTTTAAGGCTTAAAACAAAACCTTTAACTTAAATTTGTTAACGCAGTTTAATGTGGGCCTCACGCAGCTGTTGCTCCGAAACCGTGTTTGGTGCACCCAAAAGCAGATCCTGTGCGTTGGCGTTCATGGGGAACGGAATAATTTCGCGAATACAATCCTGCTCGGTCAGCAGCATAATTAAGCGGTCTACCCCCGGGGCCATACCGGCGTGCGGCGGCGCCCCGTACTGAAAGGCGTTGTAAAGGGAGGAGAATTTTTCTTTCAGCTCCTGCTCAGTGTAGCCGGCAATTTCAAACGCTTTTACCATGGTTTTCAGCTCGTGGTTACGCACCGCGCCGCTGGAAAGCTCAACGCCGTTGCAAACAATATCGTACTGCCAGGCTAAAATCTCTAACGGGTCTTTGGTGTTTAAGGCCTCTAACCCGCCCTGCGGCATTGAAAACGGGTTGTGGGTGAAAATAATTTTTCCGGTTTCCTCGTCGGTTTCGTACATCGGAAAATCGGTAATAAAGCAAAGCTCCACGCGGCTTTTATCAATTAGATCCATGCGCTCGGCCACTTCGCTGCGAATCATTCCCGCCAGCTTGGGAGCCATTTTTTTGCTGTCGGCAATAAAGTAAAGCACATCCCCCGGCTGCAGCCCGGCACGCTCAATTAAAACGGTACGGTCCTCCGGCTTTAAAAATTTATCAATCGGCCCAGCAAAGGAAAGATCCTCCTGCACTTTAAAGTAACCCAAACCCTTCATGCCAATAGAAAGGGCGTATTTTTCCATATTCTCAAAAAAACTTTTCGAGCGAGAAGCCGCCCCCGGCACGCGAATGATCCGCACTGTTTTTTTCAAAAACGGCTTAAAGGTTGTTTCGGTAAACAGGTCGCTGGCGTCAATAATCTCCAACGGGTTGCGCAAATCAGGCTTGTCGGTTCCGTATTTTAACATGCTCTCGGCGTACGGAATACGGCGAAACGGCGCCGGACTAACGGCTTTGCCCGAAAACTTTTCAAAGGTTTTGTATAAAACCTTCTCCGCTACAGCAAAAACATCCTCCTGCGTAGCAAAGGCCATTTCAAAATCCAACTGATAAAATTCGCCCGGCGAGCGGTCGGCTCTGGAGTCCTCATCCCGAAAACAGGGGGCAATTTGAAAGTATTTATCAAACCCCGAAACCATAAGCAGCTGTTTAAAAATTTGGGGGGCCTGCGGCAAGGCGTAAAACTTACCCTGATGCACGCGGCTGGGAATTAAATAGTCCCGTGCGCCCTCGGGCGAGGAGGCCGAAAGAATAGGCGTTTGAACCTCTAAAAAGCCTAAAGACTGCATGGTTTGGCGCAAAAAGCCGATCACCTGGCTGCGGAACACCATGCGCTCATGCACCTTGGGGTTTCGCAGGTCTAAAAAGCGGTAGGTCAAACGAACATCCTCCCGGGTGTTCGTAGAGGTCATAACATCAAAAGGCAAGTTGTTTTTGCAGGTGCCTAAAACCGTTAGCTCGGCAGCCTCAACCTCAACCGTCCCGGTAGGAATTTTAGGGTTGTAAGTAGATTCATCCCGCCGAAGAACCTTGCCGCAAATGCTAACCGTACATTCTTTATTTACACCCTTTAACAGCTCCTCGTTGTGAACAACAACCTGAACCACGGCGTAATGATCCCGCAGATCAATAAACAAAACGCCGCCGTGATCACGAATATTTTCTACCCAACCGGCCACGCGAACCGTTTGGCCAATAAGAGCCTCGCCAATATCGTTGCAGGTGTGAGTTCTGTAAGGGTTTGTGTAAGCCATATTTTAAACAACCTTTCAAGCTTATAAATGCTACAGTACTAAGTTATTACCGAAAATAAAGTATACCACAATCTCAATATAATTTCAACATTTTTTATAAATTTATCTGCCGCAGCGCTGTAGGTTTACAATAGATGTGTTACAGTTGGCAATAAAAAATAAGTGACGAATGGAAAATCCTGTGTTACAGTTAAGTTGCTGAGACA
>JABLTL010088433.1_pt1 | contig 12614 bp, 10 predicted proteins | sample 7160151 | NCBI WGS metagenome assembly JABLTL01 (sample SAMN14651223, study PRJNA627086) | human gut metagenome | isolation source: feces | host: Homo sapiens
ACAAATATATTAAAGGTGAGGAAAGAAGCTTTACGATTATTGCATACCCGCTGCCGGAAATTTCTTTATACGCTTCAAGCGCCTTGTCACGAATTGCCACCGTATACTGTAATGCCATATTAGCTTTCTGCTGATAAACACCCAGTTCATGAGTATTGGTCATATTTCCCAGTGCAAAATCAACTTCTGCCTGCTGTGCCTGCTGAATATAGGTATTAGTACTGTCTAACAGTCCGGATACTGCATTATAAATGGAATCGAATGTACTGTCTGTCTTTGCTGTGCTTCCCGTTGCCGAATCCTGCATTGCCTGTGAAACCTTTGATACATAATCTGTTCCAAGGCTGTTAATTGCTGATGTTACGTCCATAATAAATCTCCATTCCTCTATTTACGGTTTTATTTACTGCTTACTGTTCTCCGATTGTAAGTCCTTTATTTGCCATTGTTTTGCTTGCATTAAATGCAGAAATGTTTGCCTCATAAGATCTGGAAGCATCAATTAAATCTGTCATTTCCTGTACAACGTTTACATTTGGATAGGTTACGTATCCATTCTCATCTGCATCCGGATGTGACGGATCATATACCATATTCATATCTGTTGAATTATCTTCATAGACAGAAGTTACCTTTACACCATCGCCTAACAATCCATTGTGTGCCTGTTTTAACACGCTGGCAAAAGATGAACCGTTTGAGCTTGAGCCGGTCACGGCGGTTGAAGCTGTCAGTGTCTTTTCCGTAAATACGACTACCTTTCTGACATAAGGTGTTCCATCGGACGTTCTTGTCGTATTGACATTTGCAATATTCTGTGAAATCACATCTGTCCGCAACTGCTGTGCCGTCATTCCAGAAGCACTGATATTAAAAGCTGTAAACATCGACATATTAATCATTCCTCCCATTTATAACAAACATTCTGCTAAAAGCTGTCACGCCTATTTATTTTAATACTGCCTTCATTCTTGTAAATTCATTATTCATGCTGTCTATTAACGCATTGTAATTAATCTGTTCTGCTGCCAGTTCAGCATTCTCTGTAGACAAATCCACGTTATTACCATCCATTCTGTATGACAATGTTGTATTTTCCGTATATGTCCTGGTTGTAATTCCGCTCAAATTAGCTTCATTCACCTTCTGTGTCAGCGTTGAAGCCGGTGTACCTGCCTGCTCAAGCGCAGACTTTAAATAAGTTGTAAATTCCACGTCCTGTCTTTTATAATTTGGTGTATCCACATTTGCAATGTTATTGGTAAGAACTTCCTCTCTTAACCAGCTTGCATCTGCTGCCGTCTTTAAAACATCTACATATCCAAATGCCCCCGAATTCATATTCTATACTCCTTTCTTCGATGCGTTCCTATGTACTCATCACATAAAAAACCTAAGATATATTATAAATTATATATGAAAAATTACAAGTTTTTTTTAGCATTTTTTACATTATTATTCCAATTTTGACAGATTTTACCATAAAAAAAGGACTGATGCGCTACACTTGTGTATCATAATTCCTATATACGCATCAGACCTTTTTATTAGTTTTGATCAAGTTTTTTTATTTCTTCAAAAACGACTTCATTAATGACTTTGATGTACGTTCCCTTCATCCCCGATGATCTAGACTCAATAACTCCTGCGCTTTCAAATTTTCTCAATGCATTTACTATAACAGACCTTGTAATACCAACCCTGTCTGCAATCTTACTCGCAACAAGAATGCCCTCTGTCCCATCCAATTCTTTAAAAATGTGTTTAATCGCTTCCAGCTCTGAAGAAGAAAGCGTACTGATTGCCGATTTCACAATCTGCTGTTTGCGGACTTCCTCAGCATTTTCCTCATTTACGGAACGCATCATCTCCAGTCCGACAACAGTTGTTCCATATTCACACAAAATAATGTCATCAATTTCATAGCTGTTATTGCTCTTGTACATAAACAGCGTTCCAAGCCGTTCACCGGCAATCTCTATCGGTGCAAGCAGTGCCTGAAACTTTTTGACATTCTCATTTGTAAATCCCAAAGTTGCCAGATTTACATTTTCTTTTGTCGAAAGAACACTGAGCAGTCTTTCATTCAGCATATTATCCACAAATCCGCCAACCTTGTCATAAATCAGTTCATCAATAACTTCCTCACTGTTATAAAATCCCGTGCCAAGCACCTTGCCTTTTTTACTGATCACAAGGATATTGGATTCGAGAATGCCGCTCAACACAGCACAGATATCATTGAATTCAACCCGATGTGAGTGATTGTTATGAAGCAATTTATTGATTTTTCTGGTTTTATCTAATAACTGGACACTCATTTCTATCCTCCTTATGTTTACTTGGCAAACTGCCATACTCTATTATTGATAATAACACGTTTTTTATTACAATTCAACTGAATTCACTGTATTTTTCGCAAAATTTCACTTTATTCCAAAAGCTTTCTATTTATTTTCATCGTTTTCACGATTTTCTACATAGCCGCAGTTTTCATCACCGCACACCAGCTTATTGCCTTTTTCCAGCATATAGCCGCCGCATTTCGGGCATTTCTTATTAGAAGGCTTCTGCCATGTCATAAAATCACATTCCGGATTATCCTCACAGCCAAAATATCTTCTGCCCTTCTTGGTCTTTCTCATAACGACTTCTTTTCCGCACTTCGGACATGCCACACCGATTTTTTCAAGATATGGTTTGGTATTTCTACATTCCGGGAAACCAGGGCAGCCTAAAAACTTACCGTGCGGACCGTATTTTACAACCATGTTTCTGCCACACTTCTCACAGACAACATCCGTTACTTCATCTTCAATCTTTACCGATTCAAGTTCTTTTTCTGCCGCTTTGACAGCTTCATTTAAGTCCGGATAGAAATTTCTGATAACCTCTTTCCATTTTACTGAGCCCTCTTCCACACCGTCGAGCAGTGATTCCATGTTTGCGGTAAAATTCACATCTACAATAGAAGGAAATGCTTTCTTCATAATGTTATTGACCGCTTCACCCAGTTCTGTCACATAAAGATTTTTATTTTCCTTTGCAACGTAATGTCTTGCGATAATCGTTGTAATGGTCGGCGCATACGTACTCGGGCGGCCGATTCCCAGTTCTTCGAGTGTCTTTACAAGCGACGCTTCCGTATAATGTGCCGGCGGCTGTGTAAAATGCTGCTGTGGATTCAGTTCATTTAATGTCAGTTCTGACTGCTCATCAATTCCCTTTACCAGTGCATTGGAGGCTTCCTTTTCTTCATTATCCTTATATACAGATAAGAATCCTTCAAACTTTACCTTGGAAGCTGCTACCGTAAAACGGTATTTTCCTGCCGCAATCTTTACAGAAATGGTTTCATAGACCGCCGGACTCATCTGACTTGCCGTAAAGCGCTTCCAGATAAGCTGATAAAGAAGTAACTGATCTCTGCATAACGATTCTTTAATCACAACCGGCGACAGTGCAATATCTGTCGGCCGGATTGCTTCGTGTGCATCCTGAATCTTTTTATCATCTTTTTTTCCCGCACCGGTATTTCCTACATAATCCTTTCCATAAGAAGCTTCAATATATTCTGCTGCCATAGCTACTGCTTCATCTGCTACTCTTGTGGAATCCGTACGCAGATACGAAATTACACCTATTGTCCCTCTGCCTGCAATATCCACACCTTCATAGAGCTGCTGTGCAAGGCGCATGGTTTTTTGTGTTGAAAAATTCAATGTTTTTGCTGCTTCCTGCTGTAAGGTACTTGTTGTAAACGGCAGTGGGCATTTTTTTGTCTTTTCACCTTTTTTAATGCTTTCAACATAGAATTTTTCTTTTTCTACCGCCTGTGTAATTTCCTGTATCTGTGCTTCATCTTTAATGTCGATTTTCCCGTCAGCATCTCCGTAAAACTTTGCCGTCAGGGGCTTTTTCTCACCTTTTACGTCTAATACTGCTTCCATTGTCCAGTATTCCTGCGGAATAAATGAATTAATCTCATCTTCCCTGTCACAAATGATACGCAGAGCAACAGATTGTACACGGCCGGCACTTAAGCCTCTTTTAATCTTTGCCCATAACAGTGGACTAATCTGATAACCTACCATCCGGTCAAGCACACGTCTGGACTGCTGGGCATCCACAAGATTCATATCAATCTTGCGTGCATTTTTAATAGAAGCTTTTACTGCATTTTTTGTAATTTCATTAAATGTAATCCGGTAAATATCTTTATCCTCCAGCTTCAATGCCTTTGCCAGATGCCATGAAATCGCTTCTCCTTCGCGGTCGGGATCGGTTGCAAGATACACTTTATCTGCTTTTTTGACTTCTTTTCTTAAAGCAGCAAGAATATCTCCTTTCCCACGGATTGTTATATATTTCGGTTCAAAATCGTTTTCTATATCAATTCCCATCTGACTTTTCGGTAAATCTCTGATGTGCCCCTGAGATGCCATAACCTCATAATTTGCCCCCAGAAATTTTTTAATCGTCTTTACCTTTGCCGGGGACTCTACGATTACCAGATATTTTGCCATAGTCTCTTTTTTTCCTCCTCAAATCTCTAAATCGTTCCTTACATAACAGTTTTTTGAGATTTCCGTAATCAGCCCCTCAAGCTGCATTTCCAGAATCATCTGATTTAAATCTGCTATTTCAAGCCCTGTTTCTGCTAAAAGTTCATCAAGGCTTTTTGGATACAAATCGAAACAACTATACACCATATCTTTGGGGGTTGCAAGGAATTTTTTTTGTATTTTTTCTTTTTCTTCCCCTTTCCCGACTGTTTTATTCATAAAAATTTTATCTTTTAACGCCTTTGTCTGAAAAATATCTTCCGGTTTTGTAATTACAATTGCCCCCTGTTTTATCAGTTCATTACATCCTTCACTGAGCGGCTGCCCGATATTCCCTGGCACAACATAAACATCCCTATTCTGCTCCAATGCCGCATCTGCCGTTATAAGTGAACCGCTTCTTTTTCTAGCTTCTACAACAATCACCGCATCTGATATCCCGCTGATAATGCGGTTTCTAACCGGAAATCTACCTGCTGCCGGTACTGTCCCCGGCGGATATTCCGAAAGAATTGTTCCCTTCTCCTGAATCTGCATATAAAGCCGGATATTTTCACGCGGATAGCAGATATCCACGCCGTTTCCAAGTACCGCCACCGTTCTTCCCCCGCCCGCAATACAACCTTCATGTGCCGCAGTATCAATACCCGATGCCATGCCGCTTACCACAGTAATGCCAAGTTGTGCAAATGCCTTTGCGAAGCTGTACGCAACCGACCTTCCATAGCCGGAACATCCTCTTGCCCCCACCATGGCAACTGCCGGTTCATCTGCGCACAAAAGCTGTCCTTTGCTATATAATCCGTAAGGCATATCATATAATTGCAGAAGGTTTTGGGGATACTGTTTTCCTTCCTTATATATAAACGATATTCCCTTATGCTGTAATTGTGTAAAACTTTTATAAACTTTTTCCATATTTCTGTTTTTCATAATCGTTTCTATGTTTTGCTGTGTAAGACCTGTACAGCCGTGCAGTGCTTCCGGCGCCGCATAAAAAACCGTCTTTGGACTTTTAAATACATCCAGCAGTCTTTTTATCCGCTTATTGCCTATCCCTGAAAGATTGCACAGCCAGTACCAGTATAATTCTTCTTTCCCCTGCATATATTCTCCATTTCTTCTGTGTAAATAAACTGCTATTTAACCCCGGTATCATTTTATTCGATTACCGAACGGTAGCTGCGGTAAGAAAGTGCCTCGCTTAAATGGGCAATTTCAATTTCTGTACACTCTTCAATATCCGCAATCGTGCGCGCCGTCTTTAAAATCTTGTGATATCCTCTTGATGTAAGGTGGAATTTATCATAGACTTTTTCCATAAACTCCTGTTCTTTTTCTCCCAGCCTGCAATATTTTTCAAGCTGCATGGCACTCATCTGCGCATTAAAATAAATATTCTCCTTTGCAAAACGCTCCGCCTGCCATGCTCTTGCACACTCCACCTTTTCTTTCATGTAAGCCGATGACCCTTTTTTATTACAGCTTTGATACTGCATTTTATGGACACCTGCATCCGTAACCTGTATACAGATATCAAAGCGGTCCCATAACGGACGACTGATTCTGCCCAAAAATCGTGTAACATCCTGCTGTGTGCAGGTACATCTGCTTCTGTCTGGAAAATATCCACAGCGACATGGATTCATCGCTGCTGCCAGCATAAAATCTGCCGGATAGACACACGTTTCCGTTAAACGTGTAAGAATCACTTTTTTCTCCTCAAGCGGCTCTCTAAGCCCCTCCAGAACTGTCTGACGATACTCTGTGAGTTCATCTAAAAATAAAACGCCTTTTCCCGAAAGCGTGACCTCTCCCGGTCTTGGCACTCTGCCTCCGCCCAAAAGTGCCGCCTGGGTCACACCATGCCCCGGCGCCCGGAACGGTCTTTTCGTCATCAACGGATGATTGGGATTTAACTGTCCTGCAATACTGTATATCTTTGTCAGTTCCAGCTGTTCCTCAAACGATAATTCCGGCATAATCGATGAAATTCTTTTAGCAAGCATCGTCTTACCGCTTCCCGGCGGTCCTACATATAAAATGTTGTGCATCCCCGCCGCAGCAATCATCGTTGCCCGCTTTGTACTCTCCTGCCCTTTTATCTCCAGGAAGTCCAGCTGTTCCTGTGGACTTTCTTTCCCTGCCGTATCATAGTTTCCTTTTAGAGAACTATTCCTTTCCTGCGCCGGACTTTTTCCCGTCTGTAAATATACCACCGCTTCTTTCAGTGTCCGTACCGGTATCAGTTCCATTCCCTTTACAACACTTCCCTCTGCCATATTCTCTGCCGGCAGAATACAGCGCTTCTTTCCCTGCTGTAATGCTTCACATACCGATGGCAGAATTCCTTTTACCGGGTTGACCGTGCCATCAAGGCTTAACTCCCCAATAATGACCATATCTTCAAATGCCGTCATATTGACTTCATCCTGTGCGCCAAGAATCCCTATGGCAATCGGCAGATCAAATCCTGTCCCGTATTTGTGTATGTCCGCCGGAGAAATATTGACCGTAATGCGCCGCGGTTTCTGTTCATAACCGGAATTACGCAGGGCAATCCGCACACGCTCCTTCGCCTCTTTTACTTCTGTGGAAAGATAACCGCCCATATCAAATACCGGCAGTCCTCTCCCCACATCCACTTCTACTGTAACTACATAGGCTGTAATGCCCGTAATCGTAGTACTGTAAACCTTTGAAAACATTGCTCACCTCTGTAATATAATATAGTTTTATTCTTCTCACTATTCATATTACAGATATATTTTTAATTTGTCAACTATTATATTTTAAAATTTCACAGTTATATACAAATTTGCCTGTACTTTCACACAGCTCATACTTTTGCTGAATTACTGCCTTTGTCATTTTCCAGACCCGGGTCTTTTGCAACGGTGCTTCCATTCCCGATAACTGTGCAATCCGCTCAACAGCCGTATCTGCATCCACGCTGTTTACCGTTCCAAGCACAACAAGTCCCATCTTTACCGCACGCAGTGCCGCCTGTACAGCTTCCGGTGTTTCAAGTTCACCGATTAAAACACCATCTGCCGATTCATGCAGCAGATTGTCCATTCCTTCCTTATAAGAACCGGTATCTTTTCCGATACAGCGGCGGCTTAACAGCCCTTTTCCTGCTTCTATCGGATATTCTACGGGACTTTCCAGCGTTACAAGATGCATAAAACGTCCTGCAAGCATCTGTTCTGCCAGTGCCGCAAGTGTGGCACTCTTTCCGCTGTGCGGCTTTCCGCAGACAAGTACCAGTCCCTGCGTAATCCCTGCCAGTGCTTTTAGTTCTTCCGGAAGTCCCTCTTTCTTATTGATAATTTTTACACAGGCTGACGGCACACCGTCATTCTGGTAAATATGCACGCGGAATCTGCCGATTCCATGAAATGCAATCATTTCATCCACGCTTTTTGTTTCCCTGTACTGTGCCGCCTGTTTTGCATCCAGCATTTCAAGCAGAATTTTTTCTGCTTCTGTGCTGCTTAATTCCGGATAATCGAGATTCTTTATCTTTCCACCAATCCGTGCTGCCGGTTTTCTGCCCGCCATCAGATATATTTCTGCTGCGCCTGCCTGCTGTGCCTGTCTGAATAACTGTTCAATTGTAACCATCTTTCCACCTCATTCCATCAACCGGTTACTGTATCTGTTCAATCCGGTACTGTGTTTCATTTTGTTCTATTGCTTCCTCATAAATTCTGTCATAATCATCCGAACAGCTGTAGCGTTTTTCATTTTCATCATGGACAATGTCAAATATTCCCTGTGATGTCACATATCCATCTGAATAAGCAAATGCAAAATAAACATCTTCTTCATTGTCATCATTTTCTATCACTGCCTGATAAAGAAAATACAGGTAATTGTCCGGTCCTGCCACCGCGTCTGCTGTTTCTTTTTTCTTTAAAAAGTATATGCCAAGACATTCAATATCCGAAGCTTCTTCAATATTGCTGCTTCTTAAATAAGAAGTCTTTCCTGTGGCTTTATATAACATACGGAAGGTTGTATTCTCTGTCTGTGCAGAAATCGTATCCTCAATCTGTCCCTGCATTTCTGACAGCACTGCATTGTCTATGTCAACCGGTGTCTGTACATACTCACTTAAACCCTCGGCGCGCACTGTTACCTCTAATGTATCTGTGATATAACCGTGCCGTCCGAGTTCTTCTTTGCCGGTTTCACAGCGGATTGTCACTGCATCACCTTTTTGAATGTTTTCCGTCATATCCGCCGTAAATATAAGGCTGCCAAGATACTCATCGCCCCACTTGTTGGTAACCAGTGCATACGCATCCGGGCTGATTCCAGCAAAGGTCACTTCTACATTAGAGAATAAATCAATCTTTGTACCTGCATCAATACCTTTGGCACGCACGGTATAGTCTTTTGCTTTGATTTTAACTCCCAGTTCTTTTGCAAGCTCCTTATCAAATAAAACCTCAATCTTTACTTTTTGACCGTTTGCAATATTCATCTGATGCACTGCTGCCGATACGGATTCTGCAAGACTTCTGTAACGGCTCTGTTTATCTGCATCTTTTGTCTTTCCTGCAAGCCTGCGGTAGAGCTTTTCCGTATCCACGCTGCACTCTGCTACGGCATATCCGTCCGCTCCGGTGTAGGATACCGTAATGTAGTCTTCCGGCTTTACCTTTGACGCCACCGCACAGATAAGGCTTACAAGCAGGATCACCAGCACCAGTACACCGATTGCTGCACCTGCCGCCGTCTTTGGTTCTTTATGCACCCAGCCGGTAAAATCCTGCATGAAACACTTGAATTTTCCCTGCTGTCTGCGTTCTTCCTCCTCTTTTTTGCGTTCTTCTTCCATCGCAATGGATTTTTCTCTCCATTTGCCCAGTTTTAAATCGACTGTTTTATCCACAGGTTCATTTTTACTCATTTGCTGTTTACTCATTTTCCCTCTTTTCCCGCCTGATACGGCTGTTTATTCTACCGGTCTTGTATACTGCTTTAAAAATTCAAGTTCCTCACCGGATAAATGCGGTGACAATCTGCTGTAAACCGCCGCATGGTACGCATTGAGCCTTTCGATGTCTTTTTTCTCCAGCCATGCCGTGTCTACCAGGTCCAGATCAATCGGAACAAAGGTCAGCGGTTTAAATTTTAAAAAGGTGCCGTACTCATTTTCACCGTCACCGACACACTCTATTTCATTTTCAATACGGATACCGTAAGCGCCTTCAATGTATACACCCGGCTCATCGGAAGTGACCATGCCTTCTTCAAATACGCACAAATCATTTCTGCCCGGATTGTGCTTCCAACGGAAGCCGTTGGGCGACTCATGCACGTTGAGCAGATACCCGATTCCGTGGCCCGTGCCGCACCGGTAATCCATGCCCTGTTCCCACAGCGGACCTCTTGCCAGAATGTCCAGGCTAAAGCCCGTACAGCCTTTTAAAAAACGTGCATTGGCAAGATTTAACATGCCCTTTAAGGTGAGTGTGAAATATTTTTTCATCTCCGCTGTCACTTCACCCAGTGCAAAGGTACGGGTAATATCTGTCGTGCCGCGAAGGTACTGTCCGCCCGAATCCACCAGAAGCATCCCCCTTGGATACAGCACCGCACAGTGGTCTTTTTCTGCGTGATAATGCATCATTGCCGCATTTTCACCGTATGCACTGATTGTATCAAAACTCAATTCCTTGTAATCCGGAATATGGCTTCTTAAATTATCCAGATACTCTGCTGCCGTCACTTCCGTGACATTCCATTCTTTTCCTGCTTCGTACTGCTTCATTGTATTTTTGAGCCAATACATAAATTTCGTCACGGCAAGTCCGTCATCAATGTGGACATCCCGCAGATTCGCAAGTTCTGTCGGATTTTTGACCGCTTTCATACGCACGGACGGATTTTCCTTACAAATGCATTCTGCAGTTTCCGGCACACTCTGGAAAAGCGCCAGATTCACTCTTTTCATATCCATCCACACCGAAGTTTTCTTACCCGCAAGACTGCGTAAATCCGCATAGATTTGATTATACGGACGAAACTGTATCCCATCCTGTGCCAGATCAGCTTTCATTGCCTGCGTAAAACGGGATTCCTCTGTATACAGATACACTGCATTCGGTGCAAACAGCAGATATGCCATAATCACCGGATTACATGCCACATCATCGCCGCGCAGATTTAAAATCCAGCAGATGTCGTCTAACGAAGCCACCGCATGATATGCCGCGTGTGCCGTCTCCATTTCCTGATAAATTCTGTGAATTTTATCCTCACGGCTCTCTCCGCTGTATTTAAGTTCCAGTTCATACGCTTTGGAAGCCGGAAATGCCGGTCTGTCTTTCCACAGTTCCTGTACCGGCATAAAATCCCCTTTGATCCTGCCGCCGCACGCCTCTGTAAGTTTTATCCACTCCATTCCTGTCTGTGCCGCACACGTTCTTGCATCCATGCCGAGCACACCGCCTGCGCCCAGCCGCTCACGGATATACTCTGTAAGCGTCGGCACGCCTGCACAGCCCATTTTCATCAGCGTAATGCCCGTACCTTCAAGCTGTGCCTGTGCCTGCACAAAATATCTGCCGTCCGTAAAAAGTGCTGCTTCTGTCTGTGTCACTGCCAATGTTCCCGCAGAGCCGGTAAACCCGGACAGGTATTCCCGGTCTGCAAAATATGCGCCCGAATACTCAGACATATGATAATCATCGGTAAATACTACAAATATGTCTACATTTTCTGCTTTCATGCGTTCCCTCACAAAACGCAGTCTTTCTTTTATGACTTCATGTTTTTCCTGCATGGCAATTCCCTTCTTTTGCTTTTATAGTTTGGCATCCTCCAGCAGTTTTTTAAGCTTTAAAAGTGCCTTTTTTTCAATCCTGCTGATATAACTTCTGCTGATACCCAGCCGGTCTGCCAGTTCACTCTGGGTCATCGGTTCTTTGCCGTTTAAACCGTACCGCCGGATAATAATTGTTTTTTCTCTTTCATTTAATACTTTATCAAGATTCTGATACAGACACAACACCCTTTGTGCAAAAAGACAATCTTCTACTACATCTTCTTTTTCTTCACCGACAATATCTATCAGGCTGATTTCGTTGCCCTCTTTATCTTTTCCAATCGGCTCATACATCGACACTTCTTTGGATTTGCGCTTTTCCATGCGGAGCATCATCAGCAGTTCATTATCAATGCATTTTGCGGCATAGGTTGCCAGCCGGATACTTTTATCCGGTTTGAATGAATTGACCGCCTTAATCAGCCCAATCGTGCCGACAGAGATTAAATCATCCGTATCACGGTCTGCCTGAAGATATTTTTTGACCATGTGTGCCACGAGCCTCATATTGCGCTCCACCAATATATTTCTCGCTTCCATATCCCCATTATGAAAACGTTCTATCATTTCCTTTTCTTCTTTTGCCGATAGCGGCTTTTCAAATGCTTTCAAAGAAAGGCACCCCTGACACATATTTATATATAGTATGTGCCGGAATGCCTTTTATTGCTTTTCCAATCTAATCTTCTTTTCTTCTTAATATGTCATACTGGCAAAGCGGAACACCTAAATCAATATAAAGCTGCTGTTTCGGATGCGGTGCACTTTCCATCGCTTCTCCGTCTTCGTTGTAAATTGCCTTGACGGTAACTTCCAGGTTCGTACCATCCGGGCGCATAACTTCTATCGTTTCCCCGACAGAGAATTTGTTACGTTGTTCAATATGATACAATCCCTTGTCATTACACTCTCCTACAATGCCGAGGTACGTATATTCCTTGACATACGTATTGGAATCATAAATCTGGGTGTTTTCATCCGGTTTTCCAAAGAAAAAGCCTGTTGTATACTGTCTGTACGTACATTTCTGGATTTCAGACTTGTAAAAAGGAATCCGGCTCTTATATAATTCAGGGTCCTGTAAAAATTCATCAATTGCCAGACGGTACGTTCTTGCAACCGTTGCCACATATAATGCCGTCTTCATTCTTCCTTCGATTTTAAAGCTGTCAATGCCGGTCATGGAGCTGTGGGGATTTACCACGAAA
>JABLTL010018062.1_pt1 | contig 12613 bp, 6 predicted proteins | sample 7160151 | NCBI WGS metagenome assembly JABLTL01 (sample SAMN14651223, study PRJNA627086) | human gut metagenome | isolation source: feces | host: Homo sapiens
GAGAGTCTTTCTCTGGTAGAGAACAGTATAGAGAGCGGAATGCCGGAGGATTTTTATTCTATAGATCTGACGGATGCGTATGAGAGTTTGGGAAGGATTCTGGGAGAATCACTTGGGGAAGACCTTGTTAATGAGATATTCTCTAAATTTTGTATGGGCAAGTAGTTCCCACGAGGGTTGCGTGAGTACGCAGGGATTTATGCATATGCATAGGCATAGGCTGCGGAAGCCCGCAGAGGTATTTCACATTGGAATGTGAGAAAACCGCAAAGGGGCACAAGGCCGCGCCCCTCTGCACACCCCTGGGCCTTTTTTACAAAGTGCGGCGATTGAGGAAGGCAGAAAGTTACTAACCTGTGCCTGTATGCTTCTGTACTGGCAATTCAACACTGAGCCGAAACGTGGCAAACAGAACTTTGTATACCCCCGCAGACGTGCACCGCACGTCGAGAGCCTCGTTGCAGCTACACTGCAACAATCGGCACAGCGTCCCATATTCAACACCGAAGAATACAGACAAAAGTCGATAAAGTCACACATCCCCACAACCAAGCGCTTCTAAAAAAAAGCCCGAGGGGTGTGCAGAGGGGCCGTGGCTTTACGGCCCCTTTGCGGTTTTCCTTATCTTCCCAAAGCAAGAACCCCATGCCTCCTGCCAAGGAAAGCAAAACATACATCACACAATAAAAACAAAGATAAAAAATAGAAATAAAGGAGAAAAAGTATGAAAAATCTGGAACAGTCTTTCGACATCATAGTAGTAGGCGCCGGCCACGCAGGCTGCGAAGCCGCATTAGCAAGTGCCCGTCTGGGCCTGCAAACAGTCATGTTCACAGTCAGCGTAGACAGCATCGCCCTGATGCCCTGCAACCCCAACGTAGGCGGCAGTTCCAAAGGCCATCTCGTCCGCGAACTGGACGCCCTCGGTGGAGAAATGGGCAAAAATATAGACAAAACATTCATTCAGTCCAAAATGCTCAACCAGTCCAAAGGCCCTGCAGTCCATTCTCTCCGTGCCCAGGCCGACAAACAGGCTTACAGCACCGAGATGCGAAAAACTCTGGAAAACACAGAAAACTTAACTATCCGCCAGGGCGAAGTAACAGAACTTCTGGTAGAAGATAACCACATCACCGGTGTAAAAACCTTTTCAGGAGCCACCTACCACGCAAAAGCCGTAGTTCTCTGTACAGGAACCTACCTCAAGGCCCGCTGCATCTACGGCGATGTCAGCAACTACACAGGACCAAACGGCCTTCAGGCAGCCAACTATCTCACGGATTCTCTGAAAAAACTGGGAATCGAAATGTTCCGCTTCAAAACAGGAACCCCTGCCAGGATCGCCGGAAACACCATCGATTATTCCAAAATGGAAGAGCAGTTCGGAGACAAAAGAGTCGTACCGTTCTCCTTCTCCACAGACCCGGAATCCGTACAGATCGAGCAGAAATCCTGCTGGCTGACCTACACAAACGAAAAAACACACGAGATCATCCGCGCAAACCTGGACAGATCCCCTCTTTATTCCGGAATGATCGAAGGAACCGGTCCGCGTTATTGCCCGTCCATCGAAGATAAAGTCGTCCGTTTTGCAGACAAAAAACGCCATCAGGTATTCATTGAGCCAGAAGGCCTTTACACAAATGAAATGTACATCGGAGGAATGTCCAGCTCCCTTCCGGAAGATGTCCAGTACGAAATGTACCATTCCGTACCAGGCCTGGAGCATGCCAAGATCGTGAAAAATGCCTACGCCATTGAGTATGACTGCATCAATCCACGCCAGCTCTACCCGACACTGGAATTCAAAAAGATCAAGGGCCTTTTCAGCGGCGGACAGTTTAACGGAAGCTCAGGATACGAGGAAGCAGCCGCTCAGGGTCTGATCGCAGGAATCAACGCAGCCATGGAAGTAAAAGGAAAAGAACAGCTGATCCTGGATCGCTCCGAGGCATATATCGGCGTTCTCATCGATGATCTGGTAACAAAAGAAAACCATGAGCCGTACCGAATGATGACAAGCCGCGCCGAATACCGCCTGCTGCTCCGTCAGGACAATGCAGACCTCCGTCTCCGCAAAAAAGGCTGGGAGGTTGGCCTGATCGATGATGAGACATACCATAAACTGCAGGAAAAAGAACGAATGATCCATGAAGAGATCGAGAGAGTAGAACATACGACTGTAGGCGGTTCTGCAGAAGTACAGAGCCTTCTGGAATCTCAGGGAAGTACATTGCTGAAATCAGGAACCACCATTGCAGAGCTGATCCGCAGACCGGAACTTAACTATAAAGTGCTTGCACCGATTGATAAAGAAAGACCGGAACTTCCAGAAGATGTATGTGAGCAGGTAGAGATCAACATCAAATATGATGGCTATATCCGCCGCCAGATGAAACAGGTGGAGCAGTTCAAAAAACTGGAGCAGAAAAAAATTCCGGAAGACATTGATTATGAAGATGTAGGAAGCCTCCGCATTGAAGCACGTCAGAAACTGGAGGCTTACAGACCGGTATCCATCGGCCAGGCATCCCGAATCTCCGGCGTATCCCCGGCAGATATCTCTGTACTTCTTGTATACCTGGAAAGCAAAGCCGGACATAAACATTGATAACATTCTGAATAATGAAAACATAAAAAACAAAGAATAAGAGAGGAAACTGCATGTACAATTTAGAAATCCTGGAAAAAGGCTGCGAAGAACTTGGAATTACTCTTAATGACACGCAGAAAAATCAGTTTATCCAGTTCTACGAATTCCTTGTAGAAAAAAATAAAGTTATGAACCTTACCGGAATTACAGAATTCGATGAGGTTCTCGTGAAACATTTCCTGGACAGCCTTTGCTGTGTCAAAGCCGTAGATATGAGCAAGGTAAAAATGGTCATGGACATCGGAACCGGTGCCGGATTTCCGGGGGTTCCCCTGAAGATCGCTTTCCCGGAATTGGAAGCCTGCCTTCTGGATTCCCTGAACAAAAGAGTGAAATTCCTGGAAGAAACCTTTGCACTCCTTGGACTTGAGAACATTTCAGCCATCCACGGAAGAGCCGAAGAATATGCAAAAAACAAAGCCTACAGAGAAAAATATGACCTCTGTGTATCCAGAGCAGTATCCGGTCTTGCAACCCTGTCCGAATACTGTCTCCCATACGTAAAAGTCGGAGGACTTTTTGTCTCCTATAAATCCGGCTCAGTAAAGGAAGAAGCCGAAGCGGCGGAAAAAGCAGTAAAAATCCTCGGTGGAAAGATCCGAGACATTCAGTACTTCGATCTTCCGGGATCCGAGATCAGCCGTTCCCTGGTCATCATCGAAAAAGTAAAAAACACACCTGGAAAATACCCGAGAAAAGCAGGAACGCCGCTCAGAGAACCACTGGCATAACAGAATCTTGCTGCTCAGAAAATGTAATCTCCTGTCGAACAAAAGAAGAATTTGTGTGACAGGAGATTTTTCGCTGATTTGTTTCACAAAATTATCACAAATTTATCCTACTTTTATCACAAATTACTTTTACACTATAAAATGATAGAGATGCCCCTGGATTCCCCCATTCTCTGTTTCATCCAGGGGCATTTTCTATTGAAAAGACGCCAGAGTCAAAGGGCCTCTGTTTTACGACCTTTTGCCTCTGGCATCTTATAAGATGGGAAATCAAGAATTGAAAAAGTATTTCCCGGAGAATAAAAGGAGGAGAGTAAAGTGATCGAAGTAAGTAATCTGGTCAAAAAATACGGCGATCATACAGCCGTTGACCATCTTTCCTTTCAGATCGAAAAGGGGAAAATTTACGGATTCCTGGGCCCCAACGGTGCAGGAAAATCAACAACAATGAACATGATCACAGGATACATTGCTTCCACAGAAGGAAAAGTAATGATCGATGGTCATGATATTCTGGAAGAACCGGAAGCAGCTAAGAAATGTATCGGCTATCTGCCGGAAATGCCGCCACTCTATTTTGATATGACAGTTCTTGAATATATGAAATTTGCGGCTGATCTGAAAAAAATCCCAAGAAACCAGAAAGAAAAACAGATTAAAGAAGTCATGGATATGGTAAAGATCACAGACATGAAAGACCGTCTGATCAAAAATCTTTCCAAAGGTTATCGTCAGCGAGTAGGTCTTGCACAGGCAATCCTGGGCTATCCTGAAGTTATTATCCTGGATGAGCCGACAGTTGGACTTGACCCGAAACAGATCATTGAGATTCGTGACCTGATCAAGAGTCTGAAGAAAAAACATACTGTTATCTTAAGCTCCCACATTCTTTCCGAAGTCAGAGCCGTATGTGATTACGTCCTCATTATTTCCCATGGAAAACTGGTGGCCAGCGATACACCGGACAATCTGGAACGTCTGGCAGCGGGTTCAAACAGCCTTCTTATGAAAGTAAAAGGCGAAAAAGATACGATCCGCAAAAATCTGGAAACCATTGAAGGTGTTACAGGTGTGGAAATGTCCTGTGACACAGATGAGGAACTGTGGAAAACAAAGGTCTCCATTGAAGAAAATGTGGATATCAGGGAAGAAGTATTCTATGCCATGGCGAAAGCAGACTGTCCGATCTACGAGATGCAGGTTAAGAGAGTATCTCTTGAGGATGTCTTCCTTGAACTCACCGAAGGTGAAAAGAAATCTTCAGCGAGCAAGAAGAAATCTCAATGGAAGACGATAGAAGACGAACATAAAAACGAAGAAACAAAATCTGAGGAAACGGAGAAAGCTTCAGACGAGAAAGAGGGGGATCAGTCATGACAGCGATTTTTAAAAGAGAACTGAAAAGCTATCTGACCTCCATGGTTGGATATCTCTTTATATTTTTTGTCCTGGTGCTGACGGGAATTTATTTTTCCGCATATCAGCTTTCAGGCGGCTACTCAAAATTTGAATATACGTTAAGTGCACTGACATTCGTGTTCCTGATCGGTGTGCCGATCCTTTCCATGCGGGTACTTGCAGAAGAACGTAAGCAAAAAACAGATCAGCTTCTTCTGACGGCACCGGTATCTGTGTGGGATATCGTATTGGGAAAATACCTTGCACTGGTTGCAGTATTTGCAATCCCGGTTGTGATCATGTGTTTTTATCCACTGATCATGAGTAAATTCGGAACAGTTTCCTTTGATTCAGCATACACCGGAATCCTGGGATTTTTCCTCTTGGGATGCGCCAATCTGGCCATCGGTGTATTTATGTCAGCACTTACAGAAAGCCAGGTAATTGCAGCAGTACTTACTTTTGTATTTCTGTTTGCTTTCTATATGATGAACGGAATTTCTTCATTCTTTTCACAGACATCCATGTCAACAGCTGTTGCATTCGGACTTCTGATCGTGGCTGTTGCGATTATCATTTATACCATGATAAAAAATATTCTGATCTCTGCAGTGATCGGAGTAGCAGGAGAAATTGCCCTTGTTATCGTATACATTGTGAAATCCAGTATTTTCCAGGGAGGAATCCAGAAAGTGCTGAATGTATTCAATCTGAGCGGACATTATGACAACTTTACAAACGGCGTGTTTGACGTGACAGGAATTGTTTATTTTATTTCTGTTGTTGCGATCTGCCTGTTCCTTACTATGCAGTCCATTCAGAAGAGACGCTGGAACTAGGGGGTGAATGGAAATGAAATTCAGTGATAAATTCAAGAAAAATAAAGGTGAGGCAGCAGTAAATGAAGCTGCACAGGAAGGATCTGAAAAGAAAAAACATAAACCAGATCCGAAAAAACTGGTAGGAACCATCAGTAAAAAACATATCAAAAACGGTTCCTACAGCATGGCAATGGCAGCGATCTTTATTGTGATCGTAGTTGTGATCAATATGATCGTAGGTGCGATCCCATCCAAATATTCACAGCTTGATGTAAGTTCATCCAAGCTTTACACTATTGGCGATGAAACAAAAAAAGTGCTGAAGGCACTGGATAAAGATGTTACTATTTACCAGATCGCACAGAGCGGTTCTGAGGATGACACCATTTCAAATCTTCTGAAACGTTATGAAGATGAATCTAAACATATCAAAGTTGAAGTAAAAGATCCGGTTGTAAATCCGAAATTTGCTTCGGAATATACAACAGATGATCTTGCAGCAAACAGTCTGATCGTAGTTTGCGGAGACCGGAACAAGGTTATCAGCTATAATGACATGTATTCTACTTCTGTAGATTATAATACCTGGCAGCAGACAACAACAGGTTTTGACGGTGAAGGACAGATAACAAGTGCCATCGGATATGTAACTTCCGAGGATCTTCCGATCATGTACACTTTATCCGGACACGGTGAGAAAGATCTGGATTCCAGCTTCAAGGAAGACATCCAGAAAGCAAACATTGATATCAAAGAGCTGAATCTTCTCACAGAAGGAAAAGTACCGGATGATGCAGACTGCCTGATGATCGTATCCCCGACAAGTGATATTTCCGAAGATGAAAAAACAGAGATCCTGGATTATCTGGAAGCCGGTGGAAAGGCAATGATCTTTTCTGACTACACACAGGATGATCTGCCGAATTTTGATGCTGTTCTTGCAAACTACGGCGTTAAACGTGCAGAAGGAATCGTATTTGAGGGTGACAGCCAGCATTACGGAATGCAGATGTCATATTATCTGGTTCCGACTGTAAACAGCACAGATGCAAGCTCTGAGACAGCTTCAGCAGGATCTTATGTACTTGCACCGTATGCACAGGGAATCCAGAAAACAGACGATGTAAGAGATACAGTAACTATTGACAGTATCCTGACAACTTCTGACCAGGCTTACTCTAAGATTAACATGCAGAGCAGTCAGATTGAAAAAGAGGACGGCGATGTTGATGGACCGTTTGATCTTGGTGTCGCTATCACTGAAAAACTGGATGATGACAAAGAAGCACAGATCGTTTATTATTCCACAGCAAACCTGATGGAAAGTCAGGTAAATCAGATGGTATCCGGCGGAAATGAGAAACTTCTTCTGGAGTCTTTAAGCTGGATGACCAGTACAGATGAAAGCAGCTCTGTTTCTATTTCATCCAAGAGCCTGCAGTCTGCAAGCCTGACAGTTACTGATTATGATGCGGCATTCTGGAAAATCTGCACCATTGGTCTGATTCCTGGCGTATTCCTTGTTGCAGGATTCCTGATCTGGCTCAGAAGGAGAAAAGCATAATGAAAAAATCGACAAAACTTGTTTCGGCAGTTGTTGTTCTTGCAGTTCTTGGAGGTGTTTACGTAGGATTAAACACCTACGTGACAAAAAAAGAGAGCACAGAGAGCAGCAGTGAAGAGGGAAGCAAAACAGAAGTGTATTCTGTGAAAACGGATGATATCAAATCCCTGGAATTTATCATAGACAAGAAGGATACGGTCTTTGAGAAAAAAGATGACTCCTGGGTAAAAAAAGATGAGACTGCTTTCCCTGTAAATCAGACAACGCTTGATTCCGCAGCCTCCGCTCTGGAAAAGGTGGAGGCAGACAGAGTTCTTGAAAACGTGGATGACCTCACGGAATATGGATTGGATTCTCCGTCCAATTCCGTGACTGTTACAACAGATGACGGAACAACGAAATTCAACATCGGAGATGAAAATACTTCTACGAACCAGTATTACATTGCAAAGGATGATGAAGACAGTACCGTTTATGTGGTAAGTTCAAGTACAGTAACGCCGTTTATGAATTCCCTTTATGACTATGCACAGGGAGAAGATTTCCCAACCATTGATTCTTCTACAGTGAAGAAAGTACAGGTCAGCCAGGACGAAGATTCTTATATCCTTGAGGAAAATTCTGATGGAGCTACCTGGGATGTTTCTACAGATGGCAGCGATAAAGAAACAGCAGATACAACTGCAGCCGGAAATGTAACATCCGGACTTGGAAGCCTGGCATATGATCAGTTTACAGACTACAATGCCGAAGATCTTTCCAGGTATGGCCTTGATAAGCCGTATGCGACCATTACAGTGGATTATCAGGAAGAGGTGGAGAACGACAGCAGTGATGAGTCTGAAAGCGATTCTGAGGCGCTTGAGAGCGTTACAGAGGATAATACAGATTCCACTGAAGATAATTCCGGTGACAGCATTGACAGTACAGCATCTGATGATAGCAGTTCCGGTGATAGTTCTGAAAGTGAAGATGCTGCGGACAGTTCAGATACTGGAGACTCCGCTGAGACAACAACAGTAGATAAACAGCTTGTGATCTACGTAGGTGACAATGCAGATGATGGCAGCAGGTATGTAACAATAGATAACAAACAGGTTTACACAATGTCTACCGACACATTAAGTGCAATAATTGACAAAAAAGCTTCCGACCTCTGGTCACTGATTGTAAATTATCAGTCAGTAAAAACTCTGGATCAGCTCCAGGTTACTTACGCAGGTGATACACACACTGTAAATGTTTCACGTGAAACATCAACAGACGATGATGGAAATGAAACAGAGACAACAACCTATAAGCTTGATGGAAATGAGATTGACAGCACAACATTTACAACTTTCTACAACAAGCTTGTAAACATGGCGGGTCAGAAACGTTTGACTGAAAGCTATACACCGGCTGCAGACGCAGAAATGAAGGTTGTTTTCACAGATACAGATAACAACCAGACAACCGTTACCTTCTACTCATATGACACAAACTATTATGCAGCTGTCGTTGACAACAAGGTATTCCTTGTAAATAAAATGACAGTAAAAGAAATGTTCACAGCATACGAAACTCTGGTAAACGGCAACGCGAAAGCAACGGAAACACCAACCACAACTGCTGAGGCAGAATAAAAGAAATAATAAAAAAGCATTATCAATGGAAACGATACTACGTCTGTTGGTAGTGCTTTTTTATGGATTAAAAAAACCTGTACAGTGATTTTTACCACCATACAGGTTTTGTTATATCTAACAGAAGGTTCGGGGGAGCTTCTGTCAGTTACATGTTATTAAGCAAGACCTCTTTCTTCAAGCCAGTCGAAAAGAACAACTTTGTTTTCTTTCTTTCTCTTGGCCATGTGATTGAACTGGAGGATTGTCAGGATCGTGAAGATCACAAACAGTACAGCCAGAACAACAACGGAAGTGGTAATGCTTCTGCCACCGCTGATCGTTGCACGGAAGGCATCAACAGTGTAAGTGAATGGCAGGTATGCGTGGATCTTGGAAACAAATTCCGGAGAAATCTCAACCGGATAAGTTCCGGCAGAACCAGCAAGCTGAACTACCATGAATACCAGCATCAGGAAACTTCCTACCTTGCCAAATGTAATGTTGAAGAAGTACATCATAGATGTAAATGTCATTGCTGCCAGGCAGGCGAAGAGAATTGTATTTCCCATCTCAGCCGGTGTAAATCCGTTAAACTGATGTAACAGAAGGATCAGACAAATTGCCTGAAGGATTGCAACCGGATAAAGTACGGAGGCTTTGCTTGCCCACCATGCAAAACCGGATTTCAGCTTACCTTTATACTGAGCCAGAGGATACATCAGGCAGAATGCCAGAGCACCAACCCAAAGACCTACAGACATCATATAAGGAGCCATTGCGTGTCCGTTGTTCGGAACATCAGTAAGTTTTGTTTCATCGCTTACAACCGGAGTTGCAAACATTTTAATTGTGTCAGAGCTTGCGGTATTGTCTTTTACTGTCTGAGCTCCATCACTGAGACTTGTTGACAGTGTATCGGAACCATCCTGAAGTTCTTTCATACCGTTTCCAAGTTTCCTGGAACCATCATAAAGCTGTGAAGAACCGCTCTGGATCTGAGAAGCACCATCTGCCAGTTTCTTGGCACCATCGTTCAGAGTGGTGTTGTTGCTTACAAGCTTCTCTGTACCACTGAGAAGAGTAGAGGTACCGTTTGATAATGTCTTAGTTCCGTTTGCAAGAGCAGTAGCACCACTCGCAAGAGTTTTAGCTCCGGAAGAGAGCTGGCTGGTACCACTTGTAAGAGCGGAGCTGTTTGATGCAAGTTTTGCAACACCATCAGTGTATGTTGTGATTCCTGCTGTCAGTGAGCTGGAACCGTTTGCTAATGCCTTAGTACCATTTGCAAGAGTAGTAGCACCACTTGCAAGAGATTTAGCTCCAGAAGAGAGCTGGCTGGTACCGCTGGTAAGAGCGGAGCTGTTTGCAGCAAGTGTTGCAATACCGTCGGTATATGTCTTGATTCCGTCTGTCAGTGTTTCAGTACCTTCTGCCAGCTGGCTTGCACCAGATTTAACCTGCGGAAGTGCACCGGAGATCTGTTTACCGGCTGTTTTCAGGCTCTTAGCACCTGAAGTAAGTTTCTCATCGTTAGCAGTTAATGTATCAAATCCTGCATTCAGTGCCTTGATTCCGGCCGCTGCCTGCGGGAAAGAAGCTGTATTTGTTTCCAGAGTCTGCAGACCGGCAGAAACCTGTTTTGTTCCGTTGTTTACTGCTTTAGCACCTTCATAAAGCTGATTTACACCAGTAGAAAGCTGTGTGAGCAGATCAGAAGGAACATCTGGAATCTGGCTTGCGCCTGCGTTCATTTTTTCAGCACCTGCGTTCATCGCGGTTGCTCCATCTGTCATGGACTTAGCACCGGCGGAAAGTGTATCAGCACCTGTATTCAGGTTCTTAGCACCTTCAGTCAGACCAGCGGAAATTTGTCCAAGACCAGCGGAAATTTTGTTCAGTCCATCAGTTGCTGCGATAATTTCGGAAACTTTGCTGTTAAGTGTGGCCTGTGTATCAGAAAGACTCTGATTTACACCAGCTGCAACCTGTGAAACCTGATCAGAATAACTGCTCATGTATGTACCATCTACAGCAGTCATTCCACCGGCAGCACCGTTCAGTGTGTTGATAACATCATTCAGGCTTTCTGCAGAAATTGTTCCATCTTCAGATGCGCTCTGCTGAATAGCCTGAAGAGCAGCTGCGGCATTAGTCATAGTGCTCTGTGCTGTAGCGATCTTTGTGTTGGCATCTGTAAGTCTTTCACCAGTAGTTTCACCGTATCCGGAAAGAATCGTACTGATCTGCTGGCTTACAGTTGAGAACTGATCGCCGACCTGCTGTACAGCAGCAGGAAGCTCAGTGGAAAGACCATTGCTTACCTGAGTCATGATACCGGCAGCCTGATCAATATAATTGCTTGCGCCAGGTGTATCTGCAGTGCCGGAGATGGTTGTGGCCGCTTTGTTGATACCTTCAGCTGCACTGTTGATACCGGCAGCGGCATTTGTCATTCCGGTAGCTGCACTTGTCATTCCGTCAGAAGCGTCTGTCATACCTTTTTTGGCTGTTGAAAGACCAGCAGCCAGTTTCTTGATAGATTCTTCTGTAGTGCTGTCTTTTAAAGAAGAAACTGTATTGTTCAGTGTTTTCAGTCCATCCTCAAGCTGCTGAGTTCCATCTACAAGAGAAGTGGATTTATCAGAGCCGTTTGTAACTGCCTGATTCAGCTGGGAAATACCGTTGGAAACATCTCCAAGTTTCTCCAGTCCGGAGAGCTGTTTTGCGCCAGCTGCTAACTGCTCAGCACCTTTTACATAAGCTGCTGTTCCATCAGCAAGAGAGTCGGCACCACTTACATACTGGGTCGCTCCGTCGGAAAGATTATTAATACCTTCACTTAATGCCTTAGCACCGGATTCCAGACTGCTTGCACCGGATTTCAGTGTATCAGAGTTCTCATTGAGCTGATCCACACCTGCAGTATACTGCTGGATACCTTTGTCCAGAGTATCAATACCGGATGTTAGCTCCGGAACTTTTGAAGTGAGAGTGGAAACGCCGTTGTTAAGCTGTTTAGCACCGGATTCCAGGCTGCCTGCACCGGATTTCAGTGTATCAGAGTTCTCATTAAGCTGATCCACGCCTGCGGTATATTGCTGAACGCCTTCATCCAGAGAATTGATGCCAGATGTCAGCTCCGGAACTTTTGCAGTAAGAGTAGAAACACCACTGTCAAGCTGTTTAGCACCGTCATCAAGAGATTTGGCACCGTCATTTACCTGCGCAACACCATCGGTATATGTCTTAAGACCTTCGGTGAGGCTTTCAGCACCACTTACAAAAGTAAGAGTACTGGAGGAAAGTTTCTTCAGGTTTTTGGTGATTGTTTTGTTTCCGTCAGCGGCTGAATCAAGTCCATCTTTGATCTTTCCGGATCCGTCAGCAGCTTTCTGCATTCCGTCTCCGGCTTCTGTAATAGAATCAAAAACGGTTTCAGTATAGGTTTCAGTAACCTGAGCTGCGATGCTATCGCGAAGTTTCAGGATTGCTGTTTCACTGAGCTTGGAAGCAATATAGTTGGTTCCGGGGTTGGTCTGATAGGCTAATTCCATCTGCTTTGGATTTTCGTCCATTACAGTAGCTGCATTTGCGGAAAAATCCTCAGGAATGGTGATAACCATGTAATAGGTTCCATTTGCCAGTCCATCCTCTGCTGTCTTGCTGTCTACAATGTTGAATGCCATTGAGTCGTTGTCTTTCAGCTCATCCGCCATATCCTTACCTATACTTAGCGTCTTGCCATTGTATTCAACTGGTTTGTCTTCGTTTACCACGGCCACCGGCAGGTTATCCACGCTTCCGTAAGGATCCCACATGGATTTCAGAAACAGGCCTGC
>JABLTL010107198.1_pt1 | contig 12611 bp, 9 predicted proteins | sample 7160151 | NCBI WGS metagenome assembly JABLTL01 (sample SAMN14651223, study PRJNA627086) | human gut metagenome | isolation source: feces | host: Homo sapiens
AATTACTGCAGGTGGCACCAGTGAAAAGATCGATGATGTGAGAACTATTACCAATTTAAAAGTTTGTTATCTCTGTCTATGTCTTCTTCCTGTGATTGCAACTGCTGCCATCGCGATGATCGCTGCCAGTGCAACTCCGCCTACTGCGAACAGATTGAAGTCATCGCCAGTCTTAGCGCTCTTGTCTGCCTTAGCATCCGTTGCTGCAGTTGTACCACCGTTATCCTGAGATGGTTTTTCTACATTTCCAGGCTGTGTCGGTTCGGTAGCATCTGATCCCGCTTTTTTCCATGCAGCGAACACTTCGGTATCATCCGTGATCTTCTTATCAAAATCAAAGACACCGGTATACTTAAACTCCTTTGTATTATAAGTGAAGTCATCTGGCTTCTCTGGATATGTCCAATCTATATTGGCAGTATACCATCCTAAGAATTCATATCCTTCAACGGCTTTTGGATCAGCAATGGCATAATATTTTCCATTAACCTGATACCCTGCAGCCTTTAATGCTGCCAGAAATCCATTAACACTCATATTATTTGGAACTGTAATACAATCATTCTGGTCTGCATCAATCGTTCCATCATGCTGCATAGCATAGAAAGCTACGCTATGACCCCATGTTTCAAGTTTAGCATCTTTATCCGCGTCTTCTTCATCAAAATAGTAATATGTCACCCCAGATGCAGTTTCCATTTTATAAACAGCACCTAAAGCGCCTGCTGCAAGGTCATCATTATCAATAACCCTGTAGTCATCATCTTCAAATACTAAAACGGCATAGTTATCAGCATCAACATATTTTCCTGGATCGTCAGTAAAGTCTCCTCCGTAAATGATTGTACTGTCAGCGCTTTTATCTAATGAGCCTTCAAAAGTTCCATCATTTATCATAATAGAACCCTTTGGTAATCCCAAATCAGAGAACAGAATGTCCTTTCCATCTTTATTAGCAACAAACTTACCGCCATTGATCGTTACTACGCCCTTATCACAATCTTCATTATCATAACAATTAGCAATGACCTCTTTTGCACTACCTTTAACCACAAAAGAGCCGCCTTCAATTGTTGTTTCGTTCCAGTTTAAAACAACCGCCTGGCAAGAATTGGTGAACTGACCATTATTGATATTCAGTTTTCCATAATCATCATTTTTAATTGTATAAAGACCGCCATCAAAAGTTCCGCCATTAATTGTCAATACCGCATTTTTTTTAGTAGTGTTTTGGCTGCCATTAAACCAACCATTTTCTATCATGCTTGAAAAAAACCCGGATTGAGACACCTCTACTCCATCATTAATTGTCATATTTCCCATATTAACAATATTGTAGTAGGAATTTCCACCATTATCCTTAGGATCTTTACCAGCTTCCTGAGAACGAGTATATTTTCCGCCATTCAAAGTTGCTGTAGCACCCTGTGCATTATATACAGCGGCTTTCTGATGAGATACATTATCCACAGTTCCACTGCCTTTAACTGTCAGCGTTCCATTATTAGTAACAGTATGATTGCCTTTTGCATTTGTCAGCTTATGACCATTAAGATCCAATGTAACATTTGCATCTTTCGGAATCGTGATGCTTGCAGTGATATTATCATCTAAGACGATTTCTCCACCAGCGTTTACCGCTGCTTGTAACGCTTCGGCAGTCTTTACTTTCGTCGCCGTATCTGCGCTTACCGTCATCGGCACCGCCATCACAAACACCATGATGAGGGAGATGATGCTGCACAGCATAAGTCTTCTCTTTTTCATGTTTCCACCTCTTAATTCTTTTCATTGAGCCGTTATAAATATAAAACGTTGGTTCAATTATATCACCACACCCCCCTTGCTGCAAGTTTTTTTTTACATCTACGGCACAAAGCCTCTCAGCCCCGCCGCTGCCAGAACGCCAGAACGCCAAATCGCCAACACGCCAGAACACCAAAAAACATCAAAAAAAAGCCCGGAATCGCTTCCGAGCCAGTATCATGAACAGTACAGTCGGCGAGGACCGCACGTACTTGTATGGAGGTCTTTTAAACAGCAACTCTTCATGAGGACGGCAGGCAGAGAGCCTGCCGTCTGTACACATGATCCATGAAGGAGTTTGCCTTGGCAGAACCACGAGAGGCTCTGCACTAACATGATTGGTTGAATTAGTTAAAATGCTTTTTCATAAACACCCAGCACCAGTTCTTCGGTGCAAGGGCGTGGATTTCCGCCTGTGCAAACATCTGCCATGGCAGCTTTAGCCAGATCCGGCAGATCCTTCTTCAGGACGCCGATCTCGCCCAGATTCTGCGGAATATTGACATCCAGCGAAAGTTTGCGAACCGCATTGATCGCTGCGTCTCTGTATTCTTCCTGGCTCATATCGTCTACCCCTTCTACGCCCATAGCCCGAGCGATTTCACGATACTTCTCACCAGTGTAATCCTTGTTGAATTCCATAACGTAAGGCAGCAGCACTGCATTAGCCACGCCATGCGGCGTTCCGTAAAATGCTCCCAGAGGATGAGCCATGCCATGTACCACGCCAAGCCCTACGTTAGAGAACGCCATGCCGGTCACATACTGACCGAGAGCCATATCTTCTCTGCCCTTCGGGTCATTTTCTACAGCCGCACGCAGAGATCTTGAAATCAGCTCGATCGCTTTCAGATTCAGTGTATCTGCCAGTTCCCATGCAGCCTGCGTCGTATATCCTTCGATCGCATGTGTCAAAGCATCCATACCTGTGGACGCCGTCAATCCCTTCGGCATGCTGGACATCATTTCCGGATCGACTACCGCTACGACCGGGATATCATGCGGATCTACACATACGAACTTTCTCTTCTTTTCTTCATCAGTAATAACGTAGTTGATCGTCGTCTCTGCCGCCGTTCCCGCAGTCGTAGCCACCGCGATCATCGGTACAGCCTTGTTCTTCGTCGGTGCAACACCTTCCAGCGAAACCACATCGCTGAACTCCGGGTTGTTAATGATGATACCGATAGCCTTACCGGTATCCTGTGGAGATCCGCCACCGATGGCAATCAGATAATCAGCTCCAGCCTTCTTAAAAGCCTCTACCCCTTTTTTCACAACTTCTACAGACGGATTTGCCTTTACTTCATCATAGATCGCATATGCATAGCCCGCTCCGTCCAGAAGATCTGTCACTTTCTTTACCACCTGGAACTTTACGAGATCCTTGTCTGTAACGATCAGAGCCTTCTTAAAACCTCTAGCCTTCACTTCCGTCAAGATTTCCTGGATCGCACCTGCACCATGATAACTTGTTTCATTGAGCATAAATCTGTTTACCATCGTTTGTACCTCCTTAGCGTTTCGTTCCCTGTTATTCATTGTTTTATTTTTATATAAAACCCCTTTTTTGTTCCCTATTGTCATTATACGATTTTCCGCAAAAAAAATAAGGACGACCCTTGCGAAAAAAAGTGTCCTTATTTGCAGAATATTTGCAAAGGTCTTTGCAGAAGCCCTGTCCGGTTTTCTGCAAAGAGCGCCGCTAGCGTCGAAACAGCTCCCGATATCTGCGCGGCGTCATATTGTATTTCTCCTTGAATTTACGGTGGAAATAGCTGGTGTTTTCATAGCCCACACTGAGGATCACATCGTTGATCGGAAGATCCGACTCCGTCAATAGTTCCTGCGCCCGATAAAACCTCTTGTTCAGCACCATCTCCCGAAACGTCTCGCCGGTCTTTTCTTTTAAGAGCCTTGACAGCGAATACTGCGACTGATGCAGCTTGTCCGCCAGCTCCGTCAGACTGGCATGCTGAAAATGACTGTCTATGTACTCCATGCTCTCTTTGACCAGCATATCATCGAATTTTTCCTGCACGCCACGGTTCAAACGATCCGTATAATAAGCAAGATGCATACATAAAAGTCCCATTGTAGTCTGCAGGATCAGATCGTTCTCCTGGTCATGGATCAGCATAAACACCATATTCTCGATCAGATTCTGCACCGGCACCGCGTCTGCCACCTGAAAATACAGAAACTCTCCCTGACTGCTGTTCTTTCTCAAAACATTGATCAGAAAATCCGTAATAACATTGTTGAAACCCAGCATCGTGTAAGGTTTGTCAAAGAACTCCGGTCTGATCACGAAGTTCACCGAAATATCATCCTTTTCCGCTTTCTTGATCTCGTGCCACGAATACTGATTTAGAAGTAAAAACTCTCCCGCCTGCACCGTGATCTCCTGCCCATCGATGATATGTGTGCAGGAACCTTTGCAGACGTACATCATCTCAATAAAATCGTGGCGGTGGCGCGGGAATGCAATGAATCTCGTATGCGTCCTGATCTGGATCAGCTTCTGGTCATCTCCCATCATCTTGCGCGCGGTCACAATAAAGGGCTCTCCTTCTGTGTACAAATCCTTGCGAATCCCTGCACCTTCTTCCAGAATCTCGCGTTCTTCCTCCCGGACAGCTTCCAGGATCTCAAGCAGTTCCTGTCTCATCTAGTTCGGTTTCCTTTCTCCTACTGCGATCTGCAAAAACTTCTCGATGGCCTGCAAAGGGTCATCCTTGCCGATGGTCAATCTAATGTACGGTTCTCTTCCGCCGTTTATCATCATCCTGCCTCCATATGTGGATATCAGGCCTGCCATGATCCGCTCCGTAAGCTTGACATTTTCTAAAAGTTTGAATATGATCTTATACCCCTGCTGAGAGATCTCCGAGATCCCCAGTTTGCCTGCCATGGCCCGTATCTTGGATATTTTGATAAGGTTCATGGTCGCTTTCGGAATATCGCCAAACCGATCCAGCAGCTCATCTATGATCTCCGATTCATCTTCGTCGCTGGTGATCATGGCGATCTTTTTATACATCTGCAGCCTGAGCATTTCGTTTTCAATGTAACGTTCCGAAAGGATCGCAGGGATCGGCAGATTGAATGCCGTTTCTTCCGCTTCCGGGATCTCCTCGATCCCGCGGGCTTTGTCGACAGCCTCTTCCAGCATTTTGCAGTACAGCTCATATCCTATATTCAACATATGGCCCGACTGCTCCGTTCCCAGAAGATTCCCGGCGCCACGAAGCTCCAGATCACGCATGGCGATCTTGAAGCCGGAGCCAAACTCCGTAAATTCCTTGATGGCTCGCAGCCTTTTTTCCGAGATCTCAGTAAGCGTCTTATCTTTTTTATACATTAAATACGCATATGCCATCCGATCCGAGCGACCTACCCGCCCGCGAAGCTGATAAAGCTGCGCCAGACCAAAATGATCAGCATCCAGCACGATCATGGTGTTGACGTTAGGGATATCCATGCCGGACTCGATGATCGTCGTAGAAACCAGCACATTGTATTCCCCATTGGAAAAGTCCATGATGATATCTTCCAGCTGGTGCTCCCGCATCTTGCCATGTCCCACAGCCACCGATGCCTCCGGAACCAGCCTCTCTATTTCGCTGGCGACCCGATTGATGGAATCCACCCGGTTGTACAGCACATAGACCTGACCTCCACGCGCCAGTTCCTTTTCAATGGCCTCCCGGATCACAAAATCATCCATTTCCATAACGTATGTCTGCACCGGATATCGGTCTTCCGGCGGTTCTTCAATAGTACTCATATCTTTGATCCCGGAAAGAGACATATGCAAAGTTCTCGGGATCGGCGTTGCCGAAAGAGTCAGCACATCTACATTCTCTTTCAGCTGTTTTATTTTTTCTTTATGCTTGACGCCAAACCGCTGTTCCTCGTCGATGACCAAAAGTCCCAGATCCTTGAACTTTACATCAGAAGAAAGCAGCCTGTGAGTTCCGATCAGCAGATCGATGCTCCCATTCTCCACACCTTCCAGAATAGCCTTCTGCTGCGCTGCGGTACGAAAACGGGACAGCATTTCCACTTTAAACGGAAACTTTTCGAATCGATCCTTCATCGTATAATAATGCTGATTAGCCAGCAGAGTCGTCGGCACTAACACAGCCGCCTGTTTGCCGTCCGCCACACATTTAAACAATGCTCTGGCCGCCACTTCCGTCTTGCCAAATCCCACATCACCGCACAGCAGCCGGTCCATAGGCACATCACGTTCCATGTCCTGCTTGATCTCTTCAATGCATCGCAGCTGATCTTCCGTTTCGGTATAAGGAAAGCTGTCTTCAAACTCACTCTGCCATACGGTATCTTCCGAAAAAGCATAACCTTTCTCATGCATCCTGGCCGCTGATACCCGGATCAGTTCCTGCGCCATATCATCGACTGCTGCACGGGCTCTCGCCTTGGTCGCTTTCCACTCGCCACCGGAAAGTTTGTTGAGTCGCGGCGCCACACCGTCTCCTCCAATGTATTTCTGAAGCATTCCCAGCTGATCCACCGGAATGTAGAGAGAATCCTCTCCCGCGTACTTGACTTTCAGATAGTCCTTACGCACCCCCTGCACAGTCAGCTGTTCGATACCCACGAATTTACCGATTCCGTGACTTTCATGGACCACATAATCGCCCGCCTGCACATCCGCAAAACTCTTGATCTGCTCTCCACGCGTTTTCCTGCGTTTTCTCCGGCTTTTCCGATTGCCGCCAAAGATATCGCCCTCCCATATCCAGACCTTCTTTTCATCTGTGAATTCCATGCCTGCTGTAAGGGTTCCCTGCTTCATGGCGATCCTGCCGTCCAGCTTTTCCCGGATCAGAAATTCCCGCAGGTTTTTCTCACGTTCCTGACTGCTGCATACGATGGTAACGTCAAAATTTCTCCGCACATAACTGTCCAGCTCGCTTTTGAGCAGGTCCATCCGTCCGTTAAACGCCGGCGTCTGTCTGCAGTTGACGCTGATCAGTTCTTTCAGGAAAGGCGCATTTTTAATGGTTCCTGTAAAGGGAGTAAAAATATAGCCCGGCTTTTCGTAAAGCAGAAAATAATCTTTTTCCCCGGAAAGCCCCTTGAAATCCTCGCCGATCCCTCGTCCTGAACTTAAAATCGTCTCAATATCTTCGCCACGCTCCTTGTCCCAGACTTCCAGCGTCTCCAGAATGCGAGCCGGATCATCGATAAAAACCTCAGGATCACGCATATAATCCCAGATATACATAGTTTTCTCATAGAAATAATGAAGGAATTTTTCCAGATACTGAATATTGATCATGCTCCCGGCATATTCCAGCAGCTGCCCTTCCCTCTGTTTCAGCTGATGGATCAGCTCCGTTCCGGGTTCTTTCTTTTCCAGCTTTCGGATCTGTTTCTCATAAGCTGCACGTATATTTTTTTCTGCCTCTGCAAAAAGCTGGTGCTCCCGAGGGATCTGGGAGCACGGATAAATGCTCACGGATTTCAGGTGCTCCTCCGAACGCTGCGTATTCAGATCAAAAGTACGAATGGAGTCCACCTCCGTATCGAACAGTTCGATACGGTATGGATTGTCGCTATCCGGTGTAAACACATCCAGGATCCCGCCGCGGACACTGTATTCGCCTCTTCCTTCTACCATGGAAACTCTTTCATATCCCTGTAATGTCAGCTTTTCCCGGATCTTATCCAGATCGATATCTTCTCCTCTCGTGATTTCTATCACGTTTTCTGCAAAGATTTCTTTTGGCGGAAGTTTTTTGATCGCGCCGGTCACGGGAGCGATCACGATACAGTCTTCTCCCCGGCTCACAGCACGGAGCACGCTCATCCGTTTCAGCAGATCATCGTTGCTGCGTGCTTCAAACTGTATCAGAGATTCTTCCTCCGGAGGCAGAATATAGATATTCTCTCCACTAAAAAAAGAAAGGTCCGATGCCAGCCGCTTCGCTCTGTTGAGCGTAGAAACGACGATCAAGCTCTGACCTTTTTTATCTTTTCGGAGATTTGCTATGATCGGTGCGATCCGGCCTTCCGACGCACCTGCTATGTTAATCATTCCTTGTTTTGTCACGATCTTCCCTTCCCGATAATCCAGGTTTTACATTATATTCATTCATAGCCTTATCAATACCCTTTTCTAAAATACATCCTACTGCATCTGCTGCACGATCCACAGCATCCTCGATCAGCTTCTCGTCCTGCTTTGAGGTTTTACCAAGAACAAAATCCTTCCATTCGGCACCTCCACCGCTTTTACCGATTCCGATCCTGATCCGCGGGAAATCCTTCGACTGGATCTGTCCGATAATGGACTTCATCCCGTTGTGACTGCCTGCGCTTCCTTTTTTTCTGATACGGATCGTTCCGATTTCCAGATCAAAATCATCATAGATCACGATCAGATCTTCCAGATCGATATCATAATAGCTGACGATTTCCCTCATAGATTCACCACTGAGGTTCATATACGTCTGAGGCTTTACCAGCAAAGCTTTCTGACCGAAGATAAAACCATCTCCGGTCAGCGCCTTGTGTTTCAGTTTATTGACCTTGATATCGTGCTTTTCCGCCAGCTTATCGATGGCTAAAAACCCCATATTATGTCTTGTCTTTTCGTATTTTTTCCCCGGGTTTCCGAGACCCACGATTACAAACATCTGTCCTGCTTTCTACTCGCTTTTTCGTGAATTCTAGTCAAAAAGTTTACTGATCGATCCATTTGTGAAGATCCGTGTCATGGCTTCTGCAAACAGCGGAGCAACGGATACGATCCGCATTTTTTCGATTCTCTTTTCTTCCGGGATCGGCAGTGTATTCAGAAGAACCAGTTCTTCAATAGCAGAATTTTCGATTCTCTCGATTGCAGGTCCGGAAAGTACAGCATGTGTCGCACATGCTCTTACACTGACAGCACCCAGATCCTTCAGTGCATTGGCAGCATTGGTGATCGTTCCTGCTGTATCGATCATATCATCTACCAGGATGCAGTTCTTGCCTTCGATATCCCCGATGATGTTCATGATCTCGCTCTTGTTTGGCTCCGGTCTTCTCTTATCCACGATGGCGATCGGTGCATTCAGAGGCTGTGCCATGTTTCTGGCTCTGGTTACGCTTCCGTGGTCAGGAGAAACAATGACCACATCTTCCAGTCCCTTTGCCACAAAATATTTGGACAGGATCGGCATGCCAACCAGGTGATCTACCGGAATATCAAAATATCCCTGAATCTGTGCTGCATGAAGATCCATCGTAACAACTCTGTCGGCTCCTGCTGCCACCAGCAGATCTGCTACCAGCTTGGCTGTGATCGGATCTCTTGCCTTGGCTTTTCTGTCCTGACGTGCATATCCGTAATAAGGGATGACCGCATTGATCCTTCCTGCAGATGCTCTCTTCATGGCATCGATCATGATCAGCAGTTCCATGAGATTGTCATTTACCGGATCACATGTCGACTGTACGATATAGCAGTCTGTTCCTCTTACTGTCTCCCACAGATTCACGGAAATCTCACCATCACTGAACTTGTTTACAGTGGCTTTTCCCAGCGGTTTGCCCATGATAGATGCAATTTCTTCCGCCAGCTCAGGGTGTGAATTTCCTGTAAATACCTTGTAGTTTGAAAATACACTATTTTTCATTTGTTTCTCCTACCTCTGCTTTCTGTTTAAACTGTGTGCTACTTCTTTAAAATACCTCTTTTTTCAACCCATCCTTCGATAGATTTACCTTTTGATCTGGCTACGTAAAGGGCTCCGTCCTCTACGTCATTTGTAATGGTGCTTCCCGCAGCAACATACGCATCTTTGCCGACATGCACCGGTGATACCAGATTGACGTTGCACCCGATGAATGCACCGTCTTCTACCACCGAACGATACTTTTTACTGCCATCGTAGTTGACGAATACCACGCCGCATCCCAGATTGACCTTCTTGCCCACGTCGGAATCTCCCACGTAAGTCAGATGCGCTGCCTTGGCTCCGTCATCGAGCCTGGAATTCTTGATTTCCACAAAGTCACCGACTTTGCAGTGGCTGCCGATTTCACTGTTCGGTCTCAGGTATGCGAACGGTCCCACACTGGTCTCGTTGCCCACCTTGCTTTCCAGAATAACGGAACTCTGGATCGATGTGCCGTTTCCGATGATCGAATCCTTGATCCTGGTATTCTGTCCGATGGTGCAGTTTTCGCCAATCTCCACATCGCCTTCCAGTACGACACACGGATAGATGACCGTGCCCTTGCCGATCCTGACTCCTTCATCGATATATGCTGCTTTCAGATCGATAAACACCACCCCGGCATCCAGATATTCCAGGTTGCGCTCGATTCGTCTGGCTTCCATTTCTTCATATTCTGCTCTGTTCATATGGAACTCCTTACCGATTCTGATCTTTATCCAGAATCATTTCACCAACTTTATAAATATCGCCAGCTCCCATCGTAATGACAAGATCACCTTCCTGTGCATTATTATATACGAAGCTTGCTATCTCCTCAAAATCTTCGAAGAAGTATACATCCTTGCCCGGATCATGTTCCTTGATCTTGTTCATAAGTGTCTTGGAGCTGATCTTATGGATGTTCTTTTCACGCGCTGCGTAGATCTCCGCCAGCACGACTTTATCCGCTTCATCAAAGGCTGTTGCGAAATCATCCAGCAGTGCCATCGTTCTCGTATACGTATGCGGCTGGAACAGGCACCACAGAGTGTTGTGTTTCATGTTGCGTACCGCTGCCAGCGTCGCCTTGATTTCTGTCGGATGATGTGCATAGTCATCGACGATGCGGATCCCAGTAGATGTCTCGCCCAGCAGATCAAAACGGCGCTGCGTTCCTGTATAACCGTCCAGCGTCTTCACGATATCCTCCACGGATACTCCCTGGATGTGGCAGCATGCAAACGCTGCGAGCGCATTCAGGATATTATGCTCGCCCGGCACAGCAAGTTCGATCTGGCAAAGTGCTTTGCCGCCGTGATTTACATGGAACTGCGGCATTCCGTCATTGTTGAAGTTGATATCAGATGCATAGTAGTCACAGCTTTCACTAAGCCCGAATGTAATGGCATTCGGTAGTCCGCTGATGACGCTCTTTACAAAAGGATTGGCATCGTATGCGATCACGGCACCGTTTTGCGGAACCAGTTTCGCAAACTTGTCAAAAGATCTGGCAATATGTTCCACATCCTTGAAATAATCAAGGTGGTCGGAATCGATATTCAGAATGATCTCGATTTTTGGCTTGAGATTCAGGAAGCTGTCCATGTACTCGCAAGCTTCCGTTACAAAATAGTCATTCTGCCCCACGTAAACATTTCCGTTGATTTCCGGCAGATTGCCGCCGACCAGGATCGTTGGCTCCTTGTGTGCATTTTTTAAGATCAGCGAAACCATGGATGTCGTTGTCGTTTTCCCATGAGTTCCTGAAATTGCAATACTGCTGTCATACTCTGCCATCAAAGCACCCAGAGCCTGCGCCCGTGTTACAGCCGGGATCCCCAGCTCTTTTGCTTTCGCCAGTTCCGGGTTTTCCATGCTGATCGCAGAGGAGTAGATAATAAGATCTTTGCCCTCTACGTTCTCCGCCTTGTGACCTATATAAATCTGTGCACCGTCATGCGCAAGCTTGGCAGTCATGTCGCTTTCTCTCATATCCGATCCGGAAATATCATATCCTCTCGCCATCAAAATCTCTGCCACTGCAGACAGCCCGATTCCGCCGATGCCGATACAATGGATTTTTTTATAATCCGGTAAATTAATCATAATCACGCCTCCCTAATCATAGATATTGAGATTATACCATATTTAACACGAAAAATGCGGTCTAATATGAAAAAAATTGTTTTTTGCTCACAAGCCTGTTATGATGGTTGTAAAGTTATTACACAGGAGAGTATCATCATGAAGCGAAGTCAAAGAGTTGGCGCCATCTGCCAGATTTTAACCGAATCACCCGGGAAGATTTTCAGTCTCAGCTATTTCTGCGAAAAATTCTCTGCGGCTAAGTCCAGTATCAGTGAGGACATCAGTGCTGCAAAGGAGGCTGTGCGCGTAGCCGGATACGGATATATCGAAACGATTCCCGGCGCGTCCGGAGGTGTAAAATACGTCACGGACATTTCCCCGGAAAAGGCCAAAGAAGTACAGGAGAATCTTTGCACCCTGCTGCAGGAGGAAAGCCGGATCCTGGGAGGCGGCTTTCTTTACACGTCCGATATCATGTACAACCCCGACATCGTCAAAGGCATGGCTCAGATCTTTGCAAAAAAATTCCGTGATGCCGGAGCCGATTACGTCGCTACCATCGAAACCAAAGGGATCCCTGTCGCCTTTATGACCGCGCAGCTTCTCAATATTCCTGTCATCGTGATCCGAAGAGAAACCAAAATTTCAGAAGGTGCAACGGTCAGCATCAACTATTTCCCCGGCTCGTCGGAACGTTTGCAGAAAATGTCCATTTCCAAGCGTGCAGCAGCACCCGGGTCTAAAGTCCTGATCATCGATGACTTTATGCGGGGCGGCGGGAGCATCAAAGGACTGGTTGAGATCTTCTCCGAAGTAGACATCAGCATCGTAGGGATAGGAGTCGCCATCGTAAATATCGAACCGGAGAAGAAGAAGGTACAGAACTATTTCCCGATCGTTCATCTGGGAGAAGTTGATGAAACCGCGAAATCCGTCGAAGTCATACCAAATTGTCAGATTTTTTAAAATTTACTTGTTTGCAAAACTATTCTGTTGTATAATACTTACATCACTAATGAAGCATTGCGGCACGAAAGG
>JABLTL010006411.1_pt1 | contig 12602 bp, 10 predicted proteins | sample 7160151 | NCBI WGS metagenome assembly JABLTL01 (sample SAMN14651223, study PRJNA627086) | human gut metagenome | isolation source: feces | host: Homo sapiens
AGTTTAAAGGGTACTCTTAATGTAGATGTATCTACTCCCCCTGTTAATGCTGTAACCTTAGTTGAGGGGTTAGATAAAGGTGAAACAGGGGACTCTGGAAGTGGAGTGTATAAGGTTACACACGATGCTATTACGGCTGGTAGTAGTGCTACTGGAAGTGAAATACCAGCCGTTACTGATTATAGGTATTATGGACCTAATCCTAATAACTATATATGCTTAGATATGGAAGGACAGAGTACTTGTCCAGATAAGCATTTATATAGAATAATAGGAAGTATATATGAAGAAAAAGAAAATACTAATAGAATAAAAGTTATTAAGGCAACACCACTAACTGATGGGACAACTAAAGGTTATGCATGGGATAGTGGTAATGTTAATATATGGGCAACAATAACAAATGGTAATTATAGTAATAGTTTAACAAGTGGAGCTAGTTTAATGAAACTCTTAAATAGTGGAGATTGGTGGAATAGAACAAATACTTTTGCTAATTATGGTTTAACAGAAAAAGCTAAGAGTTATATAACTACTAGTAGATATTATTTAGGAGGGTATAACACATCTAGCGGAGTAATGACTAATCAATTCTATGCTTATGAAAGGGGAACTACTAGATATGATACGAATAGACCATTATATTGGGATGGAATGGTAGGTTTAATGTATCCTAGTGACTTTGGATATGCAGCAGGAAACAGCTGTGTAACAGGAACAGATCCTTATAATTATGATGGAGGATGTAAAAATAAGGATTGGTTAAGGATGACTACTAGTAGTGATTATACTAATGGATATGAGTGGCTTATGTCGCCGCATTCGGGCAACTCCAACTTTGCTTTCCGCGTCCACTCGTCCGGCTACGTCATCCACGACCGCAATGTCCACCTTGCTTATTCGGCGCGCCCAGTCTTCTACCTCACCTCTACTACTAGTATAATAGATGGTGATGGTACTCTTGATAATCCCTATATATTAAAATAGAATACATATATTATATGTATTCTATTTTGTGTTATATCCTTATATATACCCCCGATAGGGCCTAATATAAAAAAATAGTATGAATTTATTGTATATTATTTCTCTTAATGGGTCATTATTATCATAGAATAATAATAAGGAGGGATGGTTATGATGAGCAATTTTAGTGAGGAAGCACAGAATGTATTAAATGGAGCTAAGGAAGAGATGATGGGGCTTAAGCATCCGTATATTGGGACAGAGCATCTTATTTTGAGTATTCTTAGGGTGGATAATGAGATTAGGGAGAGGCTTTTTAGTTATAATCTTAGTTATGAGGGATATAGGAAAGTGGTTATGGATATGGTTCCAATGGGATCGGTAGAGGCGGATAATTTTATTTATACACCGCTTCTTAGGAGAGTGATTGAGAGTAGTTGTTATATGGCTAGGGAGAATGGTTTAGGGGATATTTCTGTGAGGAATTTGTTTGCTAGTATGCTTGATATTGGTGAGGGGACGGGGATTCGTGGTCTTGTTAATATGGGTATTAATATTAATGATTTGTATACGGAGTTTCATAGTTTGAGTAGGGGTAAGAGTAAGAAGAAGTTAATGGTAATGGAGTTTGGGGTATGTCTTAATGATATGGCTCGTGATGGGAAGTTAGACCCTGTTATTGGGAGAGATAAAGAAGTTACGAGGGTTATGGAGATTCTTTGTAGGAGGAGTAAGAATAATCCGGTGCTTGTTGGAGAGGCTGGGGTTGGTAAGAGTGCTATTGTAGAGGAAGTGGCGAGGAGAATTGAGTTTGAGATGGTGCCGGATAGGTTACTTGGGAAGAGGATTATTTCTATTTCGATGGCTAATTTAGTGGCTGGTACGAAGTATCGTGGTGAGTTTGAGGATAGGATGAGAAAGCTTATTAAAGAGGTAGAGGAAGAGGATGATATTGTTTTATTTATTGATGAGGTTCATACGTTAGTGGGTGCTGGTGGTGCAGAGGGGGCGATAGATGCTTCTAATATTTTGAAGCCAGCACTTGCAAGAGGGAAGTTTGTGTGTATTGGGGCAACGACAGTTGGGGAGTATAAGAAGAGTATTAGGGCTGATAGTGCTCTTGATAGGAGGTTTCAGGTTGTTAGTGTTAAGGAGCCTAGCAGGGTAGAGGTGCGGGGGATTATTGGGGGTCTTCGGGATATTTATGAGGTTTATCATAATGTGGTTCTTAGTGATGAAGTGCTTGATGATATTGTGGAGTATGCGGATAGGTACATAGTGGGGAGGTTTTTTCCAGATAAGGCTATTGATGTTATGGATGAGGTATGTGCGATGGTTAGTACTAGGGGGGACGAGAAGCGTAAGTGTATAAGGGAACTTAGGGGGAGAATTAATTTGGTAAGGCGGGATAAGAACTGTAGTATTTTGGGGAACAGGTTAGAAGAAGCGTATAAGATGCTACGTGAGGAGAAGAGGCTTCTTGGAGAGGTGGATGCTATGTCTTTTGCGGGAAAGAGGGGGCGTAATGTGGTAACGAGAGGGGATGTTATAGATGTGGTAGAGAGGATTAGTGGGGTTAGTATTTATATGGATAGGGATAGGGGAAGTGAGTGTATGCAAGGGTTTAGAGAAGTGATTGGGGAGTCTTTTGTGGGTAGTGATAGGGTGAAGAGGGCTCTTAGTGGTATTGTGTGGAAGTGGTTTTATGGTCTTGGTAAGAGGAGGGGTGTTTATTTGTTTGCAGGCCCTACGGGGGTTGGTAAGACGATGGCAGGTAAGTTACTGGGCAAGATGCTTGGTAGTAGGGATGGGGATAATGTTATTAGGATTGATATGAGTGAGTTTAGTGATAGTAGTAGTGTGAGTAAGGTTATTGGGAGTAATCCTGGGTATGTTGGGTATGAGGATATGGGTAGTGTTGTTGAGAGGATTAGGAATATGCCGAGTGGGGTGATTTTGCTGGATGAGGTGGATAAGGCTCACAGCAGTGTTATGGGGCTTTTTTATCAGATAATGGATGAGGGGTTTATTAGGGATAATAGGGGTAATCTTGTTAATGTTAATAATTTGATAGTGATGACTACTAATGTGGGATATGAGAAGGGAAGGGTTGGTTTTGATGGGGATAAGGAAAGGGGGAATGAGTGTGATAGTGAGCTTAGGAGAGTTTTTGGGGATGCGTTTATGAATAGGATTGATGGAGTCGTTTATTTTGATGGTTTGGAGAGGGAAGATGTTATGGTTATTGCAAAGAGGGAGATTGAGGGTATTTTGAAGGAGAATAGGTGGTTAGAGGAGTACAGGGAGAGGTTTATGGATGAGGAGTTTATTGCGGGGATTGTTAGGGATAGTGATTTTACGGAGTATGGGGCAAGGAAAGTGAAGAGGCTTGTTAGTGAGAGAATGGAGAGTGTTATTGTGGAGAAAATGGATAGTATTGGTAAAGAAGAGATGGATAAAATGGCTATTAAGAGGGAAGTTACTTCTAATTAGGGGTAGTAGGGAAATGTAGGGGTGCCTATTTTTATAGGGCCTTTTTTATATATGAAATGGGGCAATATGTGAAAAAATCGTATTAAATGGGGTGTTTTTGGTAAAAATGTTTAAAAAATGCTTAACAAATGTGAAAAAAATGTATTAAATGTATACCGAAAAATTGACAAAGTAAGGTAATGTGTGATAAAATTAAAGTGCATTGAAAAAGAGTTATCTCTGATAATTGTGTCAGGTGTTACTCTTTGATGTGATTATGGTTTGGGACACCTGCTACGTAAAGTTAGTAGGTGTTTTTTGCACTAATCGCTTTCTTTTATAGCGATAACAGTATATAGTACTATTATTAGTGCAAGCACCAAGAGTTCCAACTTGAACCCCCTTTCCATAGTAATTTATTACCATAGAAATCACCTCCTTAAAGCAATTATTTTAAGTAATCACATCAATGGGTGAATATCTAACTTGTATCAGAAAATAACTCTGGGGATTATTATATACTAAAAGACTGTTCTTGTAAAGAGAAATTTGTAAAAAAAATGATAAAATTTTATGTAACAAAAACAGCCATTATAGTGTTAAATAATAACATAATATAATGGTTGTTTTTGTTTTAATATATGTTTCTTTTTTATTTGTAGCCCATCTAAAGAATACCATTTTACTATTATTTATACCCCGTTCTAATACTAGTTGAACTAAAGAATACCGTTTTACTCATATCCAAACCAAGTCTTTGAGCCATTTTAATACCTAGCCCACCTAAAGAATACCGTTTTACTTCCTTTTGTTAGATAAAAAACAAGTTCTGATTTGATAATTTACAATGAAAAACCATTATAGTGTTAAATAATAACATAATATAATGGTTGTTTTTGTTTTGATATGTATCTTTTTTATTTATGTATCTTTTTTATTAAGGTACTAAGCCCCAGCCTGTTACAACGAAGCGGCCACCATAACTTTTGGCTTTTGGGGGGTTATTTACTAGTTCACCGTTAATAACAAGGGATGATGATGTACCACCATCGAGGTTAGCAGCATTGTAGGCTCCATATTGGGTAAGGACATCGACAACATCTTGGAGTCCTGCTCCGGATATATAGTTTTCACCATCAATAACGAGGAAGAGGATTATACCGTCTTTTCTTTGGGCGATTGATACACGAGGTGCTTTACCCCAAGGATCTCCTACTATTTCAATTGGTTTTCCGTTTACTATTAAGAATGGTCCGAACTGCAAACCGTGGATAATTCCTGCCTTTAGGGCTTCATCTCCGGTTCCCTCTAAGAGCATTAATTTTCCTTCTTTAGTAATGCCTATTATTTCACCAGTAGTAGTGGAACTATCTCCATCAGACCATGTTATTTTTCCATCTTCAATTACATATCCGAGAGGAATACCTGAACCGTATCCGTAGTCAACGAAGCCTCCTCCGTTTATACATACTTTTCCGTTATATCTTTTACAGATACTTTTTAGTTGTTCTCCTTTTTCCGTACCTAGTGTTTCTTTGGATACTAGTCTTACTTTTTTTGGCTCATATATGGCAACTAAGTAAGCATTAGCAGAACCTACTTTGGTATTTATTAGTTTATAGCTATCGTTTTTGTTTTCTCTTTTTAGTATTTGTTCTTCATATTTATTTTTGTAGTGTCCTGTATCTTTGGTATTGATAACGATGTTATCGAGGTTTACTTTATCGTTTATTTTGATTAGATAGTTACTATTCATAACTTTTTCAATGGTTTTATCGCTATAGAATATTTTGGCAAGGTATTGATGGTTCATTGTTTTCATAGCGGTTGTTATGTATAGATTTCTTAACTTATCGTAAGGGCCATAGGCGAGGAAGAAGCAAGTTACGACAAATATATCTAAGAAGATACAGAATATGGTTAATTTATATATTTTTCTTTGTTTCTTTTTATTTTTCTTTGTACTTGTATTTTTTTTCATAATTACTTCCTTTCGTAAGGGCTATCCTTAGTTCCTTTGCCACTTGTTAAGTTATCTCTATCTATATTTATTACGGGTAGGAGATTGTTTTCTTTCTTGGAGCTATCGGTATAGTATTCACCGCTAGTTCCTGCTATATATATTAGGTTAGCATTTTTGCCTACACCGGTCATTGTTGCATAGTCGTTATCGTTTTTATACATTATATCAGCTATAGTTGGAAGGGCAACCTTGGTTTTGATTTTGCCTGTTAGGGTATCTATGTAGTTGTAGTCGTTATCGCTTCCATAGTATCCGTTTGAGTAGGTGGTTTCGTTAATTATATCTTTATAACTTAGGTTATTTAGATAAGTCGTATTTAGGTAGTAGGCAGCAGTGCCATATTTTTGATCGTCATATTTGTAACCGGATGAGGCATAAGGTTGGGCCTCGCTTAGCGTACTTTCTAAAACGAGAGTTACGGTTTTATCATCATAGTTAATGGCCCTCCAGGTATCACCATCTAGATTTACGTAAGATCCGAGCATACCGGTCTCTTTTTCGATTTTATATGGGTCTTTTTCGGTACCTTTTCCGCCTGTTAATTCGATATTGTTTTTTAGATTGATAGTGGCTTTTAGGCCATATATGTCTTCACCATCAGATGTTCCGACTTTATTTTCACTATTTACGTACCAAATTTCTCCATCTTGGTTAGTGTTACTTAGATAGAAGGTTTGGTCATTGGAAGTGAAGCCTTTATCGGCACCGGTATTGATATAGTCAGTGAGGTCGAGGGAACCGATTAGTTTGTCAGTGTATTTGTTTTCACAGGCTTCGTTAGTGGGGTTATCGACTACATCTGTACAAGTGGTTACGTTTGTTAAATAGGTATCTTTGTTATTTAGAAGGGTTTCAAGAATACCTGTATACTTGGTTTCTCCTTCTTTGTTTAGCCACTTATTTATATAGGATGTGTCATACTCTTTATTTTTACCGAAAGCAAGGTCGGTTAGGGTATCTTCACTAACAAGGGTTACAGTACTATCAGAGTTTACTTTTACTATTCGCCAGCTTAGTCCGGAGTATTCGATGTAGTTATTGGCTTCTTTACTTGTAAAGTAGTAGGTTCCGTTTATGTTTTTGAAGTTATTTTTATTTATGTTGTCTTTTTTTAGGGTTGTTGCAAGGGTAGCATCGCTAGTTTTATCTTTTTTGGTATCTAAATAGAGAGATACGGCTCTAGTTCCATAGAAAATGGCACAGCCAATAGTGAGGCCTATTGATATGGCACAGAAGACGCGTTGTTTATTTAATCGGGCTTTAACTTTTTGTTCTTTCTTGGTTTTTTTATTATTTTTTTTCATATTACCACCTTTTTTGTTGTTTATTTGTCCCCACTATTATATCATTTTTTGTTTTTTATAGCAATAGTCTTGTAGAAAAAAGGAATTTATAGTATAATTATAGTGTAAAGATGAAAGAGGTGAAAGTTTAATGCAGGCTATTCAGTATGTGATTATAATAGTAGTGCTTCTTATCATTGCTTTTGCTCTTGTTAAGAGTAATCGTAAGGATTTGAGCTTAGAATTTAATAAACTTGTTGATTTACTTGGTGGAGCTGATAATATTGTTGATACAGAAGTTCAGATGTCAAGATTTAAGGTAACGCTTAAGGATGTGTCGAAAGCTAATAAAGATGGTATACTTAAATTAGGTGCTAAGGGAGTTGTGGAAATTGATGACCAGCTTAAAATTATATTTGAAAAGAATGCTAAGCAACTTAAAAAGTATATTGATGAACTTAAATAGTAAGGCACTATAATGGTGCCTTTTCTATATATGTAAAAAAGGGGAAAAGAAATGAAAAGGATTGTTTTAATTGGTCTTTCGGGGTTTATTTTGGTTATGGTACTTGTTTTTAGGATTGTTATTAAGAATGATTGTTATATTAGGAATATGAAGAAGAGTATTAGTGAGCATTACAAGGGGATTAGTGACTACAAGGATATTGTTAGTATAAATAGGTATAATGATTATTATATTGTGGGAATGGACAATAGAGTTCTGGTTCTGGATAAGAAGTACAAGAGGGTTACGGAGTATAATAATGAGGAGCTTGCTGATGATGCTCTTAATAGTAAGATTATTTATATGGATGATATGGTTTTGTTTGTTAAGGATGAGAAAGTTGATAGTGGTCTTATTTATAATTATTATGATGTAAAGAGTGGTGAAATGGTTAAGAGTTTAGAAGTAGGGAGGTAGTTATTAGTATGGAAGAGAGGTATATGGAACTTCTTAGGGATAAGATGTTTTTTATTCCGAGTAGTGTTTTTAGGAATATGGGAAAGGTTGGTATAACTGGAGATGAGGTAGTGGTTCTTATCTTTATTATTAATATGGGCCCGAGGGTTTTATATGATCCGGAGATGATTTCTAAGGGAACGGGTATTAATAGGATAAGGGTTTTAGAGGTTATTAATGGTCTTATTTCTAAAGGGATTTTAGCGATAGTTGTTAAAAAGAATGGTAGTAGTAAGAAGATGGAGGAATTTATTAGTACGGATCTTTTTTATGAGAAAATGAGGGGTGTTCTTTTAGGGGGAACCAATAGGGCAAACGTGAAAAGGGAAGAGCAGACGGACCTTTTTTCGATGTTTGAAAAGGAGTTTGGGAGGACGCTTTCTTCGATGGAATATGAGATTATTAGGGGTTGGGTGAGTGATGATATGCCAAGTGATTTGGTACGGGAGGCCTTGCGGGAAGCTACATATAATGGAGTTAGTAATCTTAGGTATATTGAGAAGATTATTTTGGACTGGAAGAAGAGGGGATACAAGAGTGTAAAGGATATTGAGAGAGCGAGAGAAAGGTATAAGAAAAAGAATGGTAATGGTGATGTCTTTGATTATAATTGGTTAGATGATGAATAGGGGCAATTTTGTAATGGAGATATTGGATGAGATTATTCCTAATCCGGTATGTGAACTTAGGTATAGTAAAGATTATGAACTTTTAATTGCGGTTATGCTTAGTGCTCAGTGTACGGATAAGAGGGTCAATATGGTAACTGGGGTTTTATTTGATAGATATAGGAGCTTGGAGGATTTTGATAGGGCTGATATTAGTGATATTGAGGAGATTATTCGTCCTTGTGGGTCGTACCGGAAAAAGAGTTTATATATTAAGGATATTGCTAGGAGGCTTGTGGAAAGTGGGGGTATGAGGCCCGATAGGGAACTACTTGAGAGTTTATCTGGGATTGGGAGGAAGAGTTGTAACGTGGTTTTGGGTGAGATTTACGGAGTGCCGGCGATGCCTGTGGATACGCATATTGAGAGGGTTAGTAAGAGGCTTGGCTTGTGCGATGAGGGGGATTGTGTGCGAGTGGTGGAGCGAAAACTTATGGGGATTTTTCCTAGAGATAAGTGGATACGGGTGCATAAGCAATTGGTTCTATTTGGGAGATATCATTGTAAGAGTGTGAAGCCGGAGTGTGAGGGGTGCAGATTTCGGGATATGTGCATAAAATGGAGATAGGGGGAATACTACTTATTAGAGGTGAATGGTTTTGAATAAGAAACTTCTAGTGGGTAGTATTTTATTTACGAATATTTTGGGCTTTATTTTTGGTCTTATTAGTAGGCCGAGTAGTTTTAGTGGGGTGGCTCAGCCGGTGTTTGTACCACCTAGTTGGGTTTTTATTGTGGTTTGGATAGTACTTTATACGATTTTTGGGATTAGTTTTTATTTGATTTTGCAAAGTAAGGATAGCAGGGATAGGAAGTGGAGTATTATTCTTTATTTTGTTAATTTGGTATTTAATTATTTATGGGTAGTGTGGTTTTTTAATTTTAAATTGTTTTTATTTGCTTATATTTGGCTTATTTTGCTAATAGGGATAACGATAGTTATGATATATTTCTTTTATCGGGTTAATAAATGGGCTGGTATTATTAATGTGCCATATTTGTTTTGGTTAGTGTTTGCGAGTATTATTAATATTTATGTGTTTTATTTAAACTAGGGATAAAAAAATAAAGTAGAATGGGGTAGTCTACTTTATTTTAGTCTGTCAAAGGACTTAAATATAATTCCTTGATAGGTTAGCATTCCTTCGTCGCCTTCTATGAGTAATCCGTAATTATTGCTATCAACGATGAACTCTTTTCTTTCTTTATTGTATAGTTCAAAAGTAACATAGTAATGGGTATTAATCATATTTAGGTTATCATTATGGAAGTGAGAGCCAGATACGTCTGTTCTTTTAGCAATTACTTTGGCTTTTACAGTATCTATAGGGGCATTTCTATCTATTTTGGGTAAGCGTGGGGCTGTAAAGATATTAATTATAATAAATATAAATGCTAAAATGAATATTACTATAAAGGCAATAATCATTATACTTTCCATTTTATTCCTCCTTCCTTATTATAATTATAACATAGAAATAGGGATTATATATATTAATTTTATTTTACTTGAATTAAAGAATAATATAGGGTATAATCAATATTATGGATGTGGTTATATGGAAGAATATAGAAAAAGAATTATAGATGATATATTAGTTATAAGGTCAAGAGGAAAAGGGGCGGTTTTAGTTGAGGGAATTAGAGGAAGTGGAAAGACTACTACTTGTAAGAGAATTTGTAATAGTTATCTTTATATGCAGGGAAGGGAAGAGAGTTTAAATAATGTTGCCCTTGCAGATTTAGATTTTAGTATACTTCTTAAAGGGGAAGTTCCTAGATTTATTGATGAGTGGCAAGAGGCTCCAAAACTATGGGATGCTATTAGGTTTGAAGTAGACCATAGAAATGCAGAGGGGCAGTTTATTTTGACTGGGTCAGCTGTGCCAGTTGATACAAAAGAAATAGTACACTCAGGTACAGGGAGATTTTCTTTTCTTACTATGCGACCAATGACTTTATATGAAAGTGGTGAAAGTAATGGGGCAGTTAGTTTAAAAGAAGTATTTACAAATAATAGTGTAAGTGGTGTAAATGAACTATCTTTGAGTGAAATTAGTTATTTATGTTGTCGTGGAGGATGGCCTCGTAGTCTTTATATGGATAGGGATATTTCTCTTAATCAGGCTTATGATTATATAGATGGAGTTGTTAAGAGCGATATTTCGAGAGCTAGTGGAGTGCAAAGAAATGCTGATAGAACAAGGAGAATACTTAGAAGTTATGCTAGAAATATTGGTACACAAGCATCTTATGAAACGATTAGAAGAGATGTAATTGGTAGTGATATAGAAACATTAGATGAGGATACGGTTTATTCTTATATAAATGATTTAAAGAAAATTTTTGTGATTGAGGATGTTAGTTCTTGGAACCCTAATTTGAGAAGTAAAAGTGCTATTAGAACTTCTGATACGAGGTATTTTGTAGATCCTTCAATTGTAACTACTTCTCTTGGACTTGGTCCTGATGATTTACTTAATGATTTGAATACGTTTGGGTTTGTATTTGAGAATTTATGTATAAGAGATTTAAGGGTATATGCTGAAAGTATTAATGGTGAAATATATCATTATAGAGATGCTACGGATTTGGAATGTGATTGTGTTGTACATCTTAGAAATGGTTCTTATGGATTAATTGAAATTAAACTTGGTGGTGACAAGTTAATAGAGGAGGGGGCTTCTAACCTTCTTAAATTAAAGGATAAGATTGATACTGATAGAATGAATAATCCGTCTTTCTTAATGATAGTAACAGCAATTGGGAGTTATGCTTTTAGAAGACCTGATGGGGTATTAGTTGTGCCTATTGGTTGTTTAAAAAATTAGTATGTTTATTATTATAATGCACCCTTAGAAATGGGGGTGTTTTATAATGAATGATAACGGGGTTTAGGCGTAAGAAAATAGTAAAAATTAGAAAAGATTACGCCACGACGTAAAAAATGCAGAACGGCAATAAATTATTTGATGTAAAGTTTATGTCAAATCCCTGCAAAAGTAAATTTATAATATTGACATTGTGTATTTTATGCAGTAATATGTATATAGGAAAACTTGGTTAGTAGTTAAGACTGCCCTTATAGCTTATTTATAGGCAAGAGGGGAGGAGATAGTTTATGAGAAGAAAATTCAATTTAATTCTATACAAAGCGTATTTTTCACTTATAAAATTATCTCACATTTGTTTGATAATTTTTAAATAAATTTCAAATAAAAAGTCCTAGCTACATAAGTAACTAGGACTATCTAAAACATTTAACAAAAGGGTAGTCTTAGCGAACACTAAGTTTTCCTTTCATTTATAATATATCATTAATTTATAAAAATATCAATAAAATACTTGAAAAAAATACAAAAAGTTGATAAAATTAGTATGTAATAGAGAGAGGAGGCACCCCCTTATGAATAATATAATAACAAACATTCGTATGATAAATATACATAAACTACATTTATTAAATGGGGGGGGGATTGTATCGACAGATACATTAAATAGCGAAGCTATAATAATAAATATAGAAGACTATAACATAAAGAGTATGGGAATACTCTAGTTTGTTATAGTCTTTTTTACATAAGAAGAAAAGAGGTAAGTATGATTAATAGATTATTTAAGAACAAGGATGTAAAGGTAATAATATTAGAGATATTTTTAATAGTACTAGGGTTAGTTGGTCTTACCTTAGGAGTTAAGTATATTATGAATAGTATTAATGTTAACGTAGATACTAGTAAACTGGCTATAGATAATATGAATGCTAATGTTACTAATGGAACTTTAACTCCTATAGAAGATAGCAGTGTTAACATTAATACTACTAGTAATGTTCTTAGGATAACTTTTGATGTAAAGGGAGCTAGTACTAATACGGGTAATAATATTATATATGATGCTATTCTTAATATAGATGCAGATTGTAGTCTTAAGAATGAAAGTGTAAAGTGGAACTTATATAAGAATAATAACTTACTTACTAGTGGTAGTACATCTCCTAAGTATGATAGAGATGTACTAAATGGTAAGATAACTCTTACAGATATACAGCAAGATTTAGTTAAATATAGTGGTAGTGCTGATAAGTATGTATTTATATTATGGATGAGTGAAAGTTGTAATGAAGAAGATATAACTAAGTGTGATATATCTAAGGGTTTAACTAGTGATAGTGGTGGTAAGAGTATTAGTGGGAATATAGATATAAGATTAAATAGTGGTAAGAAGAA
>JABLTL010046540.1_pt1 | contig 12598 bp, 10 predicted proteins | sample 7160151 | NCBI WGS metagenome assembly JABLTL01 (sample SAMN14651223, study PRJNA627086) | human gut metagenome | isolation source: feces | host: Homo sapiens
CACGCAGGCGGTCACGCAGGTGCCAGGGGCCCCGCCCGTAGCCGCATTGCGAGTCGGTGAGCATGAGCAGCGTGAGGCGACCGTCCTGCAAGCGTGGGCCCAGGCAGAGCCCCTCGTAATTGGAAAAACGGGTATTGAAGACCCCGAAACGTGTGTTCCAGCGGCCCACCAACTGCTTCTCGCCCGTGTGGGGAACGAAGCGGAACAGGCTGCACCAGCAGCGGCTACCCTGATAGTGGCGCGCTATGCGGGCCTCGCGTTCGAGCACCAGCAGACTGCCGTCGGGCATGGCTGTGATGTCGGACACGCCATGGTAATAGTCGCGACCGGCATTCTTGGCCCTGGACTCCTCCATATAATAAGGAAAAGAAGCCGTGAAGCGCAGCTCGTCATCAAACTGCATGAGCATGAGCCGCCTGCTGTGGCTCTCGATGAGGAGCGGACTCTCGTTCATCGTCCAGAAGTGATGCGACAGGGTATCATAGGTGAGCGACTCCAGCCCGCGGTTTGGAGCCATCGCCGAAACCACCTCGCGTGGGACTGCCAACCGGCTGCCCGTGAGCGTGCCGTCCAGTCGGTGCTCCAGTACAGCATTGTCGGCCTCACCGCTCACAAAGACGCTGCGGCGCGAGGGGCAGTATGCCACGCCCTCGGCATCACGCTCGCGGTGGCCGGGCTGGGCGCGGAAACCCTCGTCGGTGACGCTCTGCAGTTTGCCCGTCACGCTGTCGATCAGTATGTGCCACACATGGAACCCGGCCTGCGCATCGCGGTCGTTGACCACAGCATAGCGGCCGTCACCCATGGGGGCTATGCCGCTGTAGCCGCCGGGGGATATGCCGTAACGTCCCAGGCGGCGCGCCTTATGTCCCATGGCAGGCTGCACCAGGAGGAGCAGCAGGAGCACAAGCCCAAGCACGAAGTATCGTCTGTCTCTCATCTCTACGTTGTCCGATTTTGTTCAAATGCCCTTGGCAGTATTCTGCAAAGGGGCCAAGAGTGGCCTCCTACCCTTCCGCCTCATCGGCGGGCACCAGTTTGAAGAGCTTGTCACTGGCCCTCACCTTGCGGTCGATGGGAATGCTCACGCGCTGTCCCTGCTTTGCAGTGGGTACAGGCTGCAGGTCGAAGCGTATCTCGCTCACCTCTGTCTCGAGTGCTCCAGTGGTAGGACCTGTGACCAGGATGCGGTCGCCCACACTCAGGGGGGCGGCCTCTATCTTGAACTCCGCCACCTGCAACTTGCTGTAGTAGCGCACTCCACGCCCCACATATACCTTGCGCTCGGTGGCACGCGAGCCGGGGCGGTCGTTCCACTCACCCATTGTCTGTCCCTGGTAATAGCCGTCCCAGAAGCCACGGTTGAAGACGCGTGCCAGGCGGGAGTCCCATTCGTCCTTGCGCTCTTCGGTGAAGGTGCCGTCGAGCACCGCCCTGATGGCCTCGTCGTAGCAGCGCACCACGGTATCTACATACTCTGCCCCGCGTGCGCGTCCCTCTATCTTGAACACGCGCACACCCGCTGTCATCATGCGGTCAACGAAGCGTATGGTCTTGAGGTCCTTGGGCGACATCACATACTTGTTGTCTATGTCGAGCTCCGTACCCGTCTCGCGGTCGCGCACCGTATAGGCGCGGCGGCAGAGCTGCAGGCATGCACCGCGGTTGGCACTGTGCCCTGTGTTCTGCAGACTGAGGTAGCACTTGCCGCTGATAGCCATGCACAAGGCTCCGTGGCAAAACATCTCGATGCGCACAGGCTGTCCGCCGGGTCCGCAGATATTGTCGGCCAGGATGCCGCGGTGTATCTCCTCCACCTGGTTCATGTTCAGCTCACGCGCCAGCACCGCCACGTCGGCGAATTGCGCATAGAAGCGCAGAGCCTCGATATTGGATATGTTGAGCTGCGTGCTGAGGTGCACCTCCAGCCCTATCTGCCTGCAATAGGTCATCACAGCCACATCGCTGGCTATCACAGCGGTAATCTCCGCCTCGAGAGCCGCGTCGAGGATGCGCCGCATGAGCGGCAGGTCCTCGCCATAGATGATGGTATTGACGGTCAGATAGCTCTTTACACCGCAGCGGCGGCACTCTGCGGCTATGCGCCGAAGGTCGTCGATGGTGAAGGCGCAGGCCGAGTGAGCCCGCATGTTGAGGTTTTCAATACCAAAGTAAACGCTGTCGGCTCCTGCACGCAGCGCGGCGGAGAGGGAGTCGGGCGACCCCACGGGAGCCATTATCTCAAAGTCTTCTCTTTTCATCATGCTTGTCTTCAGTGCCGCGGCATGCTCTGGGCGAAGGGCGGCATTTCGGCGGGTAAAGTTACAAACAAGTTTGCACACAGGCAAGCAAGAGGGAGAGAGATGTGCGGATGCAGCCTCCTTCACGGCGGGGAAAGCAGCCCGCCCACACCTTTTGAACACAAGTGTATGAAGAGAAGGAAATTTCCACTACCTTTGCAAGGTGAAACAATTTGCTTAGGAACAAGATGACAATAGCAGTAGATTTTGACGGAACGATAGTAGAGCACCGCTATCCGAAGATCGGCAACGAGATTCCCTTTGCCATACAGACACTGAAGATGCTCATCCAGGACCATCACAAGCTCATCCTATGGAGCGTGCGCGAGGGTGAGCTGCTCGACGAGGCCGTAGAGTGGTGCCGCGTGAGAGGGGTGGAGTTCTACGCTGTGAACAAGGACTTTCCCGAGGAGGATGTGGAGAAGAACCGCCACTTCAGCCGAAAACTAAAGGTAGATATGTGGATAGACGACCGTAACGTGGGCGGACTGCCCGACTGGGGCACCATCTACCGCATGATAACAGAGCGCAAGAGCTACGAAGACATCATGCGCGAAGAGTACAGCATGGCACCCGAGAAGCCCAAGAAGAAGTGGTGGCAGATTTGACCTCCATCCCACACACGACTCCCATCCCCCCCCACAAGCCCGCCGCCAGCCTCTCTCTCCCCACAAGGAACGAGGCTGGCGGCGGCTTTCTGACTCCCACCTGCCCATATATAATATGTACGCACACGCGCACGTTCCATATATATTAAGGGGGCGCAAGGTTTTCGCAAGCATGATACAACGGGCATTGCGGAATACAGCAGAATTGCTTTCGGGCCATCGAAAGGAAGCAAACTGAAGGAAGCGGAGCACCAGGCCAAGCATCACCAGGGATGAAGCAGGCCGCAGCAGGAGGTCGTGCGGAACAGGATTCGGAACAAGACACCTCGGTGCAGAAAATGACAAGGGCTGATTCCAGGCGGCTTGGCGGAGCGGAATCCGGGAAGGAGCGGTTCGGTGCGGGGAAATGCGAAGACAATCAGACGAGAAATTACGCTGCGATGCGGGCAAAGGCACGATGGAGTAAAACGGGTTTTGGACAAAGGCTCAAAACGAGCGGGAGGCAAGAACCACTGCTGGTCTTGCCTCCCGCTTTGAGTTTTCCGATGCTCCGCAGATGGCGGGGCAATGTCATTTGGCGTAAGACACAGAGCGTGTCTCGCGGATAACCGTAATCTTGACCTGTCCGGGATAAGTCATCTCGTTCTGGATCTTGGTGGCTATCTCGTTGCTCAGTTCCTCGGTCTGCTTGTCGTCTATCTTGTCTGCACCCACTATCACACGCAGCTCGCGACCTGCCTGGATGGCATAAGTCTTCACCACGCCAGGGTAACTCATGGCAATGTTCTCCAAGTCCTTGAGACGCTTGATGTAGGCTTCCACGATTTCGCGGCGCGCTCCGGGACGTGCTCCACTGATGGCATCGCACACTTGCACGATAGGAGCCAGCAGTGTGGTCATCTCCATCTCGTCGTGGTGAGCGCCTATGGCGTTGCAGATGTCTGCCTTCTCCTTGTACTTCTCAGCCAGTTTGGCACCATAGAGAGCGTGGGGCAGTTCGGGTTCCTCATCGGGTACCTTGCCTATGTCATGCAGCAATCCTGCACGCTTGGCCTTCTTGGGGTTCAGTCCCAGTTCGCTTGCCATCACGGCACAGAGGTTGGCAGTCTCGCGGGCATGCTGCAGGAGGTTCTGGCCATAACTGCTGCGGTACTTCATCTTGCCTATGATGCGGATGAGTTCGGGATGCAGGCCATGCACGCCGAGGTCGATAGTGGTGCGCTTGCCTGTCTCTATGATTTCCTCCTCAACCTGCTTCTTCACCTTGGCCACCACCTCTTCGATGCGTGCGGGATGGATTCTGCCATCGGCCACAAGCTGGTGCATGGCCAGTCGGCATATCTCGCGGCGCACAGGGTCAAAGGCGCTAATGACAATGGCCTCGGGCGTGTCATCAACCACTATCTCCACTCCTGTGGCAGCCTCCAAGGCACGTATGTTACGTCCCTCACGGCCGATGATGCGACCCTTCACCTCATCGTTGTCGATGTGGAACACGGTCACGCTGTTCTCCACAGCAGTTTCAGTGGCAACGCGCTGTATGGTCTGGATGATGATACGCTTGGCTTCCTTGTTCGCCGTCATCTTAGCGTCATCCATTATCTCATTGATGTAAGCCTGGGCGTTGGTCTTTGCCTCGTCCTTAAGAGCCTCCACCAGGCGCTCCTTCGCCTCCTCGGCACTGATACCGGATATCTCTTCCAGCTTGGTGCGCTCCTGCTCCAGCAGGTTGTTCTTGCGCTCGTCCAACTCCTCCTCGCGCTTCTGCAGGAGTGCCTGCTGGGTCTCCACACGCTGGCGCAGCGAATCGGTCTCCTGCTTGCGGCGTGTGAGCTCGTCCTGCTTCTGGTTGAGCGAGAGCTCACGCTGCTTGACACGGTTCTCAGCCTGCTGTATCTGCTGGTTGCGCTGACGCACCTCTTTCTCCAGTTCGGCCTTCTTGCTGAGGAACTTGTCCTTCACTTCGAGCAGCTTCTTCTGCTTGATGACTTCCGCTTCCTTCTCGGCGGCCTCCTTGGCTTCCCGCGTTAGGGCCGCCCTCTTGGAGGGTATGATGAGGAAGTACCATGCGGCCGTGAGTGCCAAGAAGAGCACCAGTCCAGCCGCCAATCCGATAATTATTTCCATTTGCTAAATACTTTGTTTGTTATTGGGGTCGGTTCGTTATCTCTGTTCACTTTGTCAACCAGCACGCCTCATGCCTCTCATGCGGTGCGTGCCTACTGCTCGGAACTGAGTGCGGACTCCAATTCGCCAATCAGGGGAGCCAGTCGCTCGACCACAGGAGTGACGTCCAGGGCAAGCTCATTCTGCTTGGCCTGCACAGCCATATCCACCATGGTCATGATGAGATAGATGTTCTCACTCTGACCCGGATACTTGCTCGTGTAGAAGCCGTACTTCTCCTTGATCAACTTTTCGGCCTGCCTGTAGGCATACTCCTGCTCCCTGGGGATGTTCAGCGGTATGCTCATTGTGCCGAAACGGATAGTTATTGATAATGTGTCGCCCATAATGCATTCAATCAGCCTTTAGCATTGCCACACACTGGTCAATGTCTCGCACCATTTTCCTTATTCGCCCACGCAGATCCTTAGTGCTGCTGTCGGCCATGTCAATGTATTTGGCCATCTTGAGATGGTCATACTGCAGTTGGAGCTGCCTGTTCTTCTCCTCCAGGCTGTCTATTTCCTGATGGAGCGCAGCGATTTCCTCCTCCAGGCTTTTCTTTTTGGCCTGGAGTTCCCGATGCTTCAGGATGAGCAGGCGAACCCTTGTCTCCACCCTCATCAGCAGGTCGTTCATCTCTGCATTCATCTGTACAAGTCGCTCCTTAGGTACAAAGTTAGTCCTTTTTTCCGGGCTTCACAAGTTATTCCTCCATGTTTTTGCGTGGCTCCTTCTTCGCCAGCATGACCAAGGTATGCACGTACTCGGTCATCCACTGCTCGCTGTAGCCCAGCATAGACTGGTATTTGCGGATAGAGACACACGCCTTGCGCACGCCATCATCCTTCCAGTTGTTGCTCGTCAAGACCTGGTGCACCTGCTTGGCCACCATCTCGCGCAGAGCCTTGTGGAGGAATGATGGAAGTCGGAATTTCCACTGCATGAGGTTGCTCATGAGCATCATGAGGTCCTGGCTGAAGCCTTGGAAGGCCGACAGATAGGGTTGCACATCCTGAGGCTTGCGGCAGCGATGCTTCAGACTGGCGTCAATTTCCTTGAAGAAGCCGTCTGAGATGCCGTAGATATCCTGCATCATGAGGCGGCAGTGCTTCTTCTCCCCCTGCCCCAACTTGTTGTTGACGGTGGGTACATGATAGGTCTGCTTGAAGACGCGCAGGTCAGGCAGGGCGGCGAGGTTGCTTATGCCCAACTGTGCGGCGATGCTCGACTGATAATATACGCGAATGAGCAGCATGAAATCCTCCATGCCGCCCACTATGCTATCGGCCTGCTTCTTGCGGCCGAAGAGTTTGCTGAATAATGACATTCTGTATTCTATATTATATATATAAGGTGTGCCCGCCCTGTGGCAGGCGTTTGCGTCGGGTTGTCAATAAGCGTTCTCCTCCTTATGGAGCAGAGTCTTGAAGAAAGTGGATGCTATGATGCGGACGTCCAACCAGAAGCTCCAGTTCTCCACATACCATATGTCGGCGTGCACGCGGTTCTCCATCTGGCTCAGGTAACGCGTCTCCCCACGGAAGCCCTGCACCTGTGCCCAACCCGTGATACCGGGCTTCACCCAGTGGCGCACCATATAGCGGTTCACTATCTTGCGGTATTCTTCGGTGTGCGCAAGCATATGGGGGCGTGGGCCCACCAGCGACATATTACCCACGAAGACGTTTATGAACTGTGGCAGCTCATCGATGTTGGCACGGCGCATGAAGTCTCCGAAGGGGAACTTGCGGGGGTCGTTCTCGGTGGCCTGCACCTTGTCGGCATCGGCGTTGACGTGCATGGAGCGGAACTTATAGCAGTAGAACTCCTTTCCATAAAGGCCGTTGCGCTTCTGGCGGAAGAATACGGGTCCCGGGCTCTGGCACTTGATGACAACTGCCACTATGACGTAGATGATGGGGAAGAGCGTCAGCAGGAATATGGTACTCACGACCAAATCCAAAGTACGCTTCATGGCACGGTTGCCGAAACTGCGCAGAGGTTCCTCACGAGGGGCGAGCACAAAGGAGTTTCCCACCTGAGTGGTGACCATGTGGCGGCGTGTGAGGTTGACATATACAGGCACCATGAAGAAACGTATCATGTTGTTCTCACAGAAAGAGAACAGTGCGCGTGCATCTTCCCTATTAAGCGAAGCCATCGAGCAATACACTGCATCGATGCTGTCGGCGTTCTTCTCCAGATAAGGCAATGCCTGCGAAGGCACACCCTTGAGCTTTACGCCCTCGGGGAGATTCTTCTCAATGTCCGTGGCAAAGAGGCCTTCGATATCCAGTCCGTAGGTTGTAGTCTTCAGGTCAAAATAGAGCTCGCGCATTTCCTCGCCGTTGCCCACCAGCAACACACGCGCCAGGCTGAAGCCATGGTTGCGTACTTTCTTTATATACCTGAACATTGCGATGCGCTCCACAAGCATCAGCAACGTGTATATGGCATAGATGCTCAGGAGGTAGCCACGCGGTATGTGGTTTGTCTTGAGCAGAAAGTTGACCACCAGAAACAGGATGAAGTGCATGGTGGTAGTGAGGAACACATTACGGGCTATTCGGTCGGTACCCGTCACGCGGCGCAGTGCAACGGGCGGCAGAAATGCGGCCACCGGCACATAGCAGAGAACCGCGATGACGAGATTGCGCTGTGTATCAGGCATGGTTACGTAATTCTGCCCCGAGTGCAGGAAGGCGTAATGCGCGAGGAAGAAACCTACACACAGAAGCACTACGTCAATCACGTTGATAAGAAGGCGCGAGGAAATGGAGTCCTCAAAACGTTTACTTTTCATTCTTTGTCCAATATCATTTTTTTGTCATTAGCTTGTGCACATTGGTTCACAATTCTACACAATCCATTGCTGTAATTTGCAATAATCACTTCAATTGGCAAAAATACAAATCTTATTCCATATAAACCCCTTACACAGCCCTAAATTACGTCCAGAGGACAAAATTTCCCCGAAAAACCTTGCAGTATATTATTTATTAGGTACTTTTGTGGTTCGATAGGAAAAGAACACAAATTAGTATTGACCAATCAATTGATATGGCTGAGTTTATAGCAACCGAAGAGAACAGAGAAGAGGAGCAGAGCAGTTTTGACTTTGCCGCTCTGTGGAAGATAGTAGTGCTCTACTGGTATTGGATAGTGCTGTCTGCCATCGTGGCAGTGGGCTGCGCCTTCTGTTACCTGCGTTACACACGTCCTGTGTATGCCTCCAGCATGAAGATTCTGGTAAAGGACGAAGACTCGCGCTCACGCATGTACCGAGGCGGGCAGATGGCTCTCGAGAGCATGGGAGTGATATCCAACTCCAATGGCTTCGACAATGAGCTGGAGATTCTGGCCAGCTCCAACATCAGCGGACGCGTGGTGAAGGCGCTGAAACTCTACGTGAGTTACGAGCTGGAAGGCAGTATCCGCAAGCACGAACTCTACAAGAACAACCCCTACATCGTGGATATGCCCGAGAACCAGCTCGATGAACTGGAGTCGGTCATCGCCATGCGTGTGAGCCGCCGCGGCAGCGGACTGCATGTCGAGGGCAAGCTCTTTGTACCCAAGGCCAAGGAGCCCATGACCTTTGAGCGTGATGTGAACGCCCTGCCTGGCTCCTTCAGCACCCCCGTGGGCACCGTGACCCTGCAGCGCAATCCCGGTGTGGAGGAGACCCGCCGCGACATGTATGCCACCATCATGCCACTCGGCGTTGCCGCCAAGTCCTATGGAGCACGCCTCACGGCCAGCGCCACCAGCAAGACCACCACTGTGGCCGAGCTGAGATATGTGGACACACAGCCCGCGCGAGCCATTGACTACCTCAACGAACTCTTCAAGAGCTACAATGAGGATGCCAACGAGGACAAGAACGAAGTGGCTCTCAAGACCGAGGACTTCCTCAAGAAACGTATCGATGCCATCCGCACCGAGCTGGACGCTACGGAGAACAGCCTGGAGTCATACAAGAAGAAGAACGAGCTCATCAACCTGACCAACGACGCGAGCAACGCTCTGACCAAGAGCACAGAGTACCAGAAGGAGCAGGTGGAGCTGGAGACACAGCTCAACCTGGTGACTGCCCTGCTCGACTACATGGACGATCCACGCAACGCGCTCAACGTCATCCCCTCCAATCTGGGGCTGAAGGATGCCGACATGAGCAAGATGCTCGACAAGTACAACGACTATGTGCTGCAGCGCAACAGGCTGCTCAAGTCATCGAGCGCCGACAATCCATACGTGAAGCGCATCACTTCGCAGCTCGAGGAGATGTGGCCCAGCATACGGCTCAGCCTGAAGAACGTGCATGCCAACATCATGACACAGAAGCGTAGTGCCGACAGCCAGTACAGACTCTTCAGCCAGCGCGTGAGCGAGGTGCCCACTCAGGAGCACAACCTGAACAACATCACACGCCAACAGGAGATAAAGGCAGAGCTCTACCTCATGCTTCTGCAGAAGCGCGAGGAGAACTATATCTCACTGGCCAGCACAGCTGCCAAGGCACGCATCATCGATGCTCCGCGCTACGAAGGCAAGGTATCGCCCAAGAGCAAGATAATCATGCTGGGTGCATTCGTCTTCGGACTGGCGTTCCCAGTGGGTCTGGTGTATCTGCTCGGACTGCTCCGATACAAGATTGAGGGCCGCGAGGATGTGGAGAAGCTCACCAAGCTGCCCCTGCTGGCCGACATCCCCCTGGGACCCAAGACACTCGACGGAGAGCACAAACTGGCTGTGCGCGAGAACAGCAACGACCTCATGGAGGAGAGTTTCCGCGGTCTGCGCACCAACCTGCGCTTCGTGCTGGATGACAACGAGCGCATCATAGCCTGCACCAGCTGCATTCCAGGCGAGGGCAAGACGTTCGTCTCCACCAATCTGGCCATGTCGCTCGCCCTGCTGGGCAAGCGTGTAGTCATTGTGGGACTGGACATCCGCAAGCCACGCTTGGTCAAGCTCTTTGGCCTGCCAGCCGACAAGCGGGGCATCACCACCTTCCTGTCAAGCGCCGAGGAGACCTTCGATCTGCTCGATCAGCAGATTATCCACGGAGTGGTCAACCCCAACCTCGACGTCCTGCCTGCCGGTATCATCCCTCCCAACCCGGGCGAACTCATCTCACGCGTGCAGCTCGACAGGGCCATGGACCTGCTTCGCGAGCACTACGACTACGTAATCCTCGACACACCGCCTGTGGGTCTGGTAAGCGACACACTGGCCATCGCCCGCGTGGCCGACATGACACTCATGGTATGCCGAGCCGACTACTCGCCCAAGTCCAACTTCAAGCTCATCAACGAGCTCAAGCAAGACAACAAGATGCCAAAGATATCTCTCGTGCTCAACGGCGTGGATCTCAGGAAGCGCAAGTACGGTTACTACTATGGCTATGGCAAGTATGGCAAGTACGGCAAGTATGGTCACTACGGCAACTACGGCCTGTACGGACACTATGGCAACCGACCCTCACAGGGCGGACACACCGAGAAATAAATGAGAAGACTGCTAATCCTTCTCGCCATTCTCCCTCTGACGGCACAGGCACAGATAGGCCGTCTGGGGGAGAATGTGCGTTATGGGGCCAGCATGAGCGGCATGGCCTCCAGCGGCGACTATGCACCCTTCTGGTTCACGGCCAACCGCTACGGACTGGCAACACCCAACAACGAGAGCTTCCTCACGCGTGCCTTCATCGGACGCAGCACCACGGCCGACAGCAGCCGGCACTGGCGCGTGGGATACGGAGCCGACTTCGCGGTGGCGGCTGGCATGGACAACCACTTCATCCTGCAGCAACTCTATGCCGAGGTACAATGGAAAGCCCTGCGGCTGAGCGTGGGACAGAAGCAGCGTAAGCTCGAACTGCTCAACGACTCGCTCAGCAGCGGAGCCATGACCACCGGCATCAACACCCGCCCGCTGCCGCAGGTGCGGCTGGAATTGCCCGACTTCTGGGCGGTGCCCGGCACACACCGCTGGCTGGCGCTCAAGGCTCACTTTGCCATGGGAGCCTATACCGACAACGGCTGGCAGCGCTCCTCCACGAAGACACACAACCTTCCCTACACCAACAACTCGCTCTATCACAGCAAGGAGCTCCTGCTTCGCATAGGCAACCGGGAGCGCTTCCCGCTCACACTCACAGGCGGTCTGGAGATGAGCACACAGTTCGGCGGCGAGGGATGGAACATGGGACAGAGGCTCGACGACGGCACTGTACTCTCCTCGCACCGCAAGCTCTTCCACGGCCTGAGCTCCATCTGGCATGCCATCATACCGGGCGGAGGCGACGAGGACGACGGTGATTTTGCCAACGCCGAGGGCAATATGCTGGGCTCATGGCACCTGCGTGCCGACTGGCAGGGCAAGGGATGGAGCGCATCAGCCTACCTGGAGCATTACTTCGAGGACGAGAGCCAGCTCTTCTGGCAGTATGGATGGAAGGACTTCCTGCTGGGAGTGGAGGTCAGTCTGCCGCGTAACCCGATACTCTCAACCGTCCTCTACGAGCATCTGGGCACGATGGACCAGAGCGGCCCAGTGTATCACGACTCCCGCGAAAACCTCCCCGTGCAGATAAGCGCCATCGACGAATACTACAACCACCACGTATATGGGGCCTGGCAACACGCGGGCTACGTGATGGGCAACCCGCTCATCCTCTCGCCCATATATAATAAGGACGGGCGCATATACTGCTACTACAACCGTGTGAACGCCCACCATCTGGGCCTCAAGGGGCAGCCCGCACAGTGGCTGCAGTGGCGCATGCTCTACACACACCTGCGCACCCTGGGCACCTACCATAATCCCACCATCGACCCCAAGCGGGCCGACTACCTGCTGGCCGAGCTTACCTGGCAGCCGAGCTTCGCTCCCGGGCTGAGCGTGACCGGCTCCTACGGACTGAATGGCGGCACGCTCATCGGGCGCAGCCACGGCGGCATGCTCACCCTGGCCTATCAGGGCCTTATAAAGAAGAAGAAATGATGACTCACCTCACACCCTCACACCTGTGTTCCTTCATGCCCAGCCGCCTGGCCAAGTGTATGGCGCTGCTGGCCGTATTCGTATGCTGCGGACTGTGTTCCTGCGAGAACAAGCGTGACCAGAACGGTGACCTGGGCGGCATGTGGCAGCTGCTCGAATGGCGCAACGCGCAAAACCAGGTGGTGAAGGACAAGTACAGCCGCATCTTCTACAGCATACAACTGAAACTCATCCGCCTTCGCAACTACGAAACAGACAAGGGCGACTATTATCAGTGCTACTTCCGCCACACACCCGACAGCCTCATCATCTACCGCCCCACGCTCTATTCGGCCAAGGACAGTCTGGTGAGCATGTCGGACATTGCACGCTTCGGTGTACCCTCCGACGGCGCTTTCCGCATACAAGTGCTCAATTCGAGCCGGATGGTACTCACCAGCAGCGACACGCTCACGCTGGTATTCAGGAAATACTGACACGCTTGGGGCTAATTACCCCGTTTTGCATTCATAA
>JABLTL010033062.1_pt1 | contig 12581 bp, 10 predicted proteins | sample 7160151 | NCBI WGS metagenome assembly JABLTL01 (sample SAMN14651223, study PRJNA627086) | human gut metagenome | isolation source: feces | host: Homo sapiens
AATTATGGTATATATGTCCAAATAGAAAAGATATGATATGAAAAATAATTGCAATCGCAATAATCAGCTCCACAAACGTAATTCCACTATGATCTTTTCGCACACTGCCACTCCTTTCCAAAGTTATTTCTCAATAAAATGTTTTCCGGTATCACTTACCAGCTTTACCGTATATGCCGGTACTCCATCAATATAGATGGCACTTACATTCGTATTTGCCGTATCAAAGCACGCCGTTTTCGTGTAGGCAATCTTGATATAATTTCCACCGGCACCTTTTTCCGTCACCTCATTGCCCGTGCTGCTGTCCATCCGGATTTTGATGGTATTGTTACACAACCGCGTACCGTCATCCGTCAGCTTCGTATCATCAAAACTGCTTAAATTATCCGGAAGAATCCGCATATAATAGCCATTGTCCAGTTTATAAACATACATATAGTAATCACCGGTTTTGCTCATCGTTTTCACCTGAAGCGCACTGAGCGAAGAATCAAGGGTCTTTACCACCTTCTGCGTGTTGGCATAATGCAGATGCCCGATCATCATCACCGATGTACTCGCCAGAATTCCCATAATTGCAATGACAATAATGATTTCTACCAATGTAATTCCGTTTTGTCCCAGATGTTTTCGTTTTTTCATTGGCACACCTCTTAATTCTTTTTCCAGTTATCGTAATTCAGATACGAATCCAGATCCAGATTTCCGGAAATATTCGATACCGCCGTTGAAGAACAGTCACGGAAAAACTGCGAAAACAAAGGCGTATCCCGTTTCTGGTCTTCCGCGAACAATTGCGATACCAGAAGTTTATTTTCCTTTATATGACCGGTTCCCGCAGCGCCTGCATTCGAATCAAACGAAATCACCCCGCCAGAAATAATCAGTCCCTCAAAATCACCGGACACTTTGACATCCCCGGTTGCAACCACAAGTCCCCGCGTAACCGTATTTGGAAGCGCATAGGTCCCGGTATTTTTCACCAGATACACATCTGTGGTTGGTGAATAAACGGTCACACTTTCGGTAGTCGATGTTTTATGTTTTTCCAGTTCCTGTTCGAATGCTTTCCGGTCAATCAGTTTGTCAAACAGCGGATTGACCGTTTTATCAATCACTTCATGACCACTGGCATCTGTACTTGTCAGACGCACCTGATCCGGCGTCACACCCTGCCCGGAATCGGTAAGTCCCAGTTCTAAAGACTTATAGCGGACCGCCAACTTAGAACAATAATCCCAAAACAGACCGTTAGCGTCTTTCCAGTTATCCGGCTGAATCGTCACCTTCTTGACATTCAGGGCATCCGAAGCAGAAGCACGCGAAAGAATATCTCCCTTCAACGTCATAATGGTTTTCTTGTCAATAATCAAAGCATTTTCATCCAGATAGAGATTGGCATACTGTGCTACCTTTCCCTGATTGTTATTGTAATAATTTGCAAAGAAATCATTTGCATCCTGTTCCGTCTTAAAATTCAGGTAATAATACATTCCCTCCGGGAAATAGTATGCCACAAGCGGCTGACTGCTGTTTAGATACCCTTGTAACGTATCGTCAGAAATACCAATATGCGCAGCATACCCACTTCTGTCAAACGTTCCATTTTTGACATACTCTGCCGGCACATAATAAGCCAGCTGATTGGTTCTCGCAGAGATGGATTCTCCCATCAGAACATCCTGATTTTTTGCAGCATCTGTCTTGCGGGAAATAAATGTACGTCCCGCCAGCATCAGATAATTTAAATCTTTGAGATTCAAATTACACGTTCTGCCGTTTACCATCATAGCACTGCTGAAATCCGCATCCGAAGATACCGTATCGGAAGTTCCGTAATTTTTCTGGAAATTATAACCATAATAATTTCCTTTCAAAGTCACCTTACTTCCAACTCCACGTAACTCAAGATCATCTGCCACATACGTATTTCCGTTGATCTCCATCGTGGAAGATCCGCTTCCCGAGGTCTTTATATTTTCCGCCCAGATCGAAGAATTTCCGTTTCCGACCGTAAGCGTAGAGCCACTGTCCGTCACGATATCGCCACGTGTGAGAATCGACTTTCCCTTTAAAGTTCCGCTTCCGCTGCTGTCGGCCAAAATACCATCCGCTCCGGCGTACACACTTCCATCCACCTGCACATTCGATGCATTTACATGAATCTGCCGGTTCGCAATCAGAGCATATTTCATAAACTCCTGGATCTGTCCCTGCCCGGAAAAATTCATCTGCGGAGTAGAAAAAATAAGATCCGTTGTGATATTTGTCTCATAATCCTGCGCATCCTTATATTTCACCTGCACCCCTTTTAATGTAAAGGTACCCGCACCGTAATCCAGTTCATACTTCGGATCCGCTGCAGCAACATAACATCCCTGTTCGGCAGTTTCTTTGATACATCCTTTGACTGTATCGGTGTTATAATCCGAAACCGTATACACGACATTGCCGGATGCATCTGTCGTATTTGTCTTTCCCACAGATGCCTTTGCAAACTGTCCCTCCAGATCTTCCATATATTTTCGGGAAAAAACATCCTGTGCATTTGCTCCCGATGCGGTATACGTCAGATAATTTTCAAGGACATCCGTATATGCTTTCTCGAGCGATTTTTCTGCAAGTTCTCTTGCACCGGTACGCAGATCATCCATAACTGCATCTGCACTGTAGAAATTTTTCTTCGTACCGCGCTCCACTTCTTTCATCTGGATATTGACAATCGTGATTTTTGTAATCACAACCGCGATCGCACTCACAACCACCATCAGAATCAAAACGGCAAGCAGAGAGGCTCCGCGATTATCCCGTTTCAAAGAAATCTTTTTCATCGCTACTCTCCTTTCGCCGAATTCACCGTAATATACCGATACGTTTCCTTATCGGAGCTGTTGCCTTTTCCCTTTTTGTATACACTAACCTGCAGATTCACCTTCCGGACACCTTCTTTGCTCTCCACCAAAGGTGCGACACTCAGCAAATAGCTATCCTGATAGATGTTTCCCGCATTGGTTGTTGCCGCCGGGTCATCCGGGTACGATTTGTTGCCAAGATTGGACGCAACCGCCGGCATCTTACAGCCGTCTTTCGGTGACACCACCAGCTGATAAGAGAGATGCTTTGCGTTGACCTCACTGATATTCTGACAGACAACGATCAGTTTCGGAACCGCCACTCCAGCCGCACAACGGATTTCAAGTGCATCCCTGTCCTGCTTGACATTGTACATCAGATAAATGTGTTCGATATTCTGCATGTCCTCCTCTGCAAAATCATTACAGGTATAGACTTCTGCCGGGTCCACTCCATCGATATTTTCACAGGCGTAACTGCATGCGACAAGCACATGCGTAGGTTCCACCGTAATGGAAATCGTCCGCTTTAAATTTTTTTCTATTTCACTTTCACTCTGTGCCGGGACATTGTTTGCACCTGCATACTGTGCATTTTCTGCGGAAAAATAAGTAAGTGCTTCCTGTAACTGTCCACCTTCTGCCGCCACAACATCTTTTGTGTCATCAATTCCATCCATTTGAGGCATCAGCGCTGTATTTTCCGGCACATCCGTGCTGACTTTTACTTCAACATCATATTTTTGACCAATCGCATCTGCCGCACCGTAATAAGATACTTCTCCGGCGGTCGTACTTCCTCCCGCAGCTGCAGGGGTATATCCCGTCTGCACATAACCGGTCAGATACGGCACGGTAAATCCCCCAGCTGACACAGGCTCCACCAGTTGCGGCTGTTTTTTTAAGTCCTCCATCACTTCCTGCGCCAGATTGGTCGCATGCTGTTTATCTGCCATCATTGCATTGTATTTCATCGACTGCGTAAAATACGACAACAGCGGAATGGAAAGAATCGCCAGAATCGCCATGGCAAGAATCACTTCCAGCAAAGAAAATCCTCCATTATTCTGTTGTTTTTTCATCCGGAAGCCTCCTTCCCCATGTCAGCTTTTTCTATTGCTCTGCGGTTCCAGAAGAAGAACCGCCAAAAATATTGTTTACCCCTTTTGGCATATTCTCAAATACCGGAGGAACATAATCTTTTCCGGTGTTTTCAAGATAATACATATTGAGTGTCATATCGCCCGTTAATTTTCCCGTAGAATTGTCGAAGCTGGCGGAAAACTGGGCAATCGTTGTACGATCCTTAAACTTGTTGACATAGGCAATCATATCCTTTAATCCTTCATAACTTGCCTCATAGCGGATGCCAATCGATGCATAATACCCTTCCACATTTCCGGTCGGACCTGTCGTGTTTTCCGGTGTGCTTTCAGTACTCTCTGTGCTCTGTGTATCCGCAGACTCCGTGGTCTGTGTTTCCTGTGTTGTCGTTGTATCTTCCGTAGTATCCGTAGATGCAGCAGCACTTCCGTCTGCAGCGGCTGTACTGTTATCTGCCCCAATCGGCATATTCATGGCAAATGTCACATCTGTAATATGAAAATTGCTGCTCTTATCCTCGAACTCCTGCAAAGTTTCAATTACTTTTTCGGTTTTCATATCTGCCGGATAAGCCGCAATAATATCCTTTTGCTTTTTCTGCATCGTCTGGATATTTTCTTTTACTTTTGGAAGTCCGGCCTCCATCTGTTCCATCTGCTGCACTTTCGCCCGGTCGGTCGTATTCTGCTCTTCGATCTTCGCCGCCTTGCTCATTCCCTTATTAAAAATAAAGAAATAGGAACATGCTACAATCACAATTGCAAAGAAAATGAGCAACAGCCGCTTATCTGAATCTGAAATTTTTAATTTATTCATTTGTCTGCTCCTCTTCCTCTGCGTTATTGGTATCCGTGTCTGTGTCCTCCGATGTCGGAACCGCCTCCTCGATCAGATGTCCGTCCTCACCGATATCTGCCTGGGTGTAATAGCCATTTAACGTGTATGTCCATGTGCTCACACCGCTTTCATCGTCTTTTTCCTCCGACATGGATGGAATGGAAAGATCCTGAAGCAGGGTCACATCCGCAAAATTCAAAAGCATCTGTCCAACGGCAATTTCTTTATCTGTTTTCAGATTGATACTGACTAAGTCTGCATCTGTCTGAATACTCTCTACCTTGACATCGTTTGGCAGCGCATTTTCCAGCTGCTCAATCAGCGGATACAACTGCTCATTTTTCGTGATGGTGGCAAGATCCAGCTTCTCATATACCTGTTCCTCTGCCTGTACCCGCGCATAATCATCATAGGTTTCCTGCACATACGAAAGATCATTGATCCGTTTCGTCAAATTGCGATGCTGCGTATATGCCACCAGCTGACGCACACTCGATCCAAGAATCAACAATACACTGACTAATACCGCTCCCACAAAAATGACATAAGCCGTGTGAAGGTCATTCTTTTTGGAATCTGCCACAAGCATGTCCTTCGGTTTGGCATCAATCGGATGCACCGCCGCACCGATGACGGACAAAAAGCCAACAGCCGTTGCAGCCTTCGGTCTGCGTCCGGAGGACGCTGTCGTTATCCCCTCTTCTTCAACCGCTTTATTTTTTTCACTCTTTAAATCAATCACCTTAGTGAAATCAATTTCCTGCAATGGAAGTGGAAGCTCCTGGGCAAACAGTTTATGCATACCCGCAAACCGGGAACCGTCCCCTACCAGGTAGACATTTCCCACGAATTCCTGTTTGATCTGATTCTGGTAATATTCAACCGCCGTATTGGCAATTCGCAGATGATACCGCAGCGATTCCGCCAGATCTTCATATGCCTCATTTGCCAGCTCCTGCTGACGCTTCATCTCCTCCTGATTTCCCATCTCCGGAACGGTCGGGCGATTGTATATGACATTGTGGTCTAAAAGGAAATCAAGTGCTTTCTCCTCATCATCAATCCCAAGCACCGGATGGTCAATCACCGCTGTAATCGTAGCGCCATAGCCGTACGGTGTCACACGCTGAAAGACCAGTTTTTTATTTTCCAGAATACTGATCACCGTTGCCTGCTCTTCCAGCTGCACAACCACAGCATTTTCCAGAAAACTGTCACACAGAAGCTGTACCGTTCCGTTTCCGATATAATCAAACGTTTCTACCTTCAGTCCTGCCAGTTCTGAGAACGTCACATAGTTATTCAGAAGATTATCGGGAATTGCCACTAAAAGCAGCTTGAGCATTTTCTTCCCATCTTCTTCCTCCACATCCATCTTGCTGTAGCTGATGGTGTAATTGCTCACATCCATCGGGAAATAATCACGGATCTGGGATTCAATGATTCCCATGATCTTATTGTCTTTGACAAATGGGATCATGACTTCACGGGTCACGACTTTTGAGGAAGAAAGGGTAAATACGACTTCTTTCTCATGGATATCGCGCTTGCTGAGTTCGACTTTCAGTGCAGACGCAAAAGCTTCCTTGTCGCGGATATAGCCATCTTCCACCGCATGTTCCGGGGTGCGGAACGCAAACACTTTATGTACCGGCGGATTTTTCTTGCGGTAATCGGTCAGTGCGACTTTTGTCCACCATACACCGGCCTCAATACTTACTACTCTTTTGACCATTTTCATTTTCTCCTTTATATTTTCCGAAAGGTTTTCATTGGAAAATGTACAAAAATAATTATGCTTTGTTCATGTTCTCTGAAAAATCACAAATCCTAATTATTTTTCTACATTTTCCATCGTAACGTTGTGGCATAAAAAATTGTGCGGTGAAAATGACAGATGTTTAAAATTCGCCACAGGAATAAGAAAAACTTTACTTTTTTTAATTATGCCATACGCAGCAGTTCATGCCACGTTTTAATAAATGCCCATCATGCCAAGATACCAGGTCCAGAAACGGCTACCCCAGAGTGCGGCGATGAATATGCCTGCCGAAAGGTACGGACCGAGTGCAAGCAGGTTGTTTCGCTTGCTTACTTTCATGCGGATGGTATGGATGACGGATCCAAGAATGCATGCAAGAATAAATGCAAAAATAATGTTTTTTGCGCCTAAAAGCAGGCCTGCATATGCCATGAGTTTGATGTCTCCCCCACCGATTGCTTTGCCGGAGGAGAAATAATACAGGCCATACAAAAACAGGCTGACAATGACTGCCCCGATGATATGGGACAGGATATGCCGGAAATCATACACGGTCATGATGATACCGAGCAGTCCCAGAAACAGGTTCTGGGAAACCGGTATCTGATAGGTTCTCTCATCGATGACCGCAATGACAATCAGGGCAGATGTCATGAGGCAATACAGCACACTGCTGAACGTGAAACCGCCCGCCATGAAAACGACCATATACAGCACACCATTTAAAGCCTCGATTAATGGGTACTGTATGGAAATCCTAGCACCACATTGCCGACATCTGCCCCGAAGAATTATGTAGGAAAATACAGGAACCATGTCCCGCCAACCCAGCTTACGCCCGCAGTTCATACAGTGCGAAGACTGCACGATATTCTCTTTTTTCGGGATACGGAAGATCAGCACATTTAAGAAACTGCCAATGACGATTCCGTATAGAAACACAATGATGTAAAGAAAAATAATAAGTTGGGTTAGCATTTGTTTCTCCTATATAATTTTATTTATACAAATTATTTTGATGTAATAGACTCAAAGTTTCCTGTTGTAGGTCCTGTTGTTGAAACAGTAATCATAGGTGTTGAATCCTTACAAACAATAGTTACAGATGTAACCTGTTTGCCTACTTTTGATTCTAAACCTAAATCATCAACTGAACTTATATTATTTAATTCTGTAAATGCAGCAGTTAATTTTGTTGCACCAGCTGTATCAGATGATCCAGCTGCTGTTGATACAGTTGAACCAATTGTAATAGTATATGAGCTATCCTTCAGTTCTGCACCTGTTGATGAATATGCAGTTGCTGCATCTGTACATAATGCACTTAATTTCTGAATATCTTTTGCTTTTCTTGATTTTTCAATATATGGCAATACCTGTGTACCAACAATACCTACCAAAATAGCCATAATTGCGATAACGATAATCAACTCTACGAGAGAGAAACCTTTGTTATCCTTCTTTTCATTCTTTGCTTTCATGTTCTGAAGCAGTTCCATAATTTTCTTCATACCCTTTGTTCTCCTTTTTTGAATATATTTTTATGTATCTATCATCACATGTCTCATGGCAGACATGTAACAACCCTTCTTCTGCCTGCGGTCAGGCTCCGATGCTGTCGTACAGGCTGTACATCGGCATCATGATCGCAAGGACGATCGGCACCACAATAACTGCCATCACAATGATGATGAGCGGTTCCATTGCGGCAAGCAGTGCCTCGGTCGCCGACTCCACCTCTTCATCATAATATGCTGCGACTTTGTCGAGCATGTCTTCCATATTACCGGTTTCCTCGCCGATCTCTATCATGTGGTAGACCATCGGTGGGAAGACCCCGGAATCTGCCAGTGGCTTCGAGAGCGGGATTCCACGGCTGACCTCTTCGGTCGCATCTTTTAATGCCTGCTTAACCACGGCATTCCCCATCATCTCTGTCACAAGCCCGAGTGCATCCACCAGCTGGACACCGGAGCCCATCAGTGTGGACAGGGTTCGCGTCATGCGCGAGGATGCCGTCTTGATGCTGAGCGGACCGACCAGCGGTACCTTTAGAATAAATTTTCCTAATATATGTGCCCCGCCCTCTGTCTTTTTCCACGCATGGATAAATATGACAATCCCTGCGATGATGGCGACAAGAAAATACCAGCTGTGCACAAAGAAATCGCTGACTGCCATGACTGCAAGCGTGATGCCCGGCAGTTTTCCGCCGACTTCGTCAAACTGTTCGGTAAAAGTCGGCACAATTTTAATCATCATGATGGCTACAATCACGATAATAACAAGAATCAGGATGACCGGATAAATCGCCGACTTGATGATCAGCCCCTTCAGGTGGGCCTCTTTTTCAAATTGGCGTCCCACACGGCTGAATGCTTTATCCAGTCCACCGGAGGATTCCCCGGCGGCAACCATCTGCACCATGAGGTTTGGAAAAATCTTCGGGTGCTCCGCCATCGCAACGGCAAGGGTCTCCCCGCGCTGTACGGAATCCCGCACTTCTGCGATTGCGTTGGCAAACGGTTTGTTCTCGGTCTGCTCGGATAGCATGTCGAGTGCCTCGACGACAGTCACGCCGGCATTTAATACGCTCTCAAACTGGCGGCAGAATACGCTCATTTCGCGGACACTGACGGCTTTTCCGATATGGATTTCGAGATCTTTGTTAAATGCGTTGGCTCTTGCGATGGAAACGATGGTGTTGCCGCCGGATTTGAGTTCTGCCGAAGCAACTTCCATGTTCACGGCCTCGATGGTACCGGTTTTTGGTTTTCCATCGGCCCCGACCACTTCGTATTTATAACTTGCCATGTCTTAACTCCTTTTTAAAACAGCTTCTGCTGCATGTTTCCTGCATCCTGTGCATACTCTACGGCATTTGCCGCATCAATTTTGTGTTTCAGGTATAGGCCGAATAAGGAATCATCCATCGTCTGCATGCCAATCTTCTTACTTGTCTGCATGATGGATGGAATCTGGTGTGCCTTATCCTCCCGGATCAGATTTTTGATCGCCGGGGTACCGAGCATGACTTCAAATGCCGCCACACGGGATTTTCCGTCGATCGTCGGCAGAAGCTGCTGGGAAATTACCGCCTCAAGAACCGATGCCAGCTGCGAGCGGATCTGGTTCTGCTGGTGCGGTGGGAACACATCGATAATACGCTCAATGGTAGGTGCCGCACCGATGGTATGCAGGGTGGAGAATACCAGATGTCCGGTTTCTGCTGCTGTGATGGCAGTGGAAATCGTATCAAAGTCACGCATCTCCCCCACAAGGATGATGTCCGGATCCTCACGGAGCGCCGCACGGAGCGCATTTCCATAGGAATCGGTATCCAACCCGATCTCCCTTTGGTTTACGATGGACCGGTTATGCTTATGTAAATACTCGATCGGATCTTCGAGTGTAATGATATGTTCGTTCCGTTCTTTATTGATGACATCGATCAAAGATGCCAGTGTGGTGGATTTACCGCTTCCGGTCGGTCCCGTGACAAGGACAAGCCCACGCTTTTTCTTTGTCAGCCCAAGGACAGCTTCCGGCACCCCGAGGTCCTCCGGTGTCGGGATATCGCTTGCCACGATACGCAGTACAGCCGCATAGGAACCTCTCTGGTGGAAAGCGTTGACACGGAACCGTCCCACACGCGTATCCGTGTAGGCAAAGTCCACTTCCCCTGTGGCCTCCATGGTTGCCTTCTGTTTCGGTTCAAACATAGATTCCACCAATTCTTTTGTCATCGCAGGTGTCAGCTTATCAAAACCATCCATCTCGTAAAGTGTTCCGCTAATACGGCATTTTGGGCGAACCCCAACTGTAATATGTAAGTCGGACGCATGATGCGCTTTTGCTATCGAAAGAAGCGTATACATTGACAATTCCATCTGTTTTGCTGCCTTCCCTTCCCTGTTTTATTTAATCCTCTTCGTCATCGTATGCCACACGCTGCACTTCCTCGACGGTGGTGATTCCGCGCAGTGCGTAATCAATGGCACTCATGCGGAGCGTTTTCATGCCATGTGTGAGTGCGATCTCCTCAAGCACATCCGCATTCTCCCCGCGGTTGATCGCCTGCCGCAGGTCTGCCGTGACCGGCATGATCTCATAAATACCGATTCTTCCATAGTATCCGGTTCCGCCGCAGCGAACACATTCTTTGTGCCCCGGTGTGCGGACATTGATCCTTCTGGCGGGATCCTTTATGCCGAGTATCTTTTTCTCCCCTGCGGTTGCCTCCCGGACAATTCCGCATGCCGGACAGACCCGGCGCACCAGACGCTGGGCGATTACTCCGACCACGGAATCCGCAATCAGGTAGTTTTCCACTCCCATATCTGCCAGACGGGTGATGGTATTTGCCGAACTGTTTGTATGTAAGGTGCTGACCACCAGATGTCCGGTGATGGATGCCTTTACCGCAATCTCTGCGGTCTCCTGGTCACGGATCTCCCCGATCATGATGATGTCCGGGTCCTGACGCAGGATGGAACGCAGTGCCGAGGAAAAGGTAAGTCCCGCCTTTTCGTTTACCTGTACCTGGTTGACCCCGTTTAAGTTCGCCTCAACCGGATCTTCTACCGTGATGATATTGACGCCTTCTACGTTTAATTCATTTAATGCAGTATATAATGTCGTGGACTTACCGCTTCCGGTCGGTCCCGTGACGAGAATAAGCCCGTTCGGATGGCTTAGGATATGGTCAAATTTTTTTAATTCGTCCTCTGGAAATCCCAGATCCCGCTTGTCCAATGTCAGTGCTTTTTTCTGTGCGAGACGCATAACGACCTTTTCCCCGTAGACGGTCGGAAGCACGGACACACGGATGTCGTATTCCTGCCGGTCCACAATGCTGGTCGCACGACCGTCCTGCGGGCGGCGCTTTTCGGAAATGTCAAGTCCGCTGACAATTTTGATTCTTGCGATCAGTGCGGCATGCAGGCTGATGTCGTGCCGCATGGCTTCGTGCAGCACGCCATCCACACGGAACCGAATCCGCACCTGGTTTTCCATCGGCTCGATATGGATATCGCTGGCTCTCCTGTGGACTGCCTGCTCGATGATCTGTCCTAACAGTTTGACAATCGGTGCCTGCTGGACATTGTTCTCATCGTTTCCACTCCCGGGATCTAGGGCTGCCCTGGCTTTTGCCTGTTCCTGCTTTTCCCTTGTATACTGTTCTGCCACACGCAGGGCTTCTGCATTTCCATAGTAGCGGTCGATGGCTGCCGCAATATCACTCGGGGTTGCAGCAAAACGCTCCACCTGACACCCGGTAATGATGGAAACATCGTCCATCGCCCGGATATCCAGCGGATCGCTCATTGCCACACACAAAAGATTGGGATTTTTCTCATTGAACTTAAACGGAATCAGATTATACTTCCGCAGCACTGCCTCGTCCAAAAGCCGGATGATTTCCTCCGGGATGCGCAGGGTCGACAGATCGACACTCTGTATTTTCAGCTGTGCCTTCAGTGCCTCTACGATCTGTTTTTCGTCTGTAAACCCCAGATCTATCAGTACCACTCCGAGACGCTCTCCCTGTTTTTCTGTTTTTTGGACCTGTAACGCTTTTACCAGCTGATCCTGCGAAATGACTCCTGCATCCACAAGCAGATCGCCTAGTCGCTTCTTCCGGGCAAACCCTACCAACTTATCCATGTAATACTCCCACTACGTTAATCATTTATTGTTTTCGAATAATTTCGAGCAATTAATGATTATTATAACCTTTTTTGTTCTCTATTGCAATCCTTTTTCATGTATAAAATATAACTTTATTGCATTTTACCGTTTCTTTTTTTGTGCAAATTTCACATCTAGGTCTTTTGTCCTATTTTATTTGCCGTCATTTCCTCCACAAAAATGCCATATCCTTTCGTTGGATCGTTAACAAGCACATGGGTCACGGCACCGATCAGTTTTCCATCCTGCAGGATCGGGCTTCCGGACAGTCCCTGCACGATTCCGCCGGTCCTAAAACTGCAACAATCAGTGTGGAAATGGATGCCGCATAC
>JABLTL010123772.1_pt1 | contig 12581 bp, 10 predicted proteins | sample 7160151 | NCBI WGS metagenome assembly JABLTL01 (sample SAMN14651223, study PRJNA627086) | human gut metagenome | isolation source: feces | host: Homo sapiens
AAAACCATGTAAAAACAATCGTTGATTTTACAGAATTGTGTTAAAATCATGATATGTCCCAGTAGCTCAGTTGGATAGAGCATTCGCCTCCTAAGAGTTAAAAATGATTGACTAGAACTGTAAAAATTGAATAGAAAATATGCCTCCGTAGCTCAGTGGATAGAGCGTCGGTTTCCTAAGCAAGAGGCAAAAACTTGTGGTATTATCTTTTATATATTTCGGTAGCTCAGCTGGATAGAGCATCCGCCTCCTAAGCGGAAGGTCGTGGGTCCGAATCCCATCCGGAATACCATTTTAGCCTTTATTTAAGCGGTTTTTCCGCTTTTTTATTTTTTTGTAATGACCTTTTATAACATTCAGAATTTTCAGCTCAGATGGTAAAAATGATTAAAATTTCTCTGCATCAGATTCGTTCGGATGACCTGTTTCAATCCGAACTTTTTTACATCATTTTTAGGGTCATCTAATGGATTTCTAATGCTATCTAATAAAACCCTACGGCACTAGGCGCACCAGGCGATATGTCACGAATTCTAATATAATGTTTAATCACCTCCCAAAGTAGCAATTAATAGCTGCAATAATTCGGGATCCTGCTTGATTTTTTCCAAGACCTGATCTATATCAACTTTCTTACTTACCTGGGGAACTTCGACATAGTTTTCCATGTTTTGTTTATAGAAACTATCTTCAAACTTTTGCGCATTTACTCTTCGATCTTCATCTAAAATATGACTATATAAATCCATAACCATATCAGCTTGAGAATGGCCGGTGTCTCCTTGTGTTGCTTTTATATCTCCATTATTCAATTTTAATTTATAGGTTGTACTTGTATGACGTAAGGAATGAAATACAACATGGGGAAGTCCGGCTTCTTTTTCTAATTTTGATAAGCCTTTACGAATAACACTTCCATCACATGGAATACCGTTTGGCTGACATATCACAAGATTATAATTATGATATTTATCCCCGTAAGCTTCTTTGTATTTATTTTGTTCTTCTTTCCACTGTTTCAAAAAACAAGCCAATGTGTTTGGTAACCAGATTTTTCGAACACTACTATCTGTTTTAGGAGTTTTTAAAACCAGTCTTGTTGCGTTTTTTCTTTCTTCGAATTGTGGAAAGATGAATAGTACATCTTTGTTATTCAGTTTTTCCAGTGCATCTGTACGTGCTCTTTCTAACTGCTGCTTTATATAAATATGTGTATCGTTATTTGAAAAATCATCATCACTGATATGCACATTATCCCAAGTAAGACCGAGTACTTCTCCAATTCTTAAAGAACAGGCAAATGCAAGTTGAATGGCAATCGAAAGTTTTGGATCTTCACAAACTTCAAGAGCTTTGGCAATCTGATTAGCTGTCCATATTTCACGCTTTTCATATTCATGTTTGGGTGTGTCAACTTTTAAGAATGGATTATTTTGAATATATTCCCATTTAACAGCTACATTAAATGTGCAACGCAAAACTCTATGAATCTCTGCGATAACCCTGCTAGATACTTTTCCGGTTTTCATTGTATTTTCACTTTCTTTAAGATTTGCATAATATTGTTCAATTGTTATTGGACGAATTTCATCTAATTTATAGTGCCCTAGATACGGTGAAATATAAGCTTTAAATAATGCTGTATTCTTTTCCATAGTGGATATTGACCATTTGTTACATCCATAAAGATCTACATACGTTGGCCAAAACTCATTTAAAGTCGTTGTACTTGGTGCAATGAATGTTCGATCCGCTTGTTGAAGTTCAACTTCGGCTTTTCTCTTTCTAGCTTCTCTTAACGTCCTGAAAGATTCCCACTTTTGCTTTACTTTTCCATATTTATCTGTGTAATAGTAAATTACATTGTATTTATCCTTTCGTTTTTGTATCGATGCCATCTTATTCACCACTTTCAATTTCTAATAGTTTCATCAATAACTTTTTACGGATATTTTTGTCCTCACTAAGCTGTCTGACTAAATCTACTGCATCTTTTTTATCTTTATCAGGCAATTCTTTTTTCATTTGATTTGAAAATTCGGAGTTGATTTTCGCTGTTTTTTCTTTGGCAGTTAAACCAGAATAGCTAAAGGAAATATCATTGTGTTCATAATAATAAATATCCCTATAAGATCTTCCATCTGGTGCAACTTTCCCAGAAAAGAATTTCAATCCTGCTAGTGTATGTCTTGGAAGATCCAAAGCGCATGTTGTTTGATCTAAATGTTTAAGCAATAAACGATCATCATATGGACTGATTCCAAAAGTTGTAAACATCAATGCATCAGGACTTGTATCAAACTGAAATATGTCTTTAGAACGCTTTTTCCAGTTTTGTAACAATTCATACAGAGTACGTGGAATAGAATATATATTTTCTTTATCCACATAATGATGAACAACCTGGGTTTTAGATTTGATCTTTTTATCATGAACATATTTTTTGATTACGTAGGATTCAGGAAGGAAGAATAATTCTTTTTCATACATGCGTTCCATCATTTTATTTGTTCGAATATAGTACTTATCCTTTTCATGATAAAAATCTGACCATACTAGACCAAGTACATCCGTCACATTCATTCCGGTTGCAAATACGATTTGCATAATGACATATAGTTTTTCCTCTTTGCAGCCATCAAAAATCTGAAGCATGGTTTCATAAGTCCAATCTGCATATTTCTTTGGCCTTTTTTTAAAATCATTCGGATCTGAAATATGAATCTCATTAAATGGATTTTCATCCATGATTCCCATCTTAATTGCATGATCACACGTACTTATAAGCAATAGCTTACAGGCTCGAATCGTCTTTACAGACAATGTACTATTCTTTCCTATACTTTTGATTGTGCAGAGCTGGTTAATAATAGAATTTGCAAAGGCTGAATCAACATCTTTAACTTTAGTTGTTTCTACAAGGCTACGAAGATACGCATCATAGTTTTTTTGAGCCTCGTGATATTTTTTTAAATGATCTCTGAAATATGGATCAGCAAGCCAATCTTCCATTACATCCACAAATAAACTATCTGGGGAAAACATACATGTCTCACCATCTAATAATTCTTTTCGTTTAGCTGCATCTTCATAGTTATCGAATAATTCCTTAATCATTTTTATTTCTTTTGCAGGTGTGACTACCTCGTAAGTTACTTGAAATTTCTTTCCCAATTTTAAAATCACAGCCATCCCTCATTCCTCCTTTATTGTTGACTGTCAAACCATTGATCAAAGGATTCCTTGTTAATACGAAGAATTTTTCCAACACGAATGACTTTAAATAATCCTTTTCTTGTTAAGTCATAGGCTGCTGTCCTTCCAATACCAAGTATTTGCATAATTTCAGCAACCGTATATGTTTTCTTTTCGCACATAACAGGTTTCATCTCTTTGTTCCTCCTTACTATAAAATTTTTGAAATTTAAATTCTCACCTACAAAATAAAAGGAAGCAGCTGGGAAAGGACTGCTTCCAAAAGGAAAGGGAACATAACCAAAGCTATTTTCTTTGGTTATGTAAACGTAAGTCTAGACTGATTTTAATTTTTCGATCAATTGATAACATATCAACTCTACTAACTGTACCAATTTTCTTTAACAATCGACTTTTATCAATAACGCGAATCTGTTCACACATGACCATTGATTTGTATTTTAATCCAATACCATCTGGTAAAAGATGATGTGTTGGTAAATGATGCTTGGTATAAATCTTGGATGATAAACAAGCCACAATGGTTGTTGGACTATATTTATTACCACGATTGTTTTGAATAATCACAACAGGACGAACTTTTCCTTGTTCAGATCCTGATGCATCACATAAATCCGCTAAATAAATTTCGCCTCTTTTTACTTTCATGCATATTCACTCCTTATGTAAAACCGGGAACAAGTCCCGGTTGATGTTTAAAAATCAAATATTTATCGTGTTTTCTATTTATCACCTGATCACCCGAAAACAAAGGAATCCTATTAGACAAGATAGTTGCTAATTATCTTTCATTGGCATCGCACCAACCCATATCACGCTTGAGCCTGTCGCTAGAAGTATCATTATCTTATATATTGTCATGGCACAATCAGCAAAATTGTTTATCAATCTAAAGTATCATCGCTCGTTAAAAACATCATCGCGCAATAGTGAAATAGCTCAAATATATAAGTGTTGTATCTAATAGTTGTTATGCTGTTTTCAAAGAGCTACTAGGAAGATATGTATATCCCCCTTCACTAGATAGTCCTTGAAATTGCCAATTATTAGCCTCTCTTTTTACATTTTTTTGAAAATTTTTCGATTCTTTTATAAACAGCGTTAGTCGTCATATGTAGATCTTCAGCAATTTCCCGTACACAATACTTGTTTTTCAACATTACAATGATTTTCTGCATGACAGGATCACACTTTTTCAAATGCTTATAAACAACGGCATCGTTTACTCCATTTAGTACATCTTCCCATGTATATTCACTTATACAATCTTCAGAAGGTTCATTTAGAAAAAATTTTACTTCAGTTGGCGATTCATTACGGTGAAAACTGCGATTTTTGTTGAAATCAAAATCATCTAGTTCTCGAAGGTACTGAATCTTCCATTCAGGAAATCCTAATAATCGTAGTAAGTTTTCTTCTTTTTCTTTTTCTTCTAAATACTTTTTCTTTTCGTAACCATAGTTATACATTTAATTATTCCTCCTTTTGTGAAGGAGAAACAATTTCCCCTTCACTTGAAAGTCCACAAAAAAGGCTTTTTTTAGCCTTGAAAGGGATAAAAAAAACAGATCAACTGTGTGAAACAGAGATCTGTACCAATTCGTTGTATTCTAAAAATCTATTCTCTTTTCAAAAACGAAAAGAGTTAGGAGGACTTCGATTCTTTACCATTAACATTATTAGAACATGTGAAAGTTAGTTCATCAATAACTAAATCAAAATAAATATAAAATAAAAAAATATCACTAAATGGTGATATTTATGTTTCTATTTATACATAATTCCTTTATAATTGAAAATAAAGAAAGAGGTCTAATCATATGGAAATTAGTTATAATCGTTTGTTTAAATTATTAATTGATAAAGGTATGAAGAAAACTGAATTTGCAAAAATTGCAGGACTTACTCCTGGAACGTTAGCAAAACTTTCAAAGAATCAAACAGTTTCAATGGATTCTTTAATTAAAATGTGTAAAACATTAAATTGCACATTTGATGATATTGTAGAGATAGTTGGGGAAGAATAAAATGGCAAAGTATAGTGTTAATAATCATTCTGTTGAAAATATTATTTCTTGGATCAATAGTGGCGAAATTGCAATTCCAGAAATGCAAAGACCATTTGTTTGGGAAGCCAGTAAAGTAAGAGATTTGATGGATTCTTTATATAAAGGTTATCCAGTAGGTTACATAATAATATGGAAAAATCCAGACGTTAAATTAAAAGACGGTACTTTTAGTAATGGTAAAAAAATTGTTATTGATGGACAGCAACGAATTACAGCCCTAACTGCAGCAATCACTGGGCAAGAAGTAGTTAATCAGGAATATAAAAAAATTCCGATTAAAATATCATTTAATCCACTTGATGAAAAATTTGAAGTTTGCAATCCGGCACTTGAAAAGGACAGTAAATATATCAATGATATATCTGAAGTTTTTAAACCTGATTTCAATTGTTTCAATTTTGCTATACAGTATGGCAACCAAAATGATTCAAATCCTTCTGATATTAACAATACACTTGTTAAGTTGAAAGGGATTTTAGGAAACAGTATAGGTGTTATTGAATTAAATCAAGAATTAGATATTGAAACAGTAACAGATATTTTTATTCGCATTAATTCAAAAGGAACAGTTCTATCTCAAGCTGATTTTGCAATGAGCAAAATATCTTCAAATGAAAAATATGGTGGAGATATTATTCGAAAAACAATTGATTACTTTTGTCATTTAAATCAGAGGCCTATGGATTTAGAAACAATAAAGTCTAATGATCAAGAATTTGCAAAATTGGATGAATTTAATAAAATTCAATGGATTACCGATAATACAGATGATATATATTCTCCGACTTATACAGACATTTTACGTGTTGCATTTACTTCACAATTTCATAGAGGAAAATTATCAGATTTAGTGAATTTGTTATCTGGAAGAAATTTTGAAACACGTGATTATGAAGAAGAAATTGCAGAAAAATCTTACGATAGATTGCATGATGGCGTACTGAAATTTATTAATAAAACAAATTACGATCGTTACATGATGATTTTGAAATCAGCTGGTATTATTGATGCTTCTTTAATTAGATCTGATAATGCTTTAAATTTTGCATATGCACTATTCATCTTGCTTAGAGATAAAGGTGTACATCCTAACACTATAGAAACAGTAGTTAGAAAATGGCTTGTATTATCAATTCTTACAGGAAGATATTCTGGCTCTCCTGAATCCATGTTTGATTATGATATTAAACGTTTTAATGCAAATGACCCAGAGGAATATTTGAAGAGTGTTGAACTTGGGCAATTATCAAATGCCTATTGGGAACATATACTACCTGAAAGATTAAACACTTCCGTTGCAAGTAGTCCATATTTTAAACTATATTTAATGGCTCAGGTGCATTCAGGTGATAAAGGCTTTTTATCTAGCCAAATTACTGTAGGCGCATTAATTTCTAACCGAGGAGACATTCATCATCTTTTCCCTAAAAAATATTTACAAAGAAATGGTCACAACTCTAGGTCTGAATACAATCAAATTGCAAATTATGCGATTACCCAATCTGAAATTAATATTCAAATAAAAGATGATGCACCAAATATTTATATGTCAAAAATTCTTGAACAAATAGAATCTAAAAAATCGGTTATTGGTGGAATACTAACTAAAGAACAATTGAATGAATCATTCAAACAAAACTGCATTCCAGAAGAATTTGTAAATTACGATGTTAACACTTATTATGAATTTTTAGCTAGAAGAAGATATCTAATGTCGCAAAAGATAAGAGATTATTATTTTAGTTTGTAGAATCCTTAATGTTAAAGCTTTGAGATTGGAGGAGATACAATGAATAGTTCAGTAGGAAATGAAGGTGAAAAAGTTCTTGAAGATAATTTGATAAAACAATTAAAAGCTGATTCTTTGATTAAAATATGTACAACATTAGATTGTAGCTTTGATGAAATTGTAGAAATAGTTTCTGAATAGCAAAACGCTGTTAAAGATAAAATGATTAAGAAGGAAGTGATTATATGTCGGTTAATTTCAATGAATTAACTCGTGTACAAATGCCAGCACTTGTTCATTTAACAAGATTAGGATATGAATATTATGGCAAGATTACAGAGAATTTTGCGGGTATTAAATATGATCCTGATACCAATATACTTTTGGATGTATTTGAAAAACAATTCAAAAAAATAAATCCTGAAAAAAAAGATTTTTATGATCAAGTGTTAAAAGATATACGATTAGAGTTAGATAATGACGATATAGGAAAATCTTTTTATAATCGTTTAGTTTCAACATCACCAGTAAAATTAATCGATTTTGATAATCTTAAAAATAATGTATTCCATTGTACTGCAGAATTTACATGCAAAAGAGATGATGATGAATTTAGACCGGATATCACACTTTTTGTCAATGGACTTCCGCTAGTGTTTATTGAAGTAAAAAAGCCTAATAATACCGGCGGAATGTTAGCAGAAAGTAAGAGAATGAATGAAATAAGATTTCCAAATAAAAAATTTAGAAGATTTATTAATATTACACAACTAATGATTTTTTCAAATAATATGGAATATGATACTGAAGGCGGAATTGTTCCAATTCAAGGCGCATTTTACTGTACTGCTGCAAAAAAAAGTGCTCCTTTTAATTGCTTTAGAGAAGAAAATAAAGGCGGAGAGTCTATTGCACCTTATAACGCTGAATATCCATATTTAGACATAAATAAGGATGTAGAAAGAAAAATTTTATCAGATTTTAATTGTCAAGTAATTCATACATCGAGTGAATATAAAACTAACTTAAATATAAATACACCAACAAATCGAGTTATTACTTCAATGTGTTCGCCTGAAAGATTATTATTTATTATCAAATATGGTATCGCATATGTCAAAATAGAAAAAGAAGAAGATGGAAAAATTGTATCCATTGATCAAAAACATATCATGAGGTATCAGCAAATGTTTGCAGCACTTGCTGTAAGAGATCAGTTATCTAAAGGTGTTAAGTCAGGTGTTATCTGGCATACTCAAGGAAGTGGTAAAACAGCTTTATCCTATTATTTAAATAAAGTATTGACTGACTATTTTGCAAGTGTTAACAAAGTAGCAAAATTTTATTTTATTGTGGATCGATTAGATTTGCTTAAACAAGCTTCTCAAGAATTTATAGCACGTGGACTTGAAGTGAAAACAGCAAATTCAAAAGCAGAATTAATGGAACAATTCAGAGAGAATAATTCATTACATGGATCTTCCGGAAAGTCTGAAATCACAGTTGTTAATATTCAAAGGTTTGCAGAAGATAAAGAAAAAGTGCGAATTGCTGCATACGCGACAAATTTACAAAGAATTTTCATCATTGATGAAGCCCATAGAGGTTATAACCCCAAAGGTTCATTTCTAGCAAATTTATTTGATGCAGATAAGGATTCTATAAAAATAGCTTTGACAGGGACTCCGTTGTTGAAAGCGGAAAGAGCTTCTTGGAAAATTTTTGGAAATTATCTTCATACGTACTATTATGACAAATCAATACAAGACGGCTATACATTAAAAATAATTCGCGAAGATATAGAGACATCTTATAAAGAAAAGTTACAAGCAGTTTATGATGATTTAGATAAATTAGTACTAAAAAAAGATGTGAAGAAATCTGATATTGTTGAACATGATGTATATGTCAAAGAATTACTTCGTTATATTATCAATGATTTAAATCAGTTTAGACAATCTCAAGGAAATCCTACTTTAGGTGGAATGATTGTTTGTGAAACAAGCGAACAAGCAAGAAAAATATATAAATTTTTTGATATCATTCAAAATGAAATTAATCAAACAAACGAAAATAAGTCAGAATTAAAAGCAGCTTTGATACTTCATGATGAGGGTGATAAAGAATCTCGTAATGATCTTGTAGATAAATTCAAAAAAGAGCAGTCTATTGATGTATTAATTGTATTTAATATGTTGTTGACTGGTTTTGATGCTCCACGTCTAAAAAAGCTTTATCTTGGAAGAAAATTAAAAGATCATAATTTGCTTCAAGCTATTACTAGAGTAAATAGACCATATCAAAATTGTAGATATGGGTATATAGTTGATTTTGCGGATATTAAAGATAATTTTGAAGAAACAAATCAAAATTATCTAGAAGAATTAAATCGTTTTAATAATCCAGATGAAGTTGGTGAAGGAAACACAACGAATAGTTATTTGCAAGTGTTAGAAGACAAAGATGTAATTATTGAGAAAATGAAAAATATAAATCGCTCTTTGTTCAATTACACGCTTAATAATGCTGAGGTATTTAGCCAAGAAATTTCTTCTATTGAAAATAAAGATACTTTATATGATTTACGAAAAAATCTAATAGATGCTAGAGACTATACAAATATTGTTAGAACATTTGGTGATGATACTTTGAAGGCAGAATTTGAAAGGCTTGAAATTAGAATGATATCTCAACTAATATCTGAGGTACAACGACATATCGGAATTTTAAACCAAAAAGAATATTTTGAACGTAGTGATGCTACTAAACAAATGATTAATGAAGCCATGGCCAATATTACATTTACGTTTAGTAAAATAAGTACTGATGAAATGAGAATTATTTCTACAGCTCAATTCCAAGAAAAATGGGATTACACAATTCATTCATTTACTCAAAATGAGGATCAAGAAGATCCTGAATATATCACGCTTCGAGAAGCTTTTATGGCTCGATTTAAAGAACACGGATTTGTAATTGATTCAATTGCTCAATTTAATGAAGAAACAAAAGCTTTATCTGATTTTATAAATAAGCTTAAAGAATTAAAACAAAAAAATAATGCTCTTGCTTCTAAATATAATGGGGACATGAAATTTGCTCGAATTCACAAAAGAATAAAAGAAAGAAATTACGAAAGACGAAAAAGCAATCAATCTGTTGTGATGGAGGATGATGATTTAAATCTTGTCTACAATCTAAATATCATAAAAGATGACATTGACGAAAAAGTATATGATCGAAACGATATTTTAAAGAAAGATGCATATTTTAAGCAAACTGTTATGAAAGAATTGACATCAATAATGAAAAATATGAGTATAACCGGTAATCGTGATGATCGTGTCTTTATGCAAAATTGCATTACAAGACAATATTTAAACCAATATAACAATACATACGGTACGCAATTATAAGGAGGCTACATGGAATATCAAATTATAAAAGAAAAAACAATTCATTTGATTGACGAATTAAAGTCTACTTGTCAAACATATGGAATGGGAAATGATGGTAATGAGTATAAGATTATAACACAAGTATTCCTATATAAATTTTTAAACGATAAGTTTGGATACGAAGTAAAAAAAATATCACCTAAATTAACAGAAAGTGATAAATGGGAAAACACATATGCTGAAATGTCCGAAGATGAAATATTAGATATATTTGATGAAATGTCACCAGATGTACCAAGATTACGTCCAGAACATTTGATTGCAAATTTATGGAACCAACAAACTAAAGGAGATTTTGATGTTCTGTTTGATAGTACTATGCAGGATATTGCAATACAAAATATTGATATTTTTTCTACACAGACAACACAAAATACAAAAATTCCATTATTTGAAAAGCTTACAGTATATGTTACTGATGAAGCACAACGTGCGCCATTTGCAAGAGCTTTGATTGATAAACTAATTAATTTTAGTTTTGAGGACTCATTTAGTCAAAATTATGATTTCTTTGCATCCATCTTTGAATATTTAATTAAAGATTATAATACTGCTGGTGGTGGGAAATATGCAGAGTATTATACACCTCATTCAATTGCGACTATAATGGCACGCCTTTTAGTCGGTACAGATAAAGATTTACATAATATAGAATGTTATGATCCGTCTGCTGGAACAGGGACGTTGTTAATGGCTCTTGCTCACCAAATTGGTGAGGATAAATGTACTATCTTTTCACAAGACATTTCACAACGCAGTAATAAAATGTTGAAGTTAAATTTAATTTTGAATGGTCTTGTATCTTCATTAGATCATGCTATTCAAGGCGATACTTTAGTTGCACCTTACCATAAAAGTGATGATGAACAGGAATTAAGGCAATTTGATTTTGTAGTATCAAACCCACCTTTTAAAATGGATTTTTCTGATACAAGAGAACAATTGGCAGACATGTCATCACGATTCTGGGCAGGTGTTCCTAATGTTCCGAAGAAAAAGAAAGAAAGTATGGCAATTTATACATGTTTTATACAACATGTTATCAATTCTCTAAAACCAAATTCAGGTAAAGGCGCGATTGTTGTGCCTACAGGATTTATCACTTCTAAGACAGGTGTTGAAAGTAAAATATTGAAACATATAGTTGATGAACATATTATCTATGGATGTATAAGCATGCCATCGAATGTATTTGCGACTACAGGTACAAATGTTTCTGTACTATTTTTCGATAATTCTAAAAAGACTGATAAAGTTATCTTGATTGATGCTTCTAAAATGGGAGAAGATTATCAAGATGGCAAAAACAAGAAGTGCAGATTAAGACCTTTTGAAATAGATGAAATTGTAAACACATTTAACAACAAAGAATCTGTAGATGATTTCTCTGTTGCCGTCACATATGATGAAATTAAAGAAAAAAAATATTCACTCTCAGCTGGGCAATATTTTGATGTAAAAATTGAATATGTTGAATTAACTCAAGAAGAATTCAATGAAAAGATGAACACATATCAGAATCAGTTACAAGAATATTTTTTAGAAAGCAATAGACTTCAAAAAGAAATAATTGAAAAATTGAAGAAGGTGAAGTATGAATAAAAGAATCGCAATTAAAGAAATATGTGATGTATATGATGGTCCACATGCTACGCCAAAAAAAACAGCTAATGGGCCAGTATATCTAGGAATAGATGCAATTACTTCTAATGGAAAACTAAATTCAAACAGTTTTAGCTATTTATCTGAAAAAGATTTTATAAAGTGGACAAAAAGAGTTACTCCGCAAAAAGATGATATTGTTTTTTCATATGAAGCAACCTTAGGTAGATATGCGATTATACCACAGGATTTTTATGGTTGTTTAGGGCGAAGGTTGGCTATAGTAAGAAATAAAAGTAAAAATATAAATGTTAAATGGTTATATTATTATTTCCAATCCCCTGAATGGAAAGCATTCATTGAAAGTAAGATTGTAAAAGGCAGTACAGTGAACAGAATTTCAGTAGAAGATTTTCCGTCGTACACAGTTCCATTAATTGATATAAAAAATCAAGATAAAATTGTGTCTATTTTGTCAACTATAGATGATAAGATTGAAAATAACAA
>JABLTL010058679.1_pt1 | contig 12577 bp, 8 predicted proteins | sample 7160151 | NCBI WGS metagenome assembly JABLTL01 (sample SAMN14651223, study PRJNA627086) | human gut metagenome | isolation source: feces | host: Homo sapiens
ATGAAGAAATCTAAAGTTTATGTTACATGAAATAAAGTCTTCTCAATTTATGCTACGTAATTATGAAAATTTACTTTTTGTTTACTTTGCTGTTTATAATGGAAAATAATGATAAATAAACAAAAAGTGAACAAGATAGTGGATTTGATTGGATTTCTTTCCTTAAATTTGCAGCATAAAATCAATATCGTTATGATTTCATACTAGATGCTGTTGTTGATGAAAACAGAATCTTGACTTCTTATAATAATAATGATGGTTATTTGATATTTAAATGCAAATTGAAGTAACTTGTAAAACAAAATAAATATGAAAAAAGTATTTTTTAGACTGTTTTGTACAGTGATAGTAATAAGCTATCTTTCATTATTGTCCTCTTGCCAACATCAGCAGGAAAAGGTGTGTCCGGTTATCAATCTCGGGAATGTAAAGGAATGTTCTGTCTCTGATTTGTTTTCTAAGATAGAGATAGTTCCCTTAGCTATGCGTGAGGGAAACTTTTTGGGGAATGTAGATCGTGTGCAGGTTTCTGATAATTATTATGTTGTATCTGATTCAAGACAGATATTGACTGTTTTTGACAAAACAGGAAAGTTTGTGTCTTCATCAGAGGATAAGATAGGTAATGGGCACGAAGAATATTCCATAGTTATGGGTTATTCTTATAATCCATATAATAATAATATTGAGATATTGACTCCTGCTCATTTGTTGTGCTATGATGTGAATTTTAACTTATTGAAAAAAGTGAAACTCCCGACTAAACTAGCGAAAAGTAAAGATACGGGTTTAATGTTTGACCGTATTTATGATTTGTCAAAACATCTTCACGTCTTAATACCTTCGTCAGTGAGCGGTGAGTCGACAGGTATGTTAGTTTTTGATTCCTCTTCGTCTAAGATTTTGAAGAATATAGATTATGAGATGGATGAAATTGATAAAATAAATATGCAAAGCGATTGCTTCTTTCTGAGGAAAGGCTCTGCTGTGACTTTTGTCCCTCCAATTTATAGTGACTATATTTACACTTTTGACGCTACGACTATGGAATGTTCAAGAAAATATAAGTTCGAAGGAGGCTCAAATATGCTTACTAAAAATGACTTAGAGGCATTTGGCTCAAATGAGAATAAAAAGAATCTGTTTTTGATGAAAACAGACAAGGAAATTCTTGTGTCTAAAATGGAAGTGGACAAAGCTATCATTGTTCATGTCAAAAAGGGAAATCGCTTGTCTGATTGGTATTCTATCTTGTATGACAAGGCATCGGGTGAACTTAAAAAGATAAATTTGTACTCTGGCAAAAAGAAAATATTCCCATTAATTAAAAATGTAGATGCTCAATCGCTTTATGCTTATGTAGAAAAGCAAGATTTGCCATCAATGCTGGAATGCTGGAAGCAGATGGGATGTAATGTAGAAGGCAATGTACAGAATGGAGATGGATTTATAGTAAAATATACATTGAAGTAAGATTCTGTAGATAAGAAGAAACTATATTTGTTTGCTGAGAATCCTCTAATCCAGTTCTATTTTATCTTGAGTATAAATAGGCTTTAATATGTGATAGAAAATGAGATTTCTAATAATTATGGTAGGAATGCTGTTCTTTAGTATTTCTCCCTTTTTTGCGCAGCAAACCGTTACTTTGGGCGATGCCATCCGCATCGCTCAGAGTAACTCGTTTGATGCCCAATTGGCAAGGTTTAGTTTCTTGTCAAGTTACTGGGCTTATAAATCATATAAGGCAGAACTGTTGCCATCCATGAGCTTGTCGGGAGGACTGATGAACTTCAATCATTCTCGGGTTGAGGCTAGAAATGCAGAGGATGGAAAGATAAACTATGTAGATAATAACTCTTTGGTGAACTCGCTGACCTTGTCATTGCAACAGCCGGTTAGCAGCCTGGGTGGTACGCTTTCGTTACAATCGTACCTTTATCGACTGGATCAGTTTGACTATAAGATGACAACCTATAATACGTTGCCTTTGCGCCTCTCTTATTCTCAGCCGTTTACTTCCTATAATGAATGGAAATGGCGAAAAAAAACGGAGCCCAAGGAATATGAGAAAGCGAAAAGGGTGTACCAGGAAAGCATCGAGGACATAGCTATAAAAGTATCAAGTCTTTATTTTGCAGCCATCTCAGCCCTGTCTGACTATCAACAGAGTTTGACGAAAAGCCAAGACTTGGAAGAACTTTATCGCATATCGCAAAGGCGATTGGAGCTGGGCACCATTACGAAAGGAGACTTATTACAGTTAGAGCTTTCAAAACTCAATGCTAAGGTAACCGTGAATGAGGCGAAAGTGAAGCTGAATGATAGCCTATATGATTTGTTTTCCTATATGCGAGTAACCGATTACGAGCACGCCAACCTCTTGCCTCCAGAGAATGTGTTGGATATGGTGCTCAATGTGAACGATGTGCTGCTAAAGGCTCGAACCAATTCCTCGCATGCCATCACGCAAGACTTGGAACTGATTGCCGCCCAGCAAAACCTGGCAAAGGCGAAGTCTGCCCAAGGTATTCAAATGCACTTGAATGCCGAGGTGGGATTTAATCGTACGGCTGATGGATTTGCTGCAGCCTATAGTCATTTGCAAGATAATGAGATTATCGGGGTGACTGTAACGGTGCCTATCTTCGATTGGGGTGTCAAAAAAGGACGAGTGATGGTGGCTAAGTCGAACCTGGAATTGGCAAAGACCAAAAGGGAACAAGCCGACAACGACTATGTGCAGAGCGTGAAGCGCGAGGTGATGCAGTTTAGTTTGCAGGCGGCGCAGTGTCGTACCTCCTTGCAGGCTCAGAGAATATCCCAGGAGCGTTATGACATCACGAAGAAAAGATTTGAAGCAGGCAATGTGTCGGTAACAGAACTGAATACCGCCTTGCAGGAATTGAAAACAGCCAAGTCGCAATACATCAGTCAACTGCGGACTTATTGGAATTACTATTACACCTTGCGTAAGTTTACGCTCTACGACTGGGTGCAACATCAAGAATTGACAGTAGATTTTGATGCTTTGGTCTTATAGCCGCTGGAAAGTAAAATAGGAATGTCTTCTATATAATAAGAAATGTTATGACAGGAAATAAATATAAGTTTTGTGTGCTGGCTATGGCATTGATAGCCTTGCAAGGTTGCAAAAAGACAGCCCATGTAGATGAAGAGCAAAGTATGGCAAACGCAGATAGTGTGTCTACGGAAATTTATGTGGATACGTTGAGGCTACATGAGCAGACCTTTCATCGCCAGTTGATATGTAATGGCAAGTTAAGAGCTATCGAGAAGTGTGACTTGTCGTTTGCCGATGGCGGTGTCATAGAGCAAGTGTACGTGCATAATGGCGAAAGGGTTTCCAAGGGGCAGGTGATAGCCAAAACTGATAGGAGCGATGCAAGATTGAATTTAGAGAAGGCAACTAGAGAGTTGGAGAATGCTCAGGTATCCTTAGCCGACAAGCTCATCGGCTTGGGGTATGATGGCATTTCTGCCAATGTGCCGGCTGCTGTCATGCATCGAGCTAAAGTTACTTCTGGCTATTATCTTACCCAATACCAGTTGCAAGCTGCTAAGCGATCATTGGGCAAGTGTACCTTGTTGGCACCTTTCGCAGGGCGTATCACCGATTTGGTGAACAAGCGACATCAACGAGTGGATAAACTCTGCGGATTGGTAAATGATGTTCAACTAGATGTGGAGTTTGAGGTGCTGGAGGCTGAGATTAAGCATCTGAGTGTAGGGCAAAGAGTATGGGTGAGCCTTTTTGTGGATGATGCGGCGAGGTATGGCGGACAAGTAATCAACATCAATCCAATGGTCAGCGACAAAGGCTTGATTAAGGTGACAGCTCGCATTGCCAATGACAAAGGGCTGTTGATGGATGGCATGAATGTGAAGGTCATTGCCGAGAATGATGTCAAGAAAGCCCTTGTCGTGCCAAAGGATGCCGTGATAGAGCGAGATGGTTATCATGTGGTTTTCATGTATAAGGATGGAGAGGCTGTTTGGACTTATGTGGATGTGCCTTATGCCAACATCGGGTATTATGCCATCACTGGCTGTGAGCGCAAGGGTACTCATGTGAAAGCTGGAGATGTGGTGATAACTTCCGGTAACCTGAATCTGGCAGATGGAACTCAGGTGCATGTGAAAAAGAAATGAAAGATAAACGGATAGCTTATGGTTAAGTATTTGATAAAACGTCCCGTTGCCGTAACGATGATACTGATAGCTCTCGTGACTATCAGCATATTAGGCGTGAGAAAAATTCCTGTTTCTCTCATGCCCGACATCGATGTGCCCCAAATAACGGTGCAAGCCAACGTGCCAGGTTATTCGGCGCAGGAAATGGAGAAGGACATTGTGGCTCCTTTGCGTCTGCAGCTATCAAGAATAGCTGGCATCAAGAGCATCAGTGCTGATTCGAGAATGGGTATGGGTAGTATTCTCTTGAGGTTTGAACCAGGGTGCGACGTTGACATGTATTTCATCGAGGTAAACGAAAAAATAGATATGGCGATGGGCAACTTGCCTAAGGAGATGGAACGTCCCAAGGTAATCAAGGCAAGTGCTCTTGATATTCCTGCATTTTATCTGGATATATCTCTGAAGAATGAACGAGATGGAGAAGAAGCATCTGCGCAGTTTGCCCAACTCTGTGATTTTGCAGCCAACGTGGCTAGTCGAAGACTGGAGCAATTGTCGTCTGTGGCTATGGTGGATATGAGTGGACTCGGAAACTCTGAGATACTTTGCATACCAGATAAGGCAAAGATGGAGGGGCTGGGCATGAACGAGGATGACTTGCAAGCAGCCTTGACTGCAAGCAATGTGCAATTATCCTCATTGTCGGTGGTGGATGGCATTTATTGCTATCATGTGCATTTTGACAGTCAAGTTTTGACGGTAGATGATGTGCGTAATGTATACCTGAACCATGAAGGACGCCTGTTACAGTTGAAGGATTTGTGCGAGATAGAAGTACGTACCATGACAAGGCAAAACATCAATCGCCATGAAGGTAAAAACTGTGTGTCGCTTGCTGTCATTAAGCAGAGTGATGCCCAAATGGGCGAATTGCGAGAAGCCATTGCTGATGTGGTGGATGACTTGCAAAAGAATAACCCTGAATTGAAGTTTGACATCACGAGAGACCAAACTGAGCTGTTGGCTTATTCCATCAACAACTTGGAATGGAACCTCGTGGCAGCTATTTTTTTCACCTCTTTGGTCTTGGTGCTTTTCATGCGTCGATGGCGGTTGGCATTGTTGGTTGCTCTATCCATTCCCTTGTCCTTGCTCATCACCTTGTTGAGCTTCAGATTAATCGGTATTTCGCTCAATATCATATCCCTTTCAGGTTTGATATTGGGTGTAGGTATGATAGTGGATAATTCTATCATCGTGATAGACAATATCTTGCAGAAAAGAGTCTCAGCCCAAAGTGTGGAGAATGCCGTGGCAGAAGGAACCTGGAACGTTTTTACCCCTATGTTGAGTTCGGTGTTGACTACCTGTAGTGTGTTTCTGCCGCTTATCTTTATCGGAGGTATGGCAGGAACCTTGTTCTTCGACCAAAGTATGGGCATAACAATAGCACTTTTTGCCTCCTTGATAGTGAGCGTGGTCGTGCTGCCCGTTTATTTCTATTTGCTTGTAGGAAGGAGAAACAAAGACAAGGTTGGGAAACTCACAGAAGTGCCTACCAACAGCAAACTCCACTTATGGATATATCGTCATCATGAAAAAGTACAACACTGGATGTTTGCCCATTTGCGCCTTTGCCTGTTTTTGTTCTTGATGGCCATTCCTGGATTGATGTTGGTGTTTATGATTTCAGAACGTCGTCAAATGCCAGAAATAGGTTATTCGGATGGAATAATGTATGTGGATTGGAATGCGAATATATCGGTAGAAGAGAATGACCGGCGCATTGCCTGGCTGTTGAAACCAACCAGGGAGCAGTTGGAAACCAATACCTCCATGGTGGGAAAACAGAACTTTATGCTTTTCCATACTCGTGAGATATCTTCTTCCGAAGCTCTAGTCTATATCAAAGGGCATAGCATCAGTGATTATCGGGAAGTCCAAAAAGAAATGCAAGCAAGGCTCGGTGAGAAATATCCCGAGGCAATGCTCTCTTTCAGTCCTTCTGGTAATCTGTTTGAGTTGATTTTCTCTTCGGGTAATCCTGAATTGCGCCTTCAGTTGCAAGATGCCTCCGGTCATCGTCCCACTGTAGAGCAAGCCATGGCTTTCGTAGATTCTCTGAGGCATCACTTTCCTGCAATGAAAATTCCATCAGTAGCTACAGAAGAAAACTTGGTGCTGGATGCCGATGTGGAGCAGATGGCGCTATATGGTGTTACGTATAGACAACTCTATAATAAGTTGTTGCAGCTGGCTGGAGGCAATGAGGTGATGCGCATCAATCGAGGCGCAGGTTCAATACCTGTGGTTTTAGGAACATCGGATGCTGATAGACAGCAGATTCTTTCTTCTTCCTTGAAAAATCAAGAAGGAATAGAGGTGCCTCTTCAACTTTTGATGAAGGAAAGAAAGGCGTACGACTTCAAGCACCTATATGCTTCGGATGCAGGGGAGTTTTATCCTGTAGATATAGAAACCCATGGTAAGGTGAGGGAGGTGTTGGATTACGTAAGCCAGTACAACTTGAGAAATAAAACAGTGAGGGCAACTGCCGTGGGTGATTACTTTGAGAGCAAGCAGTTGATTGTCAACTTGGCTTGGGTGTTGGGGGGGTCGGTCCTTTTGTTGTACTTCATCTTGTCGGCACAATTTGAGAGTTTGATTCAGCCATTCATCATCTTGACGGAGATCGTGGTGGATGTCTTTGTCGTGTTGTCGATGCTCTATCTGTTGGGCTTGTCCATCGACTTGATGTCCATGACGGGAATCATCGTGATGGCAGGAATAGTCATCAACGATTCCATTCTGAAGGTGGATACCATCAATCGGCATCGGAAAGAAGGCATGGAATTGATGGAGGCAATAGCACTGGCTGGGCGTGAGCGTTTGTTCCCGATAATCATGACATCGCTTACCACCATCTTCTCTCTGTTGCCTTTCCTCTCTCGTGGTTCGATAGGTGCAGACTTGCAGTTCCCCTTGTCGTTAACCATCTTGATAGGGATGGTGGTGGGTACGGGAGTGAGTATCTTCTTCGTACCAATTCTTTATTATTCAATTTACAAGAAAAAAGCAGCTAGGAATTTATGAAGTTTTCGTCTTTCTCGGTGATATTGATATTTGTGGTCATGATGGTGATGGGCTTTGCGTTGGCTCCTTTGCTGGATGTAGGTACAGACCCTAAGTCACGTCAAGGTAAACAACTGACCATCAGATGTGAATGGCCACAAGTGTCTGCCAAGGTAGTGGAGCAGAATCTGACAGCTCCTATAGAAGGAATGGTATCTGCCCTTAAAGGTGTGGAGAGCGTATCTTCTCGCTCCTCCTTTGGACATTGCGAGGTCAATGTACGCTTGAAGGAGAACCAGAATATATCAACGGTGAAGTTTTCCATTTCTTCCATGTTGCGCCAATCTTATGCAAAGTTTCCTAAGGGTGTTTCGTTTCCAATGATAGAGGGTGGGGAAATCGTCAATGGGCAGAAAGCAAACCATGAAAGCCAGTTGCTGCTTACTTATCATGTCAATGCTGACATGCGGCCAGAAATGATTAAAAAACTTATCTCAGGCATGGTAGTAAGACCTTTGGAGACGATAGATGGCGTGACAAAAGTAGAAGTTACGGGCACGACAGAACGATATATGGAGGTAAGCTACGACCCGATGCAGCTGTCTGCTTGTGGTGTAACACCTCAGGAAATGCAAGATGCCATCCGTAACTATATCGGAAAAGACGAGGTGGTAGGTACGATGCAGCAAACCACTGCCGACCATAAGCAGGAGCGAGTGGCTTTTCGGTTGGTAACGGCTAATAAGGAGGCTGATTTGGCTTCGGTTCCAATAAAAAAAATAGGTGGCAAGGTGATTTACTTGAATGATTTGGCTCAGATAAAGGTGAAGAAACAGGACCCTTTGGGTTATTATCGGGTGAATGGCTTGAATACCATATATATAAATGTATATGCATCGGCTGATGCTAATTTCGTGCGTTTGTCGGATGCGGTGCAAGAAGAGATGAATGTCGTCAAGTCACAAATTCGTCAACCTTTATATGTGCATCTGGCTTATGACAGTGCCCAGCAGCAAAGGGATGAGACGGCTAAGTTGGTTGGACGTACTTTGCTGTCTTTATTATTCTTGCTTGCCTTTGTGTTTGTTGTTTATCGCAGTTTCAAGTATCTGTCGGTTGTGGCATTTGCATTGGCAGCCAATATCTTGATGGCAATTATTGCCTATTGGGCGTTTGGATTGAAATTACATGTCTATTCCTTGGCAGGGATTACTGTGTCGATGGGATTAATTATAGATTCCACCATCGTCATGGCTGACCATTATGGGTATTATCATAATCGAAAGGCTTTCCTTTCGATACTGGCGGCTATGCTTACGTCCATAGGCTCATTGATCATCATATTTTTCTTGCCTCAGGAAATGCAGGATGATCTTTCTGACTTTGCATGGATTGTAATTGTCAATTTGGTAGTAGCCTTGTTGGTATCTTTTTTCTTTGTGCCAGCTTTGATGGAACAATGGCATTGTGCAATCCCACGCCTCTGGTCATGCAAACGTAGGTTTGTTGTGCGCTGGAATCATATCTATCATCGATACCTCCTGCTGACTTCTCGCCATCGTTGGGTTTATTATATTGCTCTTCTTTGGGCGTTTGGCATTCCTTTTCATGCCATGCCTGAGGATTGGGGCATGGATAAGTGTGTTTTTTTGACTGATTATCTGGGAGGTACCTCCCAAATGTTTGTAGATTATCTAGATGGAAGTGTACAACGCAGGAATGCTGATGAGCTTAAAACTTTGCATGTTCAAGCATTGATGCCTGTGGGAGGAACTGCTGTTCAGTTGAATGATAAGGTGATATTAGTCGAGGAACTGTTGAAGAAATATCCTGAAATCAAAGAATTTGTGACTCGCATAGATGGTAGGCAAGGTGAGATTACCGTGAAGTTTAGGGATGGGGTGGATGCAAGTTTTCCCTATCGGTTGGAATCGATGGTGATAGGTAAGGTTATTACTATCGGAGGTGCTGACTGGAGTACTTATGGAGTTAGTGAGCGAGGCTTTAGCAACTCTATAGATCTACAGTATAAGGCAAATAGAATTAAGATTTCCGGGTATAATTATGCACAGCTTTATCGACTTTCTGAGAATATATCTGGGTATTTAGGTAAGAACCCTCGTGTGCAAGACATTGCCATTGAGACACCTGGATTTGAAAACCAAGAGGACGAAGTGTATGTAGACTATCAGAAGGATAGGTTGGGTATGTATGGACTTTCTCCTTATGATATTCACCGAGAATTGCGTATGTTGTTGTCGCCTGAATATGTTGGGGCGTATAAAGACCATCAGATGAATGTAGATGTGTATCTGAAACCTTTGCCTGTCGAACAATATGACTTGTGGCATATGGAGAATAGTCAGTTTCATGTGGATAGCTTGCAATTGTTTGCATCCGATGTGATGAAGTTGCAACGTCGTGAGGCTAAGGAAGTAATTCCCAAGGAAAACCAAGAGTATGTACTCAATGTAGCATTTAATGTGTTGGGCTCCTATACCTATACAACTGAATACCTGGATAGTGTGATGGCACATTTCAAACGCAATCTTCCTGTGGGGTATCATTGCGAGATGCCTAGTTATAAAGGCGCAGATAGTGAGAGAGCCAATTATTGGCTGCTCTTGTTGGTTGCGGTGCTGATATTCTTTATCTGTTCGGTCGTGTTTGAGTCTTTGCGTATGGCATTGGTTGTAGTTTCCATGATACCAGTGTCATTGATGGGGGCATTTCTTACTTTTATAATCACTGGCGTGGAGTTTGGTAGTGGCGGTTTTGCTTCCTTAGTGTTGCTGAGTGGCATTGTAGTGAACTCGGCAATCTATATTCTTTGTCAATATGCCAAGATTCAAAAAGAGAAATCGACAGGCGGGATGAAAGCCTATTTGTGTGCATTCAATCATAAGATAGTACCGATATATTTAACGGTTATCTCTACCATTGTGGGGTTAATTCCATTCTTCTTTGAACAATCAGAGGAGCCCTTTTGGTTCTCGTTTGCCGTAGGTATAACTGGTGGCTTACTGCTGTCGATTCCTGCCATGATATTTGTCATGCCTCTGTTTTTGAAGTTTTGACGTTTTTTAAATTTGTCGTCGATGAAGACCGCGGCTATCTTTATGGCTTTAGGGAATAGCAACAGAAAAGATGACCTCGCAAAATGCGGGGTCACTTCCCCTACATCTCCTGTGTTAGAATATTCAATCATCTATTTTCGTTTTAGAAGTTTAAAAATCAATAATTCATAGGTTGATATTTGGTTGTCAACAAAATAAATGTTATATTTGCATTTTACATTCAACAAGTAGTAAGGACAAATATGTCCTTTATCAGTAAATAAACGTAGAAATGAACTATATACAGAATTTTGAATACCACAACTTGTGGAATAAGTATAATGTCTGTTGGCATCAGATTCATGAAGATGTCAACATACTTGTTGGCATCAACGGAAAAGGTAAGACTACTTTGCTTGATGCCATTAATGCTTATTACAACTTTAAGCCAGGTAAGAACAATGCAAAGTGGATAGAGGCAACTCCATTGGATTGCCCTGTAGTTTATATCCAGTCGGCAGATGTTCCTGCCAATGTAAGGAAAAAGGGGAAGTCTATTCTTTACGATAACTTGATGCGGGTAGTATTGCAGAATGAGAAACAGAATTCTTTCTTCAACTATCGTATGCGTGCGTTGAATTATCCAGAAGAAGCAAGTCATATTGCCAGCAGAATTGATATGCTTTTCCAGGAAATTGATGGATATTTTGGTCAGACAGGCAAGAGAATCGAGATAGATAAGGAGCGAAATTACCTTATTTTCCGTGAAGATGCAGGGGGAACGATAGAACTTGATATGTTATCGGCTGGCGAAAAACAATTGCTCTATATATTGTTGACAGTTTTTTTGATGGATGAGCAGCCTGCCGTCCTTTTGATGGATGAGCCAGAGTCGTCTCTGCATATCGAATGGCAAGAGAAACTGATTAAATCTATCAGAAAGTTAAACCCTCTGTGTCAGATAATATTAACGACCCATTCTCCAAGCATTTTTGTGAGTGGTTGGGAGAGTAAATTAGTTTATATCGAAGACTTGTTCTCTAAAATGGAGTAGGTAATATGGATGAAAAGGATTATGCGGCAAGAGTAAGAAACTTAAAAGCCTCTCGCTTTTTGTATAGAGCAGATGTTATAGCACGTGTAGAATCTGAAGATGATATAGCCTTTTGGCAAAAGGCTATACATCATGTGCGCCCTTCTGTGAAGGTGAAGTTTATTCCCGCTGAAGTTTCGGATTCGAATTTCAAACAGCGTGGAAAGACTCTTTGCATGAAGTTGGTTGAGTATCTAGACCAGCATTTCATCATTTGTGTTGATAGCGACTTTGACAAGTTTTTGCATCCTGGTTTATTGGAACCTACCAAACATATATTGCAAACTCATGTTTATTCTTGGGAAAACCATCATTGTCAAAAGGATAATTTGCAGCAACAGTGGAATCTTTTGAATACTGGAACTTTTGATTTTGCGATGTTTTTAGTAAAATTCAGTTGCATAGTATATCCTGCATTAATTGGTATCTTGACTGCAAAAAAGTGTGGTGTTAGGTCTTGGAGTTTGGATAGTCTCTGTAGCGAATTATTGAAAGTGCGAGTGAATCAGAAAAAAATGCTGGAAAATAATGGAGAACTGTTATTGCTGGTCATAGATTCAAAAGTTCAAGCATGGAAAAATAGCCAGCAGTTATTAAACGATGCCGATTACGATATGATGAAAAAACAGGCATCGGATATTGGTATGGTTCCAGATAATTCTTATTTATATATTCAGGGGCATTGTGTATATGATTTGTTGTTAAGGATAGGAAATTTTTTGTGTAATGGTAAGCATGACTTCATGTATGAAGTTTTGAATCTTGCCTACCAAATGGAGGGATATCAGGAAATAGAAATGATAAAATCTGATATTGGTCAGATTTTGTAAATGATAAAGTGATCAAATTCCCTTCAAGGTATTGATGATTTCGATGCAGCCACTGAGACGATGACTACTATCAAGCTACAGATACAAGTGTTACATCATATAAACTATTTGAAACATGTGAAAAAGTAGAATTCTGTTTTTTGGCTTACCTTTGCATCCACAAATAACAATTTTAATATACTAATAATTAATTTAAATCATAAAATGACTAGATACAGAATGATTTTATCCCTGCTTTTGACTGGTATGGGAACTGTAGCAACTGCACAGAATATCAATTTGCCAATCATCCAGACCAAGTACACGGCCGATCCTGCACCTTATGTGCACAACGATACGGTTTATCTCTATACCACCCACGATGAGGA
>JABLTL010094950.1_pt1 | contig 12561 bp, 12 predicted proteins | sample 7160151 | NCBI WGS metagenome assembly JABLTL01 (sample SAMN14651223, study PRJNA627086) | human gut metagenome | isolation source: feces | host: Homo sapiens
CGGCGGCGGCCGAGCGGCTGGGCTGCCAGGCGGCCGCGCCGGAGGAGATACTGAGCGGCAGCAAATTCGTGTTTCTCGGCGTCAAGCCGCAGATGATCGACGGCGTCGCGCAGTCGCTGGCGGCACCCATCGCGGCATCGGAGAGTATTTTCGTGTCCATGATCGCCGGTGTGCAGCTCGAGCGGCTTGCGCGTCTGCTCGGCGCGGATAAGAAGATCATCCGCATCCTGCCGAACACCGCCTGCGCCGTTGGGAAGGGCGTTGTGCTCTACTGCGCGAACGGAAATGTTACGGAAGCCGATCTCGCGGCGTTTCAGACGCTCATGGCGGATGCCGGCATCGTTGATCCCATCTCCGAGGGACTGATCGATGCCGGCTGCGCCCTCACCGGCTGCGGCCCCGCATTTGCGTATATGTTTATGGAGGCACTGGCCGACGGCGGTGTCAAGTGCGGTCTGCCGCGCGCAAAGGCCATCCGCTATGCGGCGCAGATGCTTGCCGGCAGCGCGGAGATGGTGCTGCAGTCCGGAAAGCACCCGGAGCAGCTCAAGGACGATGTCTGCAGCCCTGGCGGCAGCACGATCACCGGTGTGGACGCGCTCGAGCAGCGCGGTTTTCGCGGCAGCTGCATCGCAGCCGTGGACGCCGCGTTTGAAAAAACCCGCCAGCTCGGGTGACAGCGGCATCTAAAGCCGGCCGGGCCGCACCCATTCAGGTGCGGCCCGGCTGCTGCATGTTTGTTTATGCAGACGTGATGTAGCACTCCTCGGCTTCCTGCTGCGCATGGATCAGCAGCAGCCGCGCCTCCTCATAGTCATGCGTGTTGATGTGTTCCACAGCGTCGCTCAGGGTGTTGAAGAGGGTGAAGTACAGTTTCTTAAGTCCATGGTGATCTCCTTTTTGTTCAGCGTATTTGCAGTTTCCGGCGCGTCTTCCGGTCGCTGCGATGCGCAGTTTAACACAGAATGGAGTAGAAACGTGTCGAACGCTGTAGATGCCGAAAAAACTTCATAAAATTCAATTTTTTGTCAGGTATGGGACAATCTTTGTGCCAAGCGACGAAAAGCAAGTGCCCGCACTCCATAATGGAGCGCGGGCACGGATTGTTTATAGCAGCTTGATCAGGATCGTGACGGCGCCCAGCAGAATCAGCACGATGCCGACAATTCGATTCAGGCGTCGGATCTCACAGCGGTTGGCAAATTTTGCGGAGACGACCGCGCCAAGGAGGCACGAGGCAACGACGATCGCCATGGGCAGCGGAAAGAGCTGCGCCCCCAGCGAGATGTGGCTGACGGCGCCGGTCAGCGCGACGAGCGACATGATCATCGTGCTGGTGCCGACGGCGACTTTCAGATTATAGCCAAGCACCAGCGTAAAGACTGTCAGCATCAGGATACCGCCGCCGCGCCGGTAAAGCCGCACACCCAGCCGATGCCGCAGCCAAGCAACATGGCGAGGATGGTCTTGCCGGTGGATGGGCCGGATGCAGCTCCGGCGCCGTGCCCGCCGGTGATCGGCTTGAGCAGAAACTTGAAGCCGAGAAAGACCGTGGTGAGCATGGAGATGTAGCCAAGGCCGTCCGGTGACTGCTGGCTGAAGAGATAGCCGCAGTAGCTGCCGATGATCGTGCCGAGAAAAGCCGTGACCGTGACAAGACTGCCGCGCTTGAGGTCGATATTTTTGTTTCTATAATATGTGTATGCCGAGAGCAGGCTCGCCAGCACGTCGGAGGCCAGCGCCACGGTCACGGCGTCATAGCTGGCCCAGCCGCAGAGGCTGACGAGCACGGGCGTGATGACCACGGCGGCGGACAGACCGGCCAGACCGGTCACAACGCCGGCGCCCAGTCCGGCCAAAATATAAAGGATGCATTGCGCGATGTTCATGGGATCACCTGATGTCGCTTTTTCGTTTCTGAGCCACTTATTATAGGCGCTGCATGAAAATCGTCAAGTCCCTGCGCGCGGAGTTTCCAAACTGTACAGAATTGTGGGGGAGGGGAGAAACGAAAAAATCCGCCGAAGCATTTTGCTTCAGCGGATTTTGGTCCGAGTGAGAAGATTCGAACTTCCGGCCTCTTGAACCCCATTCAAGCACGCTACCAACTGCGCTACACCCGGATATCATATTTTCTCAAATAATATAGCACACCGCGCAAAAAAATGCAAGAGGGAAATGCGGCTTTTGGGCAGAAAGTTTTTCGTTACATTTCTTTACGATTGTATCAGAATTTCGAATAGATAGGTTTCGAAATAATCGTAAAATTTTTAAAAAATAAATTGAAATTTTTTGGGTGATTTGTTAACGTGTTCTTAACACCTATGTGGGATGATAAAGTCCCATGCATGCGCGGGCATGCAAGACCAACGTGGCAAAATGGAAACAAAACAAAGGAGGAAACATCATGACAGGTAAAAAACTGCAGCGGGTGCTGGCATGCCTGCTGGCGGTCCTGCTTCTGTCGCAGGTCGGCGCGTTCTCGCCGGCCGTGTTCGCAGCGGATAGCAGTGACTACACGCTGCATGACGGTACGGCGATTATCCCGGCCGGAACGTCGAAAGAGGATGTGGACCGCATTCTGGCGGCGGCGCTGGTCGTTGGCTTTGACCAGATGAGCGGTGAGGAGCAGGATCGTATTCTCACGGGTGAGTGGCAGTATGCGTGTGAGGGCGAGTCTGCAATTTCCACGAAAAACACTGCGTGGGGGCCGGTCACCGGTTTTGATTCTTCGAAAAAATTCGGACTTGTTACCACGAAGTATAGCCATCCTGCGCTGTCGGCGAATGAGGATGCCAGCTATCCGATCCGCCTGAAGCTGGCCGATGGTACGTTGACGAACGAAGTCAAGGTCTATAAGGCACAGAAGCCGGTTTCGTCTATCACGCTCAAGGAAGGCGTTACTGTTACGCTGCCGTACAACGCGGACGCATCGATCAATTTTGACGCGCTGCGCGAGCGCATCTTCGACCAGGTCGTGGAGAGCACCACGCCCGACTTGACGGTCAACGACGTGACCATTGAGTATTATGCCGCATCGACAATTGACCCTGCCGGAGTGAACAAAAAGCCGGTAGCGCTGGAAGGCGCTCATTTGAATGGCCTGACCTACCCCGCCATTTCCGAAGGCGATCAGCAGATCCTCATTTCCTATGCCGGCAACGACACATATGGCGCTGCTTCCGCGGAAGTCACGGTGACCTTCGCTGATCGCGCGGCGTCCAACATCGTTCTTAAGCCTGACCAGCAGGTCGCGCTGCCGTATACGGATGCCACGACTGTTGATTACGACGCGCTGCGCGCGGCCATTCTCCGGCAGGTCGTGAGCGAGGACACCACTCCAGCCCTGACGACGGAGAATACGGAAATCAAGTACAAGTTTACCAAGGATACATGGGTCGATCTTGCGGGCGGTAAGATTGCTCCCGCCGTCTCTGCGAAGAGCTATGAGATCCAGATCAGCTTCAAGGGCGACGATACTTACAAGGCGTCCTCGGCCACGACGACGGTGACCTTCACCGAGCGCCCGGGCATCAAAGCGACGACGAAGGAAAACCCGACGTTCACGCTCGCCTTCACCGCCGACGGCGCGGCGATCTACGACAACATCCGGCAGCAGGTCTGGGATGCGGTCGTTGTGAGCACGACCCCGGCTCTGACCGTGGATGATGTGACCATCGAGTATTATGCGACTGCAACGACTGGCGCTGTTGATAAGCTTGGTCATGCTTGGGTCGCGCTGACGGGTGGAAAAGTCAATGGTCTGACCTATCCCGCCATCGGTGAAGGTACGCAGGAAGTGCGCATCACCTGGGGCGGCAGCAAGGACTACGCCGCCTGGCAGTGGCAAGGGAATGTGGCCGTCACCGGCCGCGCGGCAGCTCCTTTCCAGCTCAAGCAGGGCGTGACCGAGGGCATGACGGTCGCGATGGTCTACAATCGCGATCAGAGCATCAACTATGAGGCAACCGCGCAGGCCCTGCGCGATGCGCTGCTTGAGAGCACGGATCCGAATATCTCTATCAACGACGTGACGGTGCAGTACAACCCCGATATCACGGGCATTACTAAGTACTATAAGCCGTTGGACTGCAACGAAACGCTGGTTCTCGTCAAGTTTGGTCTTGGCAACCAGATCATCCACTTCAGCTGGTCCGGCAATGCTGATTACAAGCCGCTCAAGCTGGATGACGTCACGGTTAAAATGTCCGATAATCGTATTGAGAGCAGAATCGTGCTCAAGGATGGCGTTTCCATCACTTATCACATGGATCCGGCCGTCATGGAGCAGGAAATTTTTGAAAATCTCATCGACTGGGACGCCTCCACGCTGCCCGAAAAGGGCACGCTGAGTGCGGCTGACTTCACGTTCGAGTACTATGGTGAAAATGTGCTCGGCGAGGAAGACGGCGGCATCAGCGGCGGTGTTCCGAGCTGGGCACCGGTTGCCGGCGGTACGGTGAACCTGCTGAATTACCCCCAGATGGGCGCTGGCGAGAACCAAAAGGTCCGCGTGAGCTACAGCGGCAATGGCGAGTATCGTCCCTGCAAGAACGTGGAGGGCACCCTCACGGTCAACAAGGCGAAGGTCTCTGTTAAGGTGCACTCGACGAGCATCTATGCCGAAGAGGCCAAAGATAAGCTGGGTGAAGGCTTTGTCACTACCGACCCTGCCGATAAGTTTGACATCTACACCATCTACGGCGGCATGACCAGCGATGTGACCGGCAGCGTGTTCGTGCAGCTGCCCGAGCGTATCACGAACAACAAGCTCCTGAAGCTGATCGACGACACACTCAGCGCGGCCGGCAAACCGACTCTTTCGGATATTATGCAGAAGGGCACTACGGTTGGCGAGCTCAAAGAATACCTGAATGATCTTCTCAACAGCGATGCGCTCACCGCGCTCGGTGGTTTGCTCAGCAAAATCGGCATTGATCTGGATACGCTGCGCCAGATCAGCAACACGCTCAACAAGTTCCCCGGCCTGCTTGACAATGTCCGCGTGGCCTTCGGCACGCCGGATCAGGCGGGCATCTACACCGTTTACGCGATCACGAACAACAAGAACTACGAGACCGGCGTTGGCACGGGCATGCTGCTCGTGAAGAAGCACTACTCCGGCGTGAAGCTGCAGTGGAACCACACCATCCCGAACGGCAAGCTGACCGCTGAGGAAGCGAAGAATTTTGACTTCGGCGTGACGCTGATGTATGACGGTAATCCCGCTGAAAAGCAGACGAATGTGCACTACCTGTACTCCGGCTTCACCAGCAAGTGGAAGCCGTACTCCAGCACCGAGACGCCCCCGACTGAGCCCGGCCGCTATGTTGTGACGGTCGTGACTCTGGGCGGCAACTATCAGGCAGCGCCCATCACGCGCGCTTTCCAGATCACCAAGTAATTTTCTCGCGTGTGTCTCCCGGTTTTTTTGCCCGGGAGACATTTTTGCGCCGGAGGAGACCGGCCGCGGCGGAAAAATGAAAAACGCCGAAAATTTTTTCAAAAATTACTTGACACCGGTCGATTCGTCTGGTATATTAAACAAGCGCTGAGGCGACGAGGCCGAGTAGTTCAGTCGGTTAGAACGCTAGCCTGTCACGCTAGAGGTCGAGGGTTCAAGTCCCTTCTCGGTCGCCACCCGCGGGGCGAAAGCTCCGCGGGCTTTGTATGCTGCTATAGCTCAGTCGGTAGAGCGCATCCTTGGTAAGGATGAGGTCCCCGGTCCGAATCCGGGTAGCAGCTCCAGTGAAAAGCCTTGATTTTCAAGGCTTTTTTCTTTTTCTCAAAAATCTGAATCCCGTTCCGAAAAGCCATTTAGCTACTATTTGGCTACTGGAGCGGGATTTTTTTGTTTTCATGCCTCTTTGGAGAGGAGATTTTCCAGCGCATCCGCTGCTTTCCGGTCGCTCTCCTGCAAGGCGTGAGCATATATGTTCATCGTGGTGGAGGTCTGAGCGTGGCCGAGTCTGCTTGATACCGTTTTTACGTCCTGCCGGGAAGCAATCAGTAAAGTAGCTGATGTGTGTCTGAGGCCGTGAAACGGAATCAGGGGGAGCTGCTGCTCCGGTGCTCTGCCGTCGTTGTATCGCCGGATTGCATCCTGAAAAGATTCATACGGCGTGGAATAGCTCATCATTTTGCCATTCTCCTGAATGAAAATCCAGTCTTCGCCCTGCCAGTCCTGCCCGAATTGAAAGCGCTGCTGCAATTCTGCCAGTTGCAACGCTTTAAGGCGCGCTGCAAGAAAGTGCGGAAAAGATACCGAGCGATAGGAAGACTTTGTTTTCGGTGTCTTGCAAACCTGTTTCCCGTCTACAAGGGTTACAGCCTTTGAAACCTGAACAATGTTGTTCTGGAAATCAATGTCTGACCACTTGAGCGCCAGTAGCTCACCTTTTCGCAAACCGGTATAGATCGCCAGATTGAACAGCAGCTTGATTTGCTCCGGTATATTCTTTGTAATCTCATAGTCTCCAACGGTGTATGGTATTCCCGTATCATCTACTCTTGTGTGACCACCTACGCGCACGGTATAGGGCTGCTCAATATACTGGAGAAATGCCGCCGCTTGCTCCGGTGTGAAGAATTTCAGCTTGTCGGCGGTACTCTCTGCCTGTACCCTGACCTTGTCACAGGGGTTCCGGTCGATGATCTCCCATTCCGTAGCCGTCCGCAGAATGGAGGAAAGCACATTGCGCGTTTTGGTTATGCTGCCCTTGCTGTAGCCTCCGGCCTTGCCGTCCTTGCGTGCGCCGTCCTTCGTCAGGGAGAGGAAAAAGGCGTTTACCGTGTGGGGCTTGATCTCCGACAGCTTGTAATGACCGATTGCAGGAAGAATTTTGTCCTCCAGTTCTTCACGATACTTTTTGACCGTTCCCGGCTGTAGCTTCGGCTTCGCGTATTCTTCAATCCACCTGTCAGCAAATACTTGCAGGGTGACTTTTCGCCCGTCCATAGCCGCGCCGCTCTTTACCCGTGATTCAAATTCGTGGGCAAAGTCCTGCGCGGCTTTTTCCATCTTTTTGGGTGTCAGTCCTGCATCCGGCTTGAATGTGGCTGTTTCGATGATCTTCTTGCCCTTGACGTCGTAACCGCATGAAACCGTGATCTTGTAGCTGACGCCGTTCTTTCCTTCGATTTTCTTAATGCTGGCCATTTTCGGAATCTCCCTTGATTTTTTCGCGTAGATTTTTGAATTCTGCAATTATATTGAGTAGAAACATGTCAGCACAATCGTCAACGTTAATAACTAAGTTCCCCGCTTCGATTTGACCGTCAAACCTGTGAAAAAGGAAGTTATAGACGTCCTGTAGTATTTTCCCATCTTCAAATTCAATCAGTGCATTTAACGCCTGTATTCTATGTTCATTGAAAGCATTCTCTGCCCTCAGCTGCTTTATAGCATTTTCTGAAAGCCCTGTCTCCGCTCTTACGTCAGCATTTCTCCGCGTTTTGCAATCATATTCGCCTATAAAATAGCCAAGATCGCAGCCGTATAAATCACACAGTATCAACAACTTGTCAAGGGATGGAAAAGTGTTGCCGCTTTCCCATTTTGAGACTGTCTGATACTGCTGAATATTGCAAGCAGCCGCAACATATTCGAGGCTATACCCCATTGCTTTTCGTGCATCTTTTAGTCTTGCGCCTATCACACTACGTTTATCTGCCAAAACGAATAACCTCCCTAAAAATGCGTCAAAAAATCTTTATTATCGTATGGTAAAACATATATTACAACAGTGCAATACAGTTGTCAATAGGGCAGAACAAAAAGCAACAAAAGTAGTTGGAGGTAAAGAACATGAGTGAGCAAGCAAGAGTTCCCAAGATGATGACTGTGCGACAGGTGGCAAAAACGGGGCTGATCTCAGAATATGCCCTGCGTCAGTTGGTCAAGCAAGGAAAAGTCCCTTGCATCGCCCTTGAACACAAGGTGCTTATCAATTTTGACGCATTTGTTGAACAGCTCCAACAGCTGAAAGGGGTGTTTTAATCATGCCATATCAACAGATCGACAAGGAGCACTATCCGCAGCTGTATAAGAACAAGCGGCAGCGGGTTGTTCTCTCTGCAATCGGTACAGGCCGGGAGCAGGGCGCACACCTCCGAGATATTCACCGGGCAACGGGGTTTGGGGAAAGAACCGTGCGCAAGGTTATTGAGGATATTCGACGCGCTGGCGTGGTGGTTTGCAATAGCCTTGACGGGTATTTCTTCCCCGAAACGCTGGACGAGCTGAGGCTCTATGTCCGGCAGGAAGAGCGGAGAGGACGCAGCACGTTCTACACATTGCGTTCGGCGCGGCAGCTGCTGCAAGAGCTGGAGGAGCTGACGGGCAATGAAGAGCGGGAGGAGGTGTTAACAATGGCAGAAGTCAAAGAAAAGCATCCAACGTGGTTCAAAATGAAAATCGAGCGGCGGCAGCTCATCAAGCAGCTTCCAGCGGAAACGGCTGTGAATGTGCTGCTTGCCTGTTGGGACTTCCTTGAAACGGGAGAAATCCCCGAAACCTTGACGCCTATAGAAAAAATTGCTTTCTCCGCATTCTTCCCGGATATGGAAGAGGCGTGGCGGCGATATGAACAGCGCGTCACTGCAAGAAGCAATTCCGCATCGACCGAAATCGTATGATATCGGTCGATATCGCACGACACAGAAGAAGAACCAGAACCAGACTATAGACTATAGACGAAAAGAAAAAGAAAAGAGGGTATATCTCTCTTTGGCTCTTTCTCTCCGAAAAAAACATCAAAACCGGCGTTCAGCCGAGAATATCATCACATACAGGAGGAGTAAACCATGAAAGCAGTTATGAACAAGGAAACCGTCGAGGTCAACATCAAGGAGCAGCTGGCGCAGCTCATCAGCAAATATAACGCCTCACAGCAGAGCCTTGCCGACAATGTCCGGGCGCTGAATCAGAAGTACAAGGAGGACGTGCAGGCAAACACCTACACGCCGGAACATCTCCGCGAGGTCTACGAGGAAAACAAAGCCTCTCTGCTGGCCGCAGATGCTGAGAAAGCAAAGGTGCTGAATGCTTCGGCGCGTGGTGCTGTTGAGCATCTGAGCGGCAAAGCTGTTCCCGCGCTCAGTACATCCGAGAAGCCCGCTGACTACGCCGTGAGAATCAGCAACGCCTTGCAGTTCATCCAGCTGGAGGGCGCGGCTATCAGCGACGAGACCGCCGCGCAGATTCTCCGGGACTTCACCGGCGATATGGAAATCATGCAGCGGTTCCGCTCCGTGCTGGAAAAGCAGATCGCGCCCAGTGACCGGCAGATCGCTGACCAGTACGGCAACACGACTTTCCCGCAGACCTTCGGCCAGCTTTTCAAATACGAGAAGTTCCGCGACGCTCTGGCAGAGCTTCAGGAAATGGCCGATACGCTCTTTATCCGCAAGCTGTCCCAGACAGAGACCGAATACCTGCACGGTGCTACGCTCTCCGTGCCGACTGACGGCTATATGCAGCTTGTAACCGAGCGAAACATCATCGAACAGGCCGAGACGGTCGAAAACATGATCTCCGAGCTGTTCGCAACCACCGAATAAACCGGGCGTCAGGCAGTTGTAGGCGCTGCTTTTCGTCAAGTTTATAGTGCTACAGGCGTTCGTGGCGTTCGGACTGTAGCGCTGCCTCCTGAGCCGGAGTAGCCAACGGTTCAGGAGGTGCTTTATATCTCAGGCAGGGAGGTGAAAACATGAACAAGAATCTGATTCCGATGAACGAGCGAACAAAGGAAGAGCAAAGAGAAATCGCCCGAAAGGGCGGCAGGGAAAGCGGAAAAGTTCGGCGGCGCAAGCGCACCATGAAAGACGCTGCACAGCTCATCTTGCAGTTACCTGTTGGCGCAGAACAGGCGGCGCTTTTGCAGAAATACGGCATTGCAGAAAGTGACTGTACAAACCTTATGTTGCTTATCGTGAAAACCGTTCAAATGGCTGCTGACGGCAATCTGAAAGCGGCGGAGTTCATCCGCGACACATTGGGCGAGAATCCGCAGTATAAGATTTACGAGAAGCGGCTGGAATATCTGATCGCCGATAAGGAAGCAGCACACACGCTGGCCGACGAGTGGGTCGCCTCTATTCCGGATTGGGAGGAGTAGCCAGAAAAGCCTCTCAGAGGCCGCAGGAGGCGCGGGAGACACCGGCAGGGAGAAGATAGCGGCAAAGCATCAAAGAACGGTTTGGACGGCTGTATTGGGCTGGAAATAGGAAGAGCGGGGGCTTGTGCCTCCGCTCTTCTGACGTTCTCCGTTATTCTGCCTCTGCCGTCCGCATTCGGTCGTATTCGTCCACCAGCTCCACAAGCATCATGGAAATGGTGTTCGCATCCTCTGATAGTGCCTCATCTGCATCTGCAAAGATCATGTCGAGGGCGTGAGTCAGTGCTCTGATTCTGAGAAATACCGCTGTCTTGTCCATGTGAAAAATCCTCCTATTCGTTTTCTGAAATTGCCTCCAGCTCTGTCAACGCTTGCTTGTGGTGGCGGAATACCCGCTGCTTGTAGTTGTCGTATTTTTCATTGAAATCCGGCTTTCCTCCGTATGCAATGAAAAGCACATCTTCCCATTCCTCCGAATCGAGATAACGCAGCCGTAGCACAAGCCGCCTATCGGCGTTCGGCAATCGCCGAATAAGGGCTTCAAGGGCTTTCTGCTCTGCGTCCCGCTCCGCTATGAGAGAATCTATCTCGCTTCGCAGATCGGCGATTCTGGCGACGGTATCGGCTATTCTGTCATGCTGGAAGCTGGAGCCTTTAGGCATCCCTGATAGGTTCGGAGTGGATGGAGAACCGGCCTTTGCCTCCATCTGCTCCAGTCGTTCAATTTGCAGGTCAATTTCCCGGTTCAGGTCTCTGTATGCCTTGAAACGTGCGGTCATGTCCATGATGAAAAACTCCTCTCTCTGAACGCCTGCAAGCGCATTATAGCATTCGGAGTTGTGTTTGTGTGGATTCTTGCGCAAATGAGAACGCGCGGTTAAAAATTGCGAAAATCTTACTGAACGGTAAGTGAAAATAGCTGCATTCTGTGACTGTCCGCAGATTGTCCACGGACAGTCCGTGGACAATCCGCAGGACATAAAGCGGACTTATTCAGGCAGTAGCGCATAGCTACTTTTTAGCTACCAACAATTCAAAACGGCTCAAAACAGTAGCTAATTTTTCAAAAGCCGCAATCAGAAAAGCCTTGCAATTCCTTGCTTTTCAAGCCATTTCGCAACGGCTCATCATGGCAAAAATACCATTGGTAAGGATGAGGTCCCCGGTCCGAATCCGGGTAGCAGCTCCAGAAAATCCTGCAACCGTTGCGGTTGCAGGATTTTTTGCTTATCAAAGACCGCGCAAAAACCACGACGCCGGACAGGGGAGCCCCGTCCGGCGCTGTTTGTTATTCCGTTTTCTCCAGATAGGCCAGCGCCTGCAGGTAAGTGGCCCTTTTTGCGGGCGCAGCGCCGTTGATCCGCCGGGTGTCGAGGTTGTGCCGCAGGTCGGCGCACTTGACCTTGCGCGCGATCGGATTTTTCGCCAGCGCCTGCACGTAGTCCATATAAGGCACGCCCTTGGCATGCGTCAGCAGCCGGAGCGCATCGAGCACGGACGCGGGAAATCCGGCGCGCTCCAGATCCGCGAAGGAATACACATCCCCGTGATCCTCAATCACGTCGTGCAGCAGCGCCACGCACGTTGATGCTTCGTCGTCCATCTGCGTGGCGAGATAAAACGGGTGGAACACGTAGGGGTAGCCGCCCTTGTCGAGATCGTCCTTGTGCGCCTGAAACAGGATGGTGCACGCTGTTTTTACGAGCTGCGAGTAGTACATATGCCCAGCCTCCGTATGACGAATATTGGCGGTGTGCGCCGTATATCTATTGTAGCAGGCGCGCGCCCGCTGCGCAACGGCACTTTTGCGGCAACAGCAAGACCCCGCCGGATGGCGGGGTCTTGCAATTGCGAGCGGGCCTGTAAGCCGGGTTCTGTAATCGACAGCCATCTATCTAGACGCACCGTTGCCGGTACGTTCCAGCCACCTCCATGGGACGGCCGGGCCGGCCGTATGTCCCTCCGCGGTGTTGCTCCGGATAGAGTTTACAGCGCCGCACTGTCTCCAGCCGGCGAGTGAGCTCTTACCTCACTTTTCCACCCTTACCCGATCGCTCGGGCGGTTTGTTTCTGTTGCACTTGTCCGAGGGTCGCCCCTGGCGGGTGTTACCCGTTATCCTTGCCCTGTGGAGCCCGGACTTTCCTCACGCACAGCCTTTCGGCTCGTGCCCGCGGCTGTCCGGCCCGCTCGCCCGACTATTTTACACATCCTGCCGCACCGCGTCAAGTCCGGCGGAGATTTATTTTCTTGTAATCGGCACGAATGGGCGGTATAATCACTTCGTATGATTACATTTTGGAAAAGGAGTGTCTGCATGACCTTTTCGGATTATATGGACTATCTGCGCGGCAAGCGAATCGGTGTCATCGGCTTTGGTGTGAGCAATCAGCCGCTCGTGCGTGTGCTGCTCCGCAGCGGCTGCGACGTGACGGTGTGCGACCG
>JABLTL010080004.1_pt1 | contig 12557 bp, 9 predicted proteins | sample 7160151 | NCBI WGS metagenome assembly JABLTL01 (sample SAMN14651223, study PRJNA627086) | human gut metagenome | isolation source: feces | host: Homo sapiens
CAGCTGTGTTACCATCACAAGTGATAAATTTTTTCTCTTTAGCCATTTTACTTTTAGATAAAATATTAAAAATGTTTTGTATTTAATTCTTCTTTTCGAAATTTCGTTAATACAGGAATCCCAAGAGCCATAACGGAATCTTGTTGTCCTTGCCCACCTCCGTATTGTAACGGGCATAGATGGTATCTGGATTACTACGCATCTTGTTGGGAGTTTGTGCATCACAGATTCTGAATTTCCTGTTGCCATCCACTGTATAATAGTGGTCTTTACCGCCCTGGTGAACTTTGTGGTCTTTCCAAAGAGAATTGACGAAGAATGTTTCCATCACTTCCTGCTTGTCAATCTGTATAGGATAGATAGCGTACATCAAGTTAGTATTATGCATCATCACCTTAGATGGTTTCTTCGGAAAATCCTGCCCCTCTGGATAGATCATGTTGATGAGTCTGGAATCAGCCAGATACTTAATGTAGTTCATCACGGTTGCCCTACTTGTATTGATGCTTTCGGCCAGCTGGCTCACGTTGGGAGCCTTGGCGCCTTCGACAGCCAACTCGTAGAACAGGCGTTTTATTTTTGGCAGATACTTCAGTTCTATCTGCTTGATGAGGAGAATGTCAACCTCGGTCATCATGTTCATTGTCTTTAGTAGATTCTCTGTGAAGTTACGCTGTTCCAAGAAGAATGGGTAGAAGCCATGATGCAGATAATCATTGAAGTATTTCATCGGACTCACCTTGGGAAGGATCTGCTTGATGATGTGTTCATGATTGCGGAGAATATCTTCGAGCTCGTATGGCTGGAAATCGTTGCCCGTCTTCAGATTGATATATTCTCTGAATGAGAAGCCACGGAGATTGTAACTCTTCACGATTCCATTGAGTTCTGGATTCTCTTCCTTCAAGCGCATGACGCTGGAACCTGTAAACACAATCTTCAATTCAGGATACAAGTCGTAACATTTGCGGAGTTCCTTGCTCCAGTCCTGCTGCTTGAAAACCTGGTCTATCAGAAGTGTGCGTCCACCTTGATTCACAAAGTCACCTGCAAAATCGGCAATACCTCTGCTCTGGAAATAGAAGTTGTTCATGTTCACATACAAGCACTTGCGATCGTATGGCCCAAAGTGTTCCTTGGCATACTGGAGGAGAAAGGTAGATTTACCTACGCCTCTAGTGCCTTTGATGCCAATCATACGGTCGTTCCAGTCAATCTCATCCATCAAGGTTCGTCTGACTGGAGCATCTATATGCTCAACTAGATATGTATGTGTTCTGAAGAATGCTTCTTCCATGCGTTTAATATTGATTCATATTTGTTTTTTACGATGCAAAGGTAATAATATATTTTAAATTTGCAAACTCTAGATAGCAAAAACTAACATTTTTTTCATTATTTAGCACTTTTCTAAGTAAAACTTACCTTCTTTTGCCGTTTTTATCTCAATAATTTGTATCTTTGCAGTATGAAACTACATATCTTCAATCCAGAACACGATTTGGCATTGGCCGCTCATTTGCGACAGTTTACCGCTCCACATGCTGGAAGACAGTTGCGAAGCGACCTTGCATTCATACCTGCCTTGTGGGCAGATCAGGGTGACTTGGTGCTTGTTGACGACATCGACAATGCACGCGACAAGGTGCGCCATTTTGGGGAGCATCTGTTGGAAAAAGTTGAGTTTATAACCAAACTGCAGCTTGAGCATCTGCTTAAGACGGAGTTTATAGACTGCGTGCATCCTTGGGGATGGGACTTGAGTCTGAAAGGCGAGCTGGAACGTATCGGTTTGCCAGAGATCATGCTGCCTACTGATGAGGTATTAGATAAGGTACGCGCGATAAGCAGCCGCCAATGGGCCGCTGAACATCTGCAGCAGGATGTAGTATATGCAGATAACTTTGCTCTGGTTAAGGAATACGTAATGAAGTGGGGCAAGGCTGTTGTCAAGGCTCCTTGGAGCAGCAGTGGTAGAGGCGTGAAATATGTTTCTGCCGATGAGTTCCGGACAAATGGTGAATATCCGGCTTTCCAACGCTGGGTAAGCAACATCATCTTCCGACAGGGTGGTGTGACCGTAGAGCCATATTATAATAAGGTGAAAGATTTTGGTATGGAATTCGAGATGCGTGACGGCAAGGTTCACTATCTGGGACTCTCGCTCTTCGATACCGTCAAGAATGCCTATACCGGCAACTTGCTCTGCTCTGAAGAAGAGAAGGTTGAAATGATGAAGAAATACATCAGTGAAGATGCGCTTCTCTCTGCAAGACAGAAAATTATAGATATAGTTGAACCCGCGCTAAAGGAAAACTATAACGGACCATTTGGAGTAGATATGATGATTGCTGCAAAGGATGGTCAGTTAGAACTTGTATCTTGTATCGAATTGAATCTTCGGAGAACGATGGGGCATGTGGCTCTTGAGTTAGCCAAGATAGCCAAACCTCAGAGTCTGATGCGAGTTGACTTTGATGGTAACAGATATCATTTGCGTGTGTTGCCAGGTAAGGAGGCAGTTAACGAGTCTTAAATTTTAGCCTTCCGATGCAAGGAATTGCAGCAACCTGCATTTCATAGACAGATTATCAACAAAATTAAAAGATTATGAAAAAGAGAAATGACAGTAAGATAACTATGGCAGCCTTGATGATGATGGCTGCAATGGCTATGACTTCTTGTGCTAGCAGCAAGAAAATAAACGGTGATTCCAATGCAAGCAAGGACAGCGAAATGGGTAAGAATGAAGAGGATTTGGATAATAGCTATCTTGTTCTTTCTGACACCCAGCAGGATATAGTGAAGAAAAACAATGCATTTGCGCTTCGCCTCTTCAATAAGGTTACAGATATGGAGTCTAAGGTGATTTCACCTATGAGCGTATCTTATCTGATGGGAATGCTGGCAAATGGTGCGGATGGAATCACGCAGCAGGAGATCTTGAAAGCTATCGGTTGCGAAGGAGTTTCGGTCAGCGATCTGAATGAACTTTATAAGGCGATGCTTCTTCATGCCAGTCATCAAGACAAGCAGACAACTGTTAATATTGCCAATTATATCGCAGTAAACAAGAACTTCAAACTGAACAAGAATTTCTCCCAGCAGGTAAGTGATGGCTATCAGGCTGGTATTGAAAGTCTGGATTTCACCTCTTCCAAGTCAACTGACCGCATCAATGGCTGGTGTAAGGAAAAGACCAACGGCATGATTCCCCGTATTATTGATCAGGTTTCAGCCGATGCGGTATCGTATTTGATGAATGCCATCTATTTCAAGGGAACATGGCAGAACAAGTTCAATGCCAAGGACACTAAGCTGGAGAACTTCCGTGGCTATACACGTGATATCCAGAAAGTGGAAATGATGCATCAGGTAAAGAAGCTCTCCTATGCAGAGAACAAGGATTTCAAGGCTGTGGATCTTCCTTATGGCAATGGCAGCTATCGTATGCTGGTACTTCTGCCAAATGAGGGCAAGAATATCCAGGAAATGATGAAAGGTTTGGATGAAGAGAAGCTGAATCAGATTTCGCAGAATATGGAAAACTGTATGGTGAATCTCAAGTTGCCTAAATTTACCATCGAGCAGGAACTGCCTCTGAATGCGATCATCAGTGATTTGGGTGCTCCTTCTATGTTTGTGGCAGGCAAAGCGAACTTCAGTCATTTTGCTGACGGCAATTTCTTTGTAAGCAAGATGCTTCAGAAGGCAAAGATAGAGGTGAATGAGCAGGGAACAAAGGCTGCTGCTGTAACAGCTGCCGTGATGCTGACAGCCATGGCACCTGAGGAGACAAGAAATGTGGAGTTCATCGCTGACCATCCATTTGTCTATATGATTCAGGATAGTCAGAGTGGCGGTATCCTTTTTATGGGACAATATTGCGGAACGCACTAATTCAAGAATAACCAAATAAAAATCCCTTAGGCTTGTGGAAGTCTAAGGGATTTCTTTTTATCCGAATTTCTCAACGAACTCATCTTCCGTGATGATAGGGATGTTGAGTTCGTGTGCCTTCTTGTTCTTTGAACTCTGCGAGGCAGCATCGTTATTGATCAGATAGTTGGTGCTCTTGCTTACGCTTCCCGTAACCTTGCCACCTTGACTCTCGATGTAGGCCTTCAACTCGTTGCGGTTTTTATAATGATGAACATCACCCGTTACAACGAAGGTTAGTCCATCGCACTGCGTGCCTTTCTCTACAGGAGCCTGTTCTGTAATGGTCAGCTCCTTCATCAGATGCTGTACATGAGCGAAGTTGTTGTCATCTTTGAACCAGGCGATGAATTTGGCACTTTTTTCAGGACCAATGCCGTCGATGCTGGCAAACTCATCATCAAACATACAGAGTCGTGCGGTTTCTATCAGTTTCTGGACAGGATAGCGTTCAATCAGCTTTTTGGCAACATCACCTCCACACAGTGGGATGTTCAGAGCATAGAGCAGATGACGACCATCTGTATTTCGGCTTTTGCGGATGCTTTCCAGCATATTGCCTACACTCTTCTTTCCGAATCCTTCCCAGGAAGAGATGACATAGGCATGATCGGAAAGATGATAAAAGTCTGCATATTCACTGATCAAGCCTTCGTTTACCAGTTTCCAGATGGTCTGTTCAGAAATACCTTCTATGTTCAAACCTTCCTTGCTCACGAATCTCGTGAACTTCTTCAACTGCTTCGCCGCACATTGAGGGTTGGTACAATGCAGTGTTTTCGTACCGCTTTCGCTTTCTCTAACGATAGCTTCAGCATGGCAGACAGGACACTCTTCAGGAATTTTAAAAACACCCAGTGATTCTGTCACATTGATCACCTTTGGGATAATCTTGTTGGCCTTGATTACCTGCAATCGAGTTCCCTTGCCTCCGATACCCAAACGCTCACATTCACTTACATTGCAGAGAGATGCTCGCTGAACAGTTGTGCCTTCCAGTTCTACAGGCTTGAAGACAGCCACAGGAGTGATGGTATTGGCTGCACACGACCATTCGATGTGGTCGAGTTCGGTATCGGCGTGCTCATCTTGCCATTTGAAGGCGTAACCGGCTCTTGTTGCATGATGACCTGTTACGGAACCAGTAGCAGCATAGGAGGTGTCATCGTAGCAGATGACGAGACCATCAACAGGGAAAGGATTCTTTTTGTTGGTCACCTTAGCTGTAAAAGCATCAATTTCCTTTTGGATGTTATCAGAAGTTGGCTGCTCTATCTTCTGGCGTTCTACCGGATGGAAACCCTGTTCTTCCAGCCACTGCATTCTTTTGCCCCATGATGTGATTTCCTGTTCGCAATAAACCAGGGTGAAAGGAATCCATTGGATATGGCGCTGCTTTACTTCTTCTACATCTTTCAAGGAAAGAGATCCGGATGCAAGATTGCGGGGATTGGCGTAATCACCTTCGCTTTCGATGATAAACTGCTCGAAGTCGGCATAGGAGATGACAGCCTCGCCACGAATCACGAGATGTCCCTTTTCGCTGATGGACTGCGGAATACCACTGATAGCTGGTGCCAGATGCGTAATATTGGTGCCTATATGACCATTACCGCGAGTCACCACCTTGGTTAGTTTGCCATTGTCGTATGTCACAACCAAGGTGAGGCCATCCAGCTTCCAGGAAATCCAGATAGGGCGGTCTTCTGCCCACTTGACGAGGTCGCTGACCTTCTTGGTCTTTGCCAGAGAGAGAGCTGCGAACTCGTGTTCTTCCTTCTGTCCGACGATCGTATCTTCAGAAACTTTGTTAGTAGGGGAATCGGGGAGAATTTCGCCGGTTTCCTCTTCCAGCTTCTTGAGTTGGTCGAACAGCGCATCCCATTCGTAATCGGTAAGGATTTCCCCTTTGCCGTTATAATAAACATCAGAAGCTTGGTTCAGTTGATTGACCAAGCTTCTCATTCTATTTAATTTATCCTCCATAATGTCTGTAAATCGTTATTGTATTTGTGGCTGTATCGTTTGCTTTTCGAAAGCAAAGCGCATACCTCTGTTCCCATAGTTGATTCTTCCGCAGATGCAGAAGCCCATGGAAGAGAGCAAGTTAATCATCGGAAGATTATCGAAATTGGTATCTACCTTGATGCTAGGAACCTTTTCTACCTCGCAGAGACTATTCACCTTATTAATAAATATACGTGCGAAACCCTCACGCTGATATTTAGGCAACGTAGCAAAGCGATGTATTACATAATAATCGCCTGTGGTAAGCCAGTCGCCATCGATAAAATCGTACTGTGGTTCACCATTGAGTGCTACTGCACCATAGACAGCCACCTCGCCATCTACGGTAAGTACGTATGCATTACCATTGTTGATGTCGTCTTTTATATCGTGCTCGGCAGGATAATCATTAGTCCACTGATGACGTCCTGATGCAATCATAGAGCGACGAGCCTGGTCAATGATGTTCCAACACGCCTCAAAGTCCTTAATATATGCAGGTCGAAAATCGGTCTTCATTTCTTTGTATATTCACTTAATTATTTATTAATCGGGTGCAAATTTAACAAAAAAAAACGAATTAAAAGTACAAACGAAGAAAAAACTGCATTTTTACCCGCATTTTTCCTTTAATTTCTGGTTTTTTCATCTTTTCGGTAGTTAAAATGCGCTATTATCTCTTAAGTTTTACAAGTAAAATATAACGCCCTGTGAGGACAAAAAACATAAATCTCTTCATGCTTTTGCCTGACAGGGCGACTTCCTTTAGAGTGCTAAAGTCTTATCAAGTTCGGCGATAATAGCATCCTTCTGGTCCTTGATGTGCTGACCGATGAATACAATCTTGATCATACGGTCACCAAGTTTCTCATCCCATTCCTTCTCGAGCTGTGGATTGTTCTTGCGCAGTTCTGCGAGCTGGTCGGCTGGCATTGTTGCGAGCCACTGACCAGCCTGCTTGACAGTCTTCTGCTGACCTGCCTGCTCGAAAACATAGCACATGTCTGGTTCATCAGCAAAATAGCAGATACCCTTGGCACGAACGATGTCACGAGGCCATTTTCTTGCAACAAACTCATCGAAGAGACCCAGGTCGAATGCCTTGCGGCGATAATATACGAAGGTTCCGATACCATATTCCTCAACCTCGCCACCTTCGTGGTCATGGTCATGATCGTGATGATGGTGGTGGTGACCATGTTCATGATCCTCGTGATCGTGATGGTGATGCTCATGTTCGTCATCGTCTTCATCATGGTGGTGATGATGCTCATGCTCTTCTTCATCATGCTCCTCTTCTCCGTTTCGCTCAGATTCGATTTCCTGAATCCAGCCTGCTGATGATGCAACAGTCTGCCAGTCAAACTTGTGAGTATTGACAATCAGATCGAGATCTACATCACCATAGTTACATTCGAAAATCTCTGCCTTAGGCTGGATAGCGCGGATAATCTGCTTCAGGTGCTCCAACTCCTTAGGCTCTACGTCTGCGGCCTTATTGAGAAGGATGATGTTACAGAATTCCATCTGCTGGATGACGAGAGAAGCGAGATCCTCCTCATCGAGGTTTGGCTTCATCAAATCAGAACCATTTGCAAACTCGTCCTTCATACGAAGTGCATCAACTACAGTAACGATGCTGTCTAGGCGCAAGATACCATTCTTGATATACTGAGGACCCAGGGATGGGATAGAGCAGATGGTCTGTGCTATAGGTGCAGGCTCGCAGATACCGCTTGCCTCTATTACAATATAGTCGAAACGCTTCATATCTACGATTTCCTTGAGCTGTTCTACAAGGTCCATCTTCAAGGTACAGCAAATACATCCATTCTGGAGTGAAACCAGGGAATCATCCTTCTGACCTACCACGCCACCTTTTTCTATAAGAGCAGCATCAATATTCACCTCACCGATATCGTTGACGATAACGGCAAATTTGATACCCTTCTTGTTAGCCAAAATCTTGTTGAGCAGGGTAGTCTTACCACTGCCCAGATAGCCTGTCAAAAGCAGGACTGGAACTTCTTTATTGTTCATAAATTCCTCTTTTTATAGTGTTATACTTTAATTACAAAAGCGGGAATAGCAAATAACATGCCACTCCCGCCTTATGAAAAGTTAATTATTACTTACGATAGTTATCAAGACCCTTATGCAAGAAGTCAAGATAAGCACTGACATCCTCCTTGAAGCTGAATGCAGCGTTCAGAGGATTTCCCTCATTATCCACAGGAATGTAGAATGGCTGGGCATTAGCACCAAACTTGCTTGCCTGCAAGTAGCTCCACTTGTCACCGATGGTTCTCAATGTACGCTTTTCGCCATTGAAAGTCACTTCCATAGGCTGTGACAATGGAGTCTTGTCATCTACATAGAGAGAGATGAGTACGTAGTCCTTTGTCAAAATGTCAGTAACACTAGGGTCTGTCCAGACAGAAGCCTCCATCTTACGGCAGTTGACACAACCGTATCCGGTAAAGTCAATCAGTACTGGCTTGCCTGCTGCCTTCGCTGCAGCCATACCTTCCTCATAGTCCTTATAGGCAGGTTCTACCACCTTGGTATTCAGGTTGAAATCCTGGGTATTTACTGGTGGAGCAAAAGCACTTACTGCCTTGCAAGGAGCACCCCAAAGACCAGGAATCATATAAACAGAGAAAGCCAAGGAACAAAGACCAAGCATAATGCAAGCTACTGGCATTGGCTTGTTGAGGTCGCCGCCGATGGCATCTACCTGGAACTTCAACTTGCCAATCAGGTAGAGACCGAGCAGGCCGAAGATGACAATCCAGAGTGAGAGGAATACCTCGCGATCCATAATGTGCCAGCCATAAGCCAAATCTGCTACAGACAAGAACTTCAAAGAGAAAGCAAGCTCAATGAAACCAAGCACAATCTTGATGGTCTCCATCCAGGAACCAGACTTAGGAGCAGACTTCAACCAAGATGGGAAGAGTGCAAAAAGGGTGAATGGCAAGGCGAGAGCAAGGGCAAAACCAAACATACCAATGGTTGGTGCCAACCAGTCACCTGATGTAACAGTCTGTACCAGAAGTAAGCCGATGATAGGAGCGGTACAAGAGAAACTTACGAGCACGAGTGTGAACGCCATCAGGAAGATGCTGATGAGTCCTGTTGTGCTGGAAGCTTTATTATCTACAGCATTTCCCCAACTGTCTGGCAACTTGATTTCGAACCATCCGAAGAATGAGAATGCGAAGACTGCCAGAAGCAAGAAGAGGATGATGTTGAATACCGCACTTGTACTAAGCGCATTGAGGGTACTAGGACCTGCGATGGCAGTAACGGTGAGACCGAGTGCCAGATAGATGATGACAATACTCAAACCATAAGTGATCGCATCGCGGATACCCTTCTTCTTGTCATTCTTGGCACGCTTCAGGAAGAAGCTTACTGTCATCGGAATGATAGGCCAGATACATGGCATTACAAGAGCGAGCAAACCGCCCACAAAACCGATAATGAAGATATAGAAGAGTGAATGGTTGGCAATGTCATTGTTGCCACCAAACGCCTGAAGCTCCTTTACAACCGGTTTCCACCAAGCCTTAGCATCATCACCATCTACAGAGAATGATGAATCGATATTAGCTGTGCTATCTACTTTCTCTGCTACGGCAAGCTGAGCCAAAGAGTCTGCTTTCGCCTTAGCGATAGCTGCTGGATCTTCTGTCATTTCGTTAGCTTTCGCATCTTCAGGGCTGACAGCATCCTTGCCATCTACAGCAGGAGATTTGCCACTATGCTTGAAGCTTGCCTCGCTAGGTGGAAGACAATTCTGGTCGCTGCAAGCGCCATACTCTAAATAAGCATCGATACGATAGTTAGGCTTGGTGAACTTCACTTTCTGTACGAAAGTAGCGCTACCCTCGAAGAAGCGTAACTTCATCTCAAAGAGAGGGTCGAACTTTGAAATTTCATGGCCACGAGCCTGTAACTTGCCTACAAGTTCTACACCGTCAAGCTTGTTTACGTTAAAAGTGGCTGAAATTGGTCCGTCTGCGCCCAAACCTGTAGAATAGACATGCCATCCCGGTTGAATCTTTCCATTAAACACGATTTCCGCTACAGCGGTTCCATTGGTCTTGAGCGAGGTTGAGAACTTCACAGGGTTCATCATCTGCGCATGAGCCAACATTACTACTAAGAGTAACTGTAAAACTGCAATAAACTTTTTCATTTTTATTTATGTACTAATTTTGATTGCAAAGATACTAAATTTTATTTTAAATACGGCTATGAACCAAGTACGGTTACTAGTCTTTTAGTTTTTTTTAGAAAAAATGCTATAAAATCATCTCTATTTCTTGGTAATATAACAAAAAATCTGTATTTTTGTAGCCAATTTGCGAATGAGGAAAAGAAGGTTATACATATTTAGTCTCTGGATAGCTACATTGAGTATATTGCTATCCACGGTGATGACCCATCATCACCACATGGGGCGTATCTGTATGATTCAGGAGCAATGCGAGCAGGATGGCAACATCAATGATGAACATAGCGACCATCATGATCAGGAAAATGATAGCGATCGTGAGAACTGCAGCGTTCGTCAAATGCATCAGTTTGTAGTCAATTCCAAGATGGTGAAGGGTATCCGCAAGTTGCTGGTAGATGAGAACCATCAGCTTGTGGTCCTGTCCTGTTCTTCCCTTTTAACCCTCCCTCGTCTCTCACTCATTTCAGTGAGATGGCAGCATGTGGCAGCTTCTCCTCTTGCAGAAGAAGTGGCGGCAGGCTACAGCAGACGGGGACCTCCTTCTATTTTATGATTTTACAAGTTTGCCACTTGGTTGCAAAAATCGGTTTGAAGATTCGAATGCAACTGAGTTGCAAGATTTTCTGTGTACTTTTGCCAACGGATTTTTGATAAGATTCGTAGTGTGAATTGTAGCGTAGATTTATAAAATAAAAGGAAAAAGCAAACATGAAAAGAATAATTTTGATTGTCGCCGTTACGGCGATTGCCTGGGCTGGATTCGCTTTCTTTGCGAAACAAACCGGTTCTGAGGCTCATGCACACGAGGAGCATGAGCATGAAGAAGAAGTAGATTTTGATCATATTCCGTTGACTGCCAAGCAGGTAAACACCGTAGATTTGAAGATGGGTGAAGCTGTGGAGCGTGAGATGGATGCTACCATAGAAGCGAAAGGATCGCTCGTACTGCGTGCACAGGCGATGGGTGATGTTGCCTCTTTGATGGGCGGTATCGTGAAATCTATTTTTGTTAAAGAAGGGCAGCTTGTTCATAAAGGACAGGTTGTTGCTACCGTTGAAAATACAGATGTGGTAAGTCTTCAGCGTGAGTATTACTCTGCTGCCAAGGAGTGCGAACTTGCCAAGGCTGATTTGGAGCGCCAACTTCTGCTCAGTAAGCAGGGAGCAGGTGTGAAGCGTACCTTACAGCAGACCAAGAAAGATTACCAAGTGGCTCATGCCAATCTTTTGGGTATTGGCAGGCAGCTCAGCCAGATGGGTATTTCTACTTCCGCTGTATCCAAAGGTAAGTTTACTACAGCCTTTCCTTTGCATGCGCCTATCTCCGGCATCGTGAGCGAGATGACTGCCAGTCTGGGAAGTTATGCTGATATGCAGACTCCTCTGATGAAGATTAGAAACACCCAGGCAGTGGAATGCGACCTCAATGTCTTCGAAAAGGATTTGGCGAAGATCAAGGTGGGCAATCGTGTAACCATAAACCTGACCAATCAGCCTGGCGTAAAGCTTTCAGGCACGGTTTATGGCATGAACCAGTACTTTAACGATAACTCGAAAGCCGTTGCTGTTCACGTAAAGCTGGATGCGGCTAGCGTGAAGAGTTATCTGCATTCTTCTTCAGGCAATACTCATGGCGGAAAGCTTTTCGCAGGCATGTATGTAAGCGGAAAGATAGCTACAGGTAGCCAGCAGTGTCTCGCCTTGCCATCCCATGCAATTGTGAGCGCAGATGGAAAGCAGTATGTCTTCGCTCTCAATGGAGCTCCTAGCAAGGGTAACTACAGCTTCTCCCGTCATGAGGTGACCACAGGCGCTTCGGATGGTAAATATACAGAGGTGAAGCTTTGCGACCATCTGCTGAAGGGCAAGGATGGAGCTGCCGGCAAGAAGATTGTAACTGCGAACACTTATTATCTGGCTTCGCTGACAGGCGAACATGGTGAGCATGCGCATTAAGCTTTAATAGTTTTCAACGAATCATTTTTAGATTAAAGCTTATGTTTCAGAAACTTATTACTTATTCCATTCGCCACAAACTGGTGATTGGAGTACTCTCTATAGCCCTGGCGATATGGGGTGTCTGGTCGCTGATGCATCTTCCTTTCGATTCCACCCCAGATATTACAGATAATCAGGTACAGGTCATCACACAGGCTCCTTCGCTGGGAGCTCAGGAGGTGGAACAATACGTAACCACTCCTGTAGAGATGGCGCTTGCAAATATACCCCGCATCCAGGAACGCCGAAGCATTTCAAGAAGCGGACTCTCGGTCATCACGCTTGTCTTCGACGATGCCGCCGATATCTATTGGGCACGTTCGCAGGTGAGTCAGGTAGTGGAACAGTTGGAAAAAGAACTGCCTAA
>JABLTL010102964.1_pt1 | contig 12557 bp, 10 predicted proteins | sample 7160151 | NCBI WGS metagenome assembly JABLTL01 (sample SAMN14651223, study PRJNA627086) | human gut metagenome | isolation source: feces | host: Homo sapiens
CGCCGCCCAGCCCGCAGGCGACCCGCGCCGCCTGCTCCTGCGTCAGCCCCGCAATGTCCGCATAGGTCATCAGAACCGCCTGAGCGCAGTTCACCCCGGATGCAAACAGGCGAACCGCCGTCTTTTCTCGTTCTGAAATCGCCATTTTATTGTGCCGTAATCACTTTCAGCGTGTCGCGCAGTTTGTCGTAGACGTTTGTCTTGTAGGTGTCGGTGTACCCCGCCGGGTAGGTAAGGTGGATGGTGTAGAGCACGTTATTCTTGTAAACCGCCGCGATGCGCCCCGCAATTTGCAGATTGCCATCCAGCGTGGCGGTGTAATTGGCGTACACACCCGTTGCGCCGAGGAACAGCCCCTTGCGCGTCGCCGTGTTTGACGGGCTGAACTTGGGGTAATTCGCGTTGCGGAGGTTCGTCAGCATGGACTTGACTTCCGTCGTCAGCGAATCGGTGGTGTACTCAATGCTCGTGCTGTTTGCGCGGATGACGAGGGTCGCCGCGTAGCCCGTCGCCCAGTCAGGACTCTGGATTTTGTAGCTGTTCGCCTCGGACGTATCCACCACCCAGCCAGCCGGGCCTTCAAACGTCAGATTCAGGTTCGACGCGGTGTAGGTCTGGTAGGTGAAGGACAGTGCCGGCAGGGGCGTGGGGGTCGGCTTGTCAATGGGGTCAATCACGACGGGCGTCGCGCCGGAATACTGCCCGGAAATGACCGGAATGGGCGTATTCGTGGGGGGAGGCGTGACGAGCGTCGGCAGATGAATTTCCTCCGGCGTGCTGGCAGCGTCGCCCGTGTAGTCGTCCTCCTCGGACGCGGGGTCGTAATCCGCCGGAAGGCTGCTGCCGGCGGTATTCGTGCTGGGGGTGTTTGCCGCCCCCTGCGTATTGACGTTATACTGCGTCTTCGGTTCAGATGCGCAGCCCGCCAGCAGAACGAGGCACGCGCTCAGCAGAAGCACTGTCCGAAAGCTCTTTTTCATCGTGATTCCCTCCTTATGGTTGTTATCCTAGCCTTAATTCAAAAACGATTGAAACACCCGTTTTCTTGCAAAAGAATGCGGATGACGTCATTCCGCCCCATCAATCTCCTGATACTTCGGGTGATAGATCCGCCGGTCAAGGCTCCAGACCTTCTCTGAGAACGCACCCTCCGGCACGCGCGAGAGAATCCCCTGCATTTCGTTCATCTTCGCGTCCAAATCGTCGATGCGTGCGAGCACCTCCGCTTCGGGGAACATCGGCGCCTTCGGGCTGCCGTATTCCGGGATGCTGTGATGCGAGAGCACCATGTGCTCCAGCAGCAGCACAATTTCCCCGGATACGCCCACGTTCTTCGCCGCTTCCTCAATCCGCGCCACACCGCGCACCAAATGCCCAATCAGCAGCCCGTCCGCGGAATAATCGCTCACGCTGCCCGTTTCGTCGCTGATCATTTCCGTCGTCTTGCACAGGTCGTGCAGGATAACGCCCGCGTAGAGCAGCTCCGCGTTCAGGAACGGGTACGCCGCCACGACGTGCCGCGCTAAATTCAGCATACTCGTCGTGTGGTGGAGCAGACCGGAACGTTCCGCGTGGTGCAGCCGCTGCGCCGCCGGGAACCATTCCAGCTTGTCGCCCGTCAGCCGAAGCATCTCGCGCACGATTTTCTTCAGTCCCTCGGACTGGAAGGCATCAATCGTGTCCTCGATGTCCTTGCGCATCACTTCGGGTTTTTCGGGCGCACACGCGACCAGCTGCGCCATGTCCACCTCGTCCTGCGGCAAGGCGGCGCGCATCCGCTCAATGCGGAGCTGCTTGCGGCTGTTGTACTCCTGCACCAGCCCCTGCACTTTGATGACCGAGCCTTGCTTGGGCACGTCCATCAGCTGATTCCAGTCCCAGTATTTGCAGTTGATGTCGCCCGTTTTATCCGCGAGGGTAAGGTCGAGGTACGCGCCGCCCTTCTTATCCGTTCGCGCATCCGCAGAGCGAACGAGCAGAAACCCGACGAAGCGGGCGTTGGTTTCCAGCTGATTGACTGTCATGGGTGATTTTCCTCCGATGGATGAAAATGGTTGAGGATTTTGGAACCCTCATAGTCGTTAGTAGTCGGATTTTCAGGTTCACAAACTAAATAACTTGCGATAAAAAACAAGTATGCAGAAGTGGACTGCCGAAGGAGTCCAGAGGGCGATCGGAAAGCCCTCTGGTACTATGCCAAAGCACTGTTTGGAAAGAGAAAACAGCTTGGCATAGCAAGATGCAGCAAGTCAGAAAGGCGCATCCCCGCCGTTCTCTCCCCCCATCGCCGAGGGCGGCAAATCCGTGTACGTCGTGTATTCGCTCAGCCACGCGACCTTCACCGTGCCCAACGGGCCGTTTCTCTGCTTCGCAATGATGATTTCGCCCACGTTCTTGTCCGCCGTTTCGGGGTCGTAGTACCCCTCGCGGTGGATGAACATGACGACGTCCGCATCCTGCTCGATGGAGCCGGAGTCGCGCAGGTCGGACAGCGCGGGACGCTTGTTGTCGCGCGTCGTCGATGCACGGGAGAGCTGCGCGCAGGCAATCAGCGGCACTTTCAGCTCCAGCGCAATCGCCTTCAGCTGACGGCTGATTTCGCTCACCTCCAGCTGACGGTTCTCGGTCTTGCCGTCGGCGTGCATAAGACCCAGATAGTCCACGATGATGAGGTCAAGCCCCTTGTCCATCATCAGGCGGCGGCAGCGCGAACGGAGCTGCGTCGGCGTGATGCCTGCCGTATCGTCAATGTAAACAGGGGAGTTCGACATAGGGCCGATGGATTTCGCCAGCTTTATCCAGTCCTCTTCACGCAGGGTACCCTGGCGGACGCTCTGCATGTTGACGCGCGCGTCGGAGCAGAGCATACGCAGGGCAATCTGCTCGCGCGGCATTTCCAGCGAGAACACGGCGACGCTTTTGTTCGCATAGAGCGCGGCGTGGGTGGCGATGTTCATCGCGAAGGACGTTTTGCCCATGGACGGGCGCGCGCCGATGATGATGAGTTCGCCGCCGTGCAGACCGGTGAGCATGTTGTCCAGCAGGGTGAAGCCGGTCGGCACGCCGGAGACGCGCCCCTTGAGCTTCGCCAGCTCCTCGATGTTGGCGTAGGTGTTGTACAGCACGTCGCGGACGTGGACGAGGCTCTCGCCGGATGCGCGGTTCATCACGATGTCGAAAATCGCCTTTTCCGCGTGTCCGAGCGTCTCCTGCAGGGGATTCTGCTGGCTGTAACACTCTTGCGAAATCTCCTGCGACGCCTTGATGAGCTTGCGCAGGGTGGACTTTTCGGCTACCAAGGTGATGTACGCCTTGACGTTCGCGGTCGTTGGCACGAAGCTCATCAGCCGCATGAGGTACTCCGTGCCGCCGATGCCTTCCAGCGTCCCACGGCGGGTCAGCTCCGCATCGACGGTCACGAGGTCAATCGGGCGCTGCTGATGGTGCAGGGCAACCATCGCCTCGAAGATTTCGCGGTGCGCCGGCTGATAGAAATCGTCGGTGGACAAGGCTTCCGCCGCCTGCAGCACCGCGTTTTCATCCTGCATCATCGCGCCCAGCACGGACTGCTCCGCTTCGACGCTATTGGGCGGCGTCACGCCACGAAATTCTGACATAAACCTCTCCCAAGGGGAGTTTTATGGATTCCCCTTGAATTGTTTGGGTGATGGGGTTGGTGACAACTCCTAAACTGGTCTTGTTTGCAGCTTCCAGAGGGCTTTGCGGTCGCCCTCTGGACTCCTTCGCCTGCACTCCCATGTTTGTTGAACTGTATTGAAACTGATTTAGTTTGTGTACTGTTCGTACCTTCCAAGCAACAATACAGCACTGTAACATGGGAGGGCACGCGCCGAAGGAGTGGAGGGGGCGATCGGAAAGCCCCCTCCTCGCCTCCGCAGAGGCGAAACCCCTGCTGCAAACAAAATCCATTATAATAGGAAGAAAACCTTCCGGCAGACCGGGAGGGCAGCCCCCCGGCGGTGACTGCCTTACTTCACCGCCGCCGCTTCCACATGCACAACCATCTTCGCGGAGATGTCCTTGTACAGGCGAACCTCAATCTCCACATCGCCGACGGCGCGGATGTTCTCGCACTTGATGTCGCGCTTGTCCACCGCAACGCCGTGCTGCGCCTTCAGCTGCTCGGCAACTTCCGCGCTCGTAATCGAGCCGTACAGCCGCCCCTGCGCGCCGCACTTCACCGACATGCTGATGACCTTGCCGCGCAGGGCGTCCGCCTGTGCCGTCGCGTCGGCACGGCGCTGGGCTTCGCGTTCGGCTTCCGCCTTGCGCATTTTCTCAACGCCCTTCATCGCGCCGGGAGTCGCTTCCACCGCCAGCTTCTTGGGGAACAGAAAGTTGCGCGCGTAGCCATCCGCCGCATTCACAATCTGATCCTTCTTGCCGACACCCTTCACATCTTCCAGCAAAATAACCTTCATAATCTGTATCCTCCTTAAATCTTAAAAATCAGAAAAATCATCGTCTTTTCGATGGCGGTCGTCGCGCAGTCCGCGCGGGTCGCGGATTTGGTCAACGCAGCCCGCGAACATCGGCAGAATCGGCACGAACAGCACCATCAGGATGCTTAGGAACCAGCGGCGGCCGCGCGTTGCACCCGCGCGTATCATGGCGAAATTCTGCGCCGAAACGTCCTGCACCGCAAAGCTCCAGAACGCCACACTGCCCAGCAGCGAAGCCGCCAGCGCAATTGTCGCGTTCGTTGTAAACAGCTGCGCCGCACTCAGAAGCAGCAGCACCGCCATGCTGATGCCCAGCGGGGTGGGCATGAACCAGCGGTCGGTGGTCGGCGTGTCCTCCGCATCGGGAAATTTGCGCCAGCACAGCAGCATCCCCAGCGAAAACGCCATGATTCCTTTGACCAGCAGGTCAGGCATGATGGATGGCAGCGTTCTCTCAATCGTTGCGCGCAGGCTCCATTCCAGCTGCTGCAGTACATCCTCGGACAGCCACGGCAGCACGTTTCCGCCCGTCAGCGCCGCGAGACTTTCCAGCGCCGCCGTGCGTTTTGCATCCAGCGCCGCCAGCCCGGACACATACGCGGAATACAGCACCTGCGGGCGCGTCCGCGCGTTCATCATGACACGCAGGATGTCATAGGACAAGCCCTCATACAGGTCGCCGTACGCCTGATAGCGCTGAAGGAGCATCATCAGCAGCGCGACGACGGCGGCGAAGCAAATCACCGCCCAATACATCGCCATGCGCGATTTGCGGAAGGCGCCGGGCGGCAGGAACAGCATCAGCGCGCCGCCGAAGAGCCAGACGCAGGCGGACGGAATAAGCAGCTTCGGCAGGAGGAGCAGCAGAGAGGAAAATGCGCCGATGACGAGCAGCGGGATGCTGATGCAGAGCAATGTCTGGCAGATTGGCGCGTTGCGGGTCGGCAGGGGCAGTTCCCCCGTGAGAGAGAGCAGCGAAAAAGGCATGAACAGCAGCAGAAGCACCGCCAGCGGCACGCTGCGCAGGCTAAATGTCAAAGCGAATACGATACAAGCGCCCATCATGTACCAATCGGGCTTGCTGACTTTGGCTTTGCCGTACATGCTGTCCTCACCTCCTTGTGTAGGCTCATCCATCTTCCTATTGTACAGCACAATCGCCAAAAAAGCAAGCCGGGGAGGCGCGGATGCACGAAAAAAGGAAGCGCCCGTCGCAGTCGCTTCCTTTATATATGCTGATTTTTTATTTGCCGCGCACAAGCGACTTGCGCTTTGCCAGCTCAGCCACCAGCGCTGCCGGCAGCAAATCCCGATGCGGCTCTTCCTGCGGTACAGCCCCGCGATAGACCGCCAACCTCCGCTGCGTCACCGTGTCCCAGCTGTGCAAATGGCAGATGTAATCCGGCGCTTCCGCCTTGTACTTTGCCACCTTCGCCGGATTCGCCAGCAAATCCGCCAGCTTTGCGCGCAAATCGTCGATATCGCCGCGGCGGAAGGTCACGCCGTGCTCCTGAACGACGGAGGCGCACTCGTCGATGTCGCTTGTCAGCACGCAGCAGCCGTAGCTCATCGCCTCCATCAGCGAAAGGGGCATCCCCTCGACGTCGCTGGGCAGGACGTAGGTGTAAGCGTTGCTGTACAATTCCGCCAGCAGCTGCCCCTGCACAAAGCCGAGGAATATTACGCGGTCGTCGTCCTTTGCCATTTCGCGCAGCTCGTCGAAATATTCCTGCGAGTCGGACGCGCCGCCCGCAATGACCAGCTTCTTGTCCGTCGGCAGATGCTTGTACGCCTCAATCAGGTAGTGTTCGCCCTTTTCCGGCACGATGCGTCCCAGATAGAGGATGTAGTTGTCCTTTTCCAGCCCGTACTGGCGAATCAGCTCCGGCGCGCACGGCTGGTAGCTCGGCACGCCGTTGGGAATCAGCAACGTCTCGCGCCCATAGGTGTCCGCAAAATACTGCTGCATGCCGTGGCTCAGCACAATCAGCTCATCCGCGTGGCGCACCGCCATCTTTTCGCCCAGCCTGATGCACTTGGACGCAATGCCGTTTTGCCATTTCGCGCGCGTCCAGTCCAGCCCGTGTACCGTTACGATAACGCGCTTGCCCATCAGCTTCGGCAGCCAGCAGAACAGCGCCGGGCCTTCCGCGTGCACATGCACCACGTCATAATTGCCAAACGCCGCGCAAAGGCAGGCGAAGAAACTTGCGGAAACCGCCGCCAGCCCCTTCTTCTGGATGGTCGGCACATATTTCAGGCTGATGCCGTTGAAATTTTCGGGCTGCGGCTGCTGCTTGTCGGTTCGGTTATAGCACGTCACGGAATGCCCCTGCGCCACCATGCGCTTGGCCAGTTCGCCCACCACAACCTCGATGCCGCCATCATGGGACGGTACGCGCTTCTGTCCGACCATGGCAATTTTCATGTACTTCCGAGCCATCCCTTGCAGCCTCCTTTGTTGCTTGAAATTTCCCATTATGAGGGGGGAGGGGAACCCCATCAGCAGCCCCGATGCCTTTTGTTGTACGTTTCGGTGTCATCTGATGCTCTAATCATACCACACACATGGGTTAATTGAAACAAAGTTACATCGGTTTTCCGAAATTCTTTCGATATTCCGCGTATTCCGAAAGTTTTCAGGAAATTTCAGGAAAGATGGCGGCGGCTTTTCACAAAATGCCCTGTCCATTCGCGTCTGTTTTTAGCCGAAAACGATATACTTGCGGTTCAAAAAAACAGCGTTATTTTATGTGTAAGAAGACCGTGTAACAACGAAGAAAAACAGGTTACATAGTGCAATGGCATGACGCGCGAACGAACCCTGCCAATTTATCCGCTAAATTGCCATATTTATGCTGGTCACCCTTGACATGTTGATTTTTGTCAGGTATAATTTACATATGAACAGCATCGGTGCAGCGCCTCTGGTGGATGCTGTCCGCAGCAATGGGTGTAGCCGGACGAATAGGGGAGGAGAGAAACCATGAAAACGAGTTGGCTCAATGGAAGCAAACGAATCCTGTCAGCACTGCTGATTGCGGCGGCGCTGATGTTTGGCTGGACGCCGCTGGGGGAAGGGAAGGCGCTGGCGGCGGAAGAGGAAAGCGGCATCACGACTATCGCCCTGTCCAATGACAGCGAATGGTATCCGTACATCACGCAGACGACGATGAACCTGCGCACGACACCGACGTACAGCAGCTCCAACCTGTATGGCTCTGTTTCTGCGGACACTTATGTGCTGGTTGATTTGCAGAATGTTACCAAAACAGTGGTAAGCGGTACAACCTATTGGTACGCGCCGGTTCTGCTGGATGACAACACCATTGTCTACTGCGATATTTCCAAGCAGTCGGTGATTCGCCCGCTGTGGGCACCGGATGACGCAGACTGGTGGGAGTACAAGGTTGTATACAGCAAGGCCTCGACCATCAACATGCGTTCTTTCGCCAATTCGTATCCGACGACGAACATTCTGACGAAAATTCCGAAGAACGCGATTGTGGAACTTGATCTCAACCACACTGCCACCGAGCCGAAGTTTGGCGACACATGGGCACTCGCACGTTACAAGCAGTCCGACGGCTCGTACATCTATGGCTGGGTCATTGAGAGCGACAGCAACTACATACAGAGGCAGGAAAGACCGCCAATGTGGGTGGACTACGTTGTTCCTGACGACAGAACGATGTATGTTTATGATGCGCCGAACAGCAGTGCGAATGCGATAGGTCAAGTAACGGCAAGTATCTACATGATTGACGTTGCGAATATTATCACTGAATGGCAAGACGGCGAAAGTGTATTTTGGGCACGCTGCAAGGTATATGATGATGCGTATGACTCGTATCAAGACTTGTACATCAATCCGGTGGCACCGGGACGAACGGATTCACGGCCGTGGTGCTATGAATCGGATTACGTCGATTGGACGCGCTATGTGGTCTTGGAGGGCTGCACTGCAATGGGCTACACCCTGCCCAATGCAGACAGTGCGATTATGGTTGGCGTGAGCGAAGGCTGCGATGTATGGGTGAACCTTGAGCAGAGTGTGACGGTCACGGAAAATGATGGAACGAAGCACACCTATCTGTTCAGCGTTGTAAAATTCGGCGATAATTACTATGCAACGTGGTTTGATAATCAGGTGATAGGCTGCCAGGGCGATTACATTACGGAAAGCCTTTCTGTTCGAGGGGAGGACAGCACCTACACGCTGTATAATGGTCACGTTTCTTGGCAGGATGCAGTACAGTATGCAGCTCGTGTGGGTGGGCATTTGGCTGTTATTACGAGCGCTGAGGAAGATGAACTGATTCAGTCTACGCTGATGGGATTGTGCGACGGTGATGCATGGATTGGCGCACATGCGACCAGTGATGGCACCGCGTGGCGATGGGTGACAGGAGAGGACACGACCTATACGCTGGGAGACAGCAAGCCATCTATGGAAAAGCTGGCGGTTGCGCTTTACCATCAGAGTGATGATTTCTATGGCTGGACGAACCGCCGCGATTGTGAGAACATCCATGTTGGCGGCTTTATCGTCGAAGTGAAGGAAACAAAGCGCGAATGGTTCACTTATCGCATCGACGGGCTTCTGGAGTTCCGCAATCAGGCAAATATGTCCGGTCAAGTTCAGATGGTGGTTGGCAATGGCTATTATTGCAGCATCGACTTGATGAACGTTGCGATGGACGAAAGCAAGAAACACTTCTTTGCGCCTGTGCTGATGGATAACGGCTCCATCCTTTACTGCGACCTTACGGACAAGAAGGTCATCGTCCCCGACCTTGAACCCGATGAACCCGCGTGGACGCAGTACAAAGCACTCAGCAGCCTCTACGTCCGCACCTTCCCGAACGCTTGGTGCGATACGGGCGTGCTGAAAACGCTGAGCAAGGACACGATTCTGGAGCTGGACGTCAGCCACAAGCTGCGCGACCCGCGCTTCGGCAACGACTGGGCATACGCGCGCTACAAGCAGTCCGACGGCACCTACCTCTACGGCTGGGTGATTGCCGCGAACAGCTACGTCGAGCAGGTGAAGCAGACCCCCGTTTGGTACGACTACTTTGCGAATCCGGGCAGCACGGTGTATGTCTACAAGACGCAGAATGTGGATGACACGATTGTCAAAACGTACACATCCGGCAGCAATTTCCAAGTGGACGTGAACAACATGCGCCAAGATCAGAACGGCTACCTCTGGGCGCCTGTGGCGGATGACACGGGCAAGGAACTGGGCTATACCGACCTCTCCGCGGCGCACGCAGGGAGCAAATCAGCGGCGATTCCGCTTGTCTACTGCAAGTCGGGCTGGGCGCTCGCCTATGTGCTGGCGGAAGATGGCATGGATGTGCTGGCTGCACCGAATGACGCGGCTGCCCTCGTCAAGCACATGGATCGCGATGCGGACTTCTGGTTTGGCGCGGATGAAACCTATACCGATGCGAAGGGCAAGATCTGGACGCGCATTTACGCCGCAAAGGACTACGAGGAAATGGCGGATGGCGGCTGGGTCAGGCTGGAAAATGGCGTGAACTACAACACCGTCTATGCGCAGTGGTACGACACGGGGTGCAGCATTTCCCGCAACGGCATCACCTACACGCTTTACGGCGGTTACAACAGCTGGGGCGGTGCAAGCAGCTGGTTCTCGGACGGCATAGACTTTAACGATGGCACAGCCGTCAGAAAGCACCTTGCCATCGTCCACAACGACGCGGAACAGAAGATTATTGAGCAGCTGCTGAATGCCACCTCTACCGTCGACAAGGCGTGGATTGGCGCAAGCAACACAAGCGGCTCGTGGAAGTGGCTGGACGGCACAAATGTCCAGTACAGCCAGTGGGGCTACAATGAACCGTCGGGCACTGGAACGGAACTTGGCGTGGCTGCGTCTTTCGACGGCAGCTGGTATGCGTATGCTGATGCTTTGGACATCCACATTCAGGGCTTCATCACCGAGCAGTTCACGGGCATCGGGCTGCCGCAGGTGAAGCTGCCCGCGTCGACGTTCTATGTGGATGACGAGGCGTTCGTGGGCAACAGCACGATTCAGTCGGTCGTTGCGCCGGATGGACTGCAGGTCATTGGCACGCGCGCCTTTGCGGACTGCGCGAACCTGAAGTGCATCACCCTGCCGGACTCCGTGTCCCACATCGCGGAAGATGCGTTCGAGAACACGCCGGATGTCGTCATCTTCGCCAGCGTCGGCAGCTACGCGTGGCAGTGGGCGGAGAAGCAGGGCATCCCGCACGGCACGCCGTACATCGAGTAAAATCAGTGGGCGCAGACTTCCCCCAGCGGGCGGTCTGCGCCCGTTTTCGCAGAAAAACTCCGGCTTCACGCAAAAAATCCGCCCAATCCCCCTTGACAAACCGCTTTCCATGTGCTACAATATCCACGTTTGAAGCAGAGGCTTGCCCGTCTCTCACCTTGCGCGGCGTATGCTGCCGGGTTCACAGGCTTTTTCCCTTTCAGGCGGATTGACCGCCGAAAAAGGCGCAAACTGCATGTCAGCGACGGGTGGAGTCACCCGCCGCTTTTTCTGTGGTATGGAGCAGAAAACGCTGGCTTCAACGAAAATTGGGAGGTGTATGGACATAGCACTCGATCTGATGATCAATGAGGAAATCCGCGACCGGGAAGTCCGCCTGATTGACGAAAACGGCGAACAGCTCGGCGTCATGCCAACAGCCAAGGCGATGGAGCTGGCGGAAGAGCGCGGCCTCGACCTCGCCAAAATCCAGCCCACGGCAAAACCGCCGGTGTGCAAACTGCTGGACTATGACAAGTACCGCTACGAACAGTCGCGGCGCGAACGCGAAAACCGGAAGAATCAGCGGGTCGTCGAAACCAAGGAGGTTCAGCTGTCCGCCACCATCGAGGAGAACGACGTTCTCACGAAGGCGAAAATGGCGCAGAAGTTCCTTCAGGGTGGCGATAAGGTGAAGGTGTCCATCCGTTTCCGTGGCCGCCAGATCACCCATAGCGAAATCGGCATGCAGGTCATGCAGGACTTCGCGGCCCGCTGCGCCGAGGTCAGCTCGGTGGAGCGCCGTCCCATGATGGACGGCCGTCATATGATTATGATCCTGGCCCCCAAGGCGGCAAAGGCTTCCTTCGCTGAAAAGAAGGCCGCCCGCGAAAACGCCAAGGGGAATCAAGAACAGGAATAAAACGGCTATCGCAGCTTGCCTGCGCCCCGTTTTATCAGCATTGGAAGGAGGACTACACCATGCCTAAGCAGAAGTCTCACCGTGGTGCTGCCAAGCGCTTTTCCTTTACCAAGACCGGTATCGTGAAGCATAAGCAGATGAACGCCAACCATCAGGTTCGCCTCAAGACCACCAAGCGCACCCGTCACCTGCGCGCTGACGGCATTGTGGACAACGCGGCGGAAGCCAAGACCATCCACAAGCTGCTGCCCTACAAGTAATTAAGCCCATTCGCTGGCAAGGAGGATACTCACAATGGCACGTATTAAGAGATCTGTGAACGCTCTGAAGAAGCGCCGCAAGGTCATGAAGCTGGCTAAGGGCTACTGGGGTGCAAAGTCCAAGCAGTACCGCGCCGCGTCCGAACAGGTTGCTCGTTCCCTGCGCTATGCCTTCAAGGGCCGCAAGCTGCGCAAGCGTGATTTCCGCTCCCTGTGGATCACCCGTATCAACGCCGCTGCTCGCCTGAACGGCATGAGCTATTCCACGTTCATCAATGGCCTGAAGAAGCACAACATCACCGTCAACCGCAAGATTCTCGCGGATCTGGCTGTGAACGATGCAGCTGCTTTCACCAAGCTCGTGGAAATCGCCAAGGCGTAATTGTCGCCCAAGCGTTTCATAGCACAAATTCGTCCGATGTTGAAACCGTGTTTCAGCGCCGGACGTTTTTTTGCCCTTTTTTCGGGGCAGGGTACTCACAAATTCAATGGTAGGATAGGTTTCTTTTTGTCCAGACTGGTCATCAGCACACTAACTAATACTATTTCCAGATTCACCTGCGCCATCTGCTTGCGCCTTTTTCGTTCTGGCGTCCGCTCACTCCATTTAGCGTAGCGCTGCTACGCTGCATTTCGTTCCCGTTAGC
>JABLTL010123473.1_pt1 | contig 12544 bp, 8 predicted proteins | sample 7160151 | NCBI WGS metagenome assembly JABLTL01 (sample SAMN14651223, study PRJNA627086) | human gut metagenome | isolation source: feces | host: Homo sapiens
CATCGCCCTTCAATGCCCCAGAGCCGTCGATGCCCGTCGGCACCAACCCGGCACAGTCGAGCGTGCCCCAGGCTCCCGCGCAAACGCAATCGGGCTATGCGCCTTACGAGCCGCCCGCGCAGCCATACGGCACCCAAAACGGCTATGCTGCTCCCAATGCCAATACGCAGCAGGGTTACTACACCCAGCCCGGTCCCTCGCAACAAAACCCCTACCAGAATGCATACCAAGCACCGTATGGACAGCCTGCGTACCAAGGCGCATACGATGGCGCGATTTACCCAATGTCCGATTCCGATCGTACATTGCGACTCATTAATTTCATCCTGTGCCTTGTTTCGACCATCACCTGCGCGCTTTTGATCATCCCTCTCGCATGGATGCTTCCCATGACGATCATCAGCTGGGGAATTTACAAGGGCAAGAAGCGCAACACCACCGCGTTTGGCGTGTGCACGCTCCTGTTCGTGAACCTTATTGGCGGCATCTTGCTTTTGTGCTCGCACAAAGACCAATAGCGACAGCACCGCAGCAAAGCTCGAACAACCCGAAGTTCAACCTCAAGAAAATGGCCCGCAATGGGCCATTTTTTTCATATGTGGCCGTCGCGCCCACGCGTTCGCTTGCCGTCGAAGCACGAAGACCGACCGATACGCAAGAAACCTCAAAAAGGAATTCGACAGCTCGTGTCCTAGCGTTTTTGCAGCACCACATAGCGATTCATCGCACCGCTCTTTCCGTCGGCGGAAAAACGCGCAACTTCTCGCGCCTTGCCCCCTTCACACGCAGCGGCAACAAGCGCATCGATTTCAAGCTCTTCGAAATCATGGCAATAGCGCCACAGGCCAGGTTCGTTTTGCCACCCAAGGAAGTAATCGCCTGTTTCAAGCTGAGACGTATCGAGCCCAGCAGAAGCGAGCTCGCTCTTCGCCTTTGAATTCCACGCTTCAGCCTTTTTCACAAACTTCTCGTCGCCCATGAATTGCCAAAACGACGCGCATACAACGCCACCCGACGCTGTCTTCTGAAGAAGCGCATCGATGAGCCGCACGCGAAGCTCGAACGAAGGAACGTGATGGAAGAACCCGAAGCATCCGACCAAATCGCAAGATTCAGCATCGATTGCGTGCGCCAAACCAACGCCGAACGCAAGCTCGCCAATGATGTCAAGATTTTGAAAACAAGGAGAAAAGCCCTCGCCACCGAGCAGATGCGGAACCAGCCCCGCGCAGTCATCGACAGCGAAGTAGTCGATGTGGCGACCGCGAAGTTCTTCGCGAAGAAACGCGGCGAAACGCATATTGCCGCACGCTACATCGAGTACGCGAACGGAAGCGCCCCTTCGGATCGCCCCAGGCTGCGCAGTTGCGCAGCCATATAAACGCACGTCCGGGCCGTCGCATAAACGCACGGCGCCACAGTCTTGCACCGCTTCCAAACACGAGCGCCAACCAACCCACGGGGCGTTGCGCGATGCAGAAAACGAGGGTGCGCAGCGCGCATAGAAGTCGTTGTTCACCTGTCGCAGAAAATCGATTGTCGTTGCATCCAATGCGGTTCCTCTGAAATAACGAGAGCTCACGCTCCCGTGTTCTTTGCCAAACAAAAGCGGCGCTTCTCACAAAGCGCCGCTTCAAACAATATCCTACGAGCAATGCGAGAATCGCGCTTCGCGTACACAAAGCGCCCTCGCCCGCCAAAAACTCAGCTCAGCCTACTCGACAGCGTTAGCCACGGCGGCAGCTACGACCTCGACCGCACGCGGATCAAACGGCTCGGGCATGATGAAGTCTTCGCAAAGTTCCTCGTCGCTCACGAGCGCAGCGAGCGCCTCGGCAGCGGCAAGCTTCATTTCTTTGGTAATGCGCGTCGCGCGGGCCTCGAGGGCACCCTTGAAAATGCCAGGAAACGCAACCACGTTGTTAATCTGGTTCGGGAAGTCGGAACGACCCGTACCCACCACGCGAGCGCCGGCAGCGCGCGCAACGTCGGGGAAAATCTCGGGCGTGGGATTGGCCATCGCGAACAGAATCGCGTCCTCGTTCATCGACTGCACCATTTCAGCGCTCACGATGCCCGGAGCGGAAACGCCCACGAAAATGTCGGCGCCGCGCATGGCGTCGGCAAGGCCGCCCTTTTCGTCGTTGAGGTTCGTCGTGGCGAGCATTGCGCGCTGCGCCTCGTTGATGCCCTCGCTGGTCGAAGAAATAATGCCGCACCTATCGCACAGAAGCAGATTCTTGAAGCCGTAATCGAGCAGCAGCTTTGCAATAGCGATGCCGGCCGAACCCGCGCCGTTGACGACAACGCGGCATTCTTCCTTCTTCTTGCCCGTCAGACGCAGCGCGTTGATCACACCAGAAAGCACGACGATGGCGGTGCCGTGCTGGTCGTCATGGAACACGGGAATGTCGAGTTCGTCGATCAAACGGCGCTCGATTTCGAAGCAGCGCGGCGCAGAGATATCTTCCAAGTTGATGCCGCCGAAGCTCGGGGCCAAGCGCTTCACGGTTTCGACGATTTCATCGACGTCCTGCGTATCGAGGCACAAAGGCACAGCGTTCACGCCGCCGAAAGCCTTGAACAGGGCGCACTTGCCTTCCATAACAGGCATCGCGGCCAAAGGACCAATGTTGCCCAGGCCAAGCACGGCCGAGCCATCGGAAACCACGGCAACCGTGTTCGCCTTCATGGTGTACTTGTAAGCATCGGCGGGATTGTCGGCGATCTTGCGGCACGGCTCAGCAACGCCCGGCGTGTACGCCAACGCCAAGTCTTCGCGCGTTTTGATGTCCATCTTCGGAACGGTATTGAGCTTGCCCTGCCACTGCTCGTGCAAACGCAGCGATTCTGCAGCGATATCCATGAAGAATTTCCTTTCAACCCGCGGCTCCACGCCGCAAACGATGCCGACGGTCCCTAACCGCCAAAGCTAGCTTCGGTGATTATACCCATTGCGATGCGCGCCCCGCGCCCTATAACGACAAGCGGCGCAACATCTGCGAAAACAGCCCATACAAAAGGCCCCGCATAATGCAGGGCCTTTATGGAGAAGAACGTACGTTTCCATCTAGAGCGTTATTGTTGAACTTCGCTTACAAAAAAAGCGAGCAGTAAAAATCACGCAAGACATCCCGTACTGCCAGCGTTGAAACAACAGGGGCGACGAGCGTATCTATTTTAGTTCGTTCCACGCATCGTCTGACCGCCATTAGGATGGCACTGGCCGCAGGTATCAACCTGCTGGGCATGGCCCTTGTGGCACTCATTGCAATTCAGCTGGCCATGAGGGGAATCGTGCGGATTGTACGGTTCCAGATCGGCAGTCTGTTCAGCAAGCGCCTCATAGCTATCACCGTGACACGACAGACACGTATCGTTGTCAACATAATAGCGATCGGCCAAGCCTAGATTGTCGGTATCGCCCGACAGCTGGCTTCCAAGCTCAGCAACCTGCGTGTTAATGTCGGCTTTATGGCAGTCAAGGCACGTTGTGCCCTCGTTCACGCCATGCCAATGGGCAAGGCCCGCTCCATTCGTATCGTCAGTGCCATAGTAATTATCAACATGCTCGCTCATGGAGCTATGGCATACCGTGCCGCAAAAACTCGGCGTATTGTGCCATGCGAAACCGCCGATACCAGCAACAACGAACACGGCAACGACAACGCCCACGACAACGGGCCAACGCTTTTTGCCGACCTTTTCCGCCTTCACCGTTTCGACCTGGGCGGCTTCCTTCATTTCTTCAGTCATTTAATTCACCCCCTGCGCGGCGGTCTGGCCCGAAACGTAACCAAAGGTCACGCAACGACCGACCGACGGGCCGAAAATATGGCGCGGATAGTTACCCGAGAAAAAGCCGCCCGACGCACCGCCTGCAGCAAACAGGCCCTCAATAGGCTCATTATCATAATCGAGCACGCGGCAATGGTAGTCCACGACCAAGCCCGACACGGTCGCCAAAATAGACGACTGATGCTTGATGGCGTAGTACTTTGCACCTTCGACTTTCGTAGCCTTGGCCATTGGACGATTGAACATCTCATCTTTTTTGTTGTCGACAAAGGTATTAAACTGCGCAACTTCGGCCTTCAGCGTATCAGCAGGCACGTCCATCCATTCAGCGAGCTCATCGAGGCTCGATGCTTCATGCGCCCAATCCTTCTCAATATAGGGCTGCAGTTTCTCGAGAATAGCATCGGCGTTTTTGCCAAGCTGGGTGGTAGAAGCCACACGGAAGGTTTTCGTGCCGTAATGCGCCTGCGCCGTAATAGCGTTGGAGCGAGCCTGGAACGGCAGGCCCTCGCTGCAGAAGCGACGACCCTGCTCGTTGACCATGATGCCCTGCGAAACAAGCGCAGTAATGCCCAAGTTGCTCGCATAGAACGACTCTGGGCTACCAAAGTCGAAGTTCATGATGGCCGCTGGCAGCGGATCCATCTGGCCGCCCACGGCCAAGCCCATCAGCTGGCCATCGCCCGTCGTGCCTTCATTGGGGCACCAACTCGCGCATGCGGCAATATCTTCAGCACGGCACCATGCCTTAAGCATGGCAGGGTTCGCATCAAAGCCGCCCGTCGCCAGCACAACGCCTTTCGAAGCGTTCACGCGGAAATAGCCGTCGGAGTCTTTGCAGATGGCGCCCGTTACGCGACCCTCGTCGTTGCGCTCCAGCTGCACAGCCGCGGTATTGTAGCGCAGGTCAGCATTTTCGCGCTTGCCCAGCGTATTGGCTAGGTCCGCGACAATGTAAATGCCGGCTCCACCAGCATTTTTCGTCGTTGTCTCGCTCCACTGCTCGCATTTGAATTCGATTTCCGTCTGCGGGACATCGAAATTATGCGCATTCGGGTTGTTGGCCTTGTAAAACTCGACGATGCCAGCTTCGCCCTCATCGAATTTCTCCTGCAGCCAATCAGCAGCCTCGCCAGAACGATCCGCCCACAATTTAATGGGGTCGATGGGGACACGATAGTACGCAGCATGACGCATGCGGTCCATCATCTCTGCCTTGTCAACCACGTTGCCGGCAGCCTCCATCACGCTGCCGCCAACAACGCCCATGCCCTCAAACATGCCGCGACCCTTAGACATCTTCTCAATGCAGAGTACGCGAGTTTTGCCGTCGTCACTCGCAGCCAATGCAGCAACCGACCCCGTAAGACCGCAGCCGCATACCAAGACATCGGTTTCCTCGGTGCGAACAATTTCATTTTCCGCGATGGAGCGCATCTCGAACGCAACATTGCCCTGACGCACGATGCCGCTTTCGACATCGATCACGGGCACGTTGCGCGTTTTTACCGGAAACGCGTCGGTGTACAGGTTTTCATTGAAATCGCCGCAACCGCCCTTGTTTTCGACGGCCATGCCACTTTGGGCATTGTCGCTCGAACAGCCAGCGAGGCCCAATGCCCCACCAGCAGCCGCAGCACCAATAAGGCTCAGTCCTGCTGCGCGCACAAAACCGCGGCGGGAAAGCCCTTCAGTCCCTTCTGCCAATGTTCCTCCCTTAATCAACTCGGCGTCACGCGGCTCCATTCCGCAACGACGCCCCTTCCTTCACGCGCAAAACACGCGCCGACGGCCTTGACGAATCCTCAATACAAGGCCGTACATAGTACGGCTTTACGACAAGCCTATCTTAGTACGCTGTACGGAGTATTTCAAGACTACTGTTTGAAGACGTTTCGAATGATTCGATTAGCGCACCATGCATTAACGCAACTTATGGGAAGAATGAGGACAATCACTCCTTGACCGTATAACAACGCGTTAGAATTCAATCAAAACGAAGCCCGCCATCAAAAGCGAGCGAAACAAGGACCTCTACACCATCCAAGGAGCGTCTGTGGCCGAGAAAACCACCAGCGAACAAGCCAAGAATCGCACGAGCAAATCAAAGCCCGGCATGGAACGATCACTTTCGCAAGGGCAGGTGGTCGATGCGGCATTTCGCATGATTGATGAGCACGGCTACGGAAAGTTTTCTATGCGTGCCTTGGCCGATAATCTTGGCATGGGAACCATGAGCATCTACACCTACGTTCCATCCAAGCAACAACTTCTCTTTCTTGTAATTCAAAAAATGATGGACGAATACGACAATGCCCCCGTTCCGGGAGAGTTTTGGGAAGACACATTGCATCGCACTTGCGAATCGATTCTCACGGTAAACCTTCGCCACCCTAACATTCGCATTATGCAGCTTCAAACGCAGCTCAACCCGCCGCAACAGCATCAACGAAGCATCTACTACCTGCATGCCGATCAAGGCATGCCGCTCAAGGTGTATGAGGTCATGTATGGCGTACTGCGCTCGTTCCTTACCGGCTTCATCGATGTCGCGGCGAAACGCCAGCTCGAGCTCGGGGAACAAGGTGACGATTCCAATATCGGCGGCGAATGGTCGCGCATCTCCGCAAACGACACCGAGCTCGAGCTCTTCCGCCAAGGTATCGACTTCATCATCGCTGGCACACGAACATTCGCCACGCCCGACCCATGCGACTGGCGCACCCCGAACGATCCGTTAAGCTAGACATGGGGTCGAGGGGAATAGCTGTCCATCTATCGGAACCGCTCGATGTAACAAAATGCTCGATTTTCGCAGACTTTAGAACAACCGGAGCAGGGCGAGCGAAAAGTTAGACGCGAATCTCAGTTCCAGGTCTTGAGCATTTATGAGCTCCGAGCGGCAGTTTGAAAAGCCTGCGCAAATCGCGGCTTTTTGAGAACGACGTCGGCGTGAATCGAAATCGCATCACGCCTTCCGTTACAATTCGCGTATGGAAGATTTCATTTTGGACATACTCGCTCGCGTTCGCGAGCTTGAACGCGCGCTCACGGCAAACGAGCTCGAAGATATCGTGCGCACCCACAACCAGGGCATTCGCGACAACCAATCGCATATCTCGAAACGACGTGCACTGCCGTTTTTTCTCAAAGTACGCGAGAGCGACCCGCAGCGCTGGACCTCGTGGAACATTTCACCCAACGAAGACGCGCTGCTGCTGCAAACGCTGCGCATGAAGCCGCGACGCACAGCGTCGGGCGTGGCGACCATCACCGTCATAACCAAGCCGTGGCTCTGCTCGGGCGCGTGCATCTATTGCCCCAATGATGTGCGCATGCCGAAAAGCTATTTGCGCAACGAACCTGCATGCCAGCGTGCAGAACGCAACTGCTTTGACCCCTATTTGCAGGTGTCGTCGCGCCTTCGGGCGCTCGCGAGCATGGGACACGTGACTGACAAAATCGAGCTCATTGTGTTGGGCGGCACATGGAACGATTACCCCGAAAGCTATCGCATCTGGTTCGTGCGCGAACTGTTCCGCGCGCTCAACGACGCAGAAGAATGCGATGCGAAGCGCGCCGACAACGCATGCGAAAAGACCTCGGCGGTCACCCCGCACGACAACTCTCTTACGCAAAGGGGCGAAGTCGGCGACGAAAACAACCACGACAAAATCGACGACGCCATCGATTCGGTCAATCGACCCATCGCTGCGCGTGCATTCGCCCACCAAAACGAAGCCGAGCGACGCGCGTTCTACGACGAAGCAGGCATTTCGCACGACCCCGAAGTGCTAGCTCGAGCATGCGCCAAAGCCCAACAACGCGTATACGAGGGCAACGAATCGCACGCCCAGGCGATTCGTGAACTCTACGGCGAAAATCACGCTTGGCAACACGTATCGACCATGCAAACCGCCACGCTCGACGACGTTTTCCGCGAGCACGAGCGCAACGTGAATGCCGCGCACCGCAACGTGGGCCTCGTCATCGAAACGCGCCCCGATTCCATCGACTGCGAGTCGCTCGCCCTTATGCGCGCGCTCGGCTGCACCAAAATCCAAATGGGCGTGCAAAGCCTCGACGAGCACGTGCTCGAGGCGAACAAACGCCATACCTCGCCCGAGCAAATCGCTCGGGCATTCGCGCTCTGCCGCCTTTTCGGCTTCAAATCGCACGCGCACTTCATGGCGAACCTGCTTGGGGCCACGCCGGACGGCGATGCCTCCGATTTCCGCACGCTTGTAAGCGACACGCGTTTCTTACCCGATGAGGTGAAAATGTACCCCTGCGCGCTCATCGATGGCACGGGGCTCATGGCGCACTACGCCGACGGCACGTGGCGTCCCTACAACGAACGCGAACTCGTGGGCGTGCTCGCCGACAACGTACTCGCAACCCCGCCTTACACACGCATCTCGCGCATGATTCGCGATTTCTCATCGGGCGATATCGTCGATGGGAATAAGAAGGTCAACCTTCGCGAGGTCGTAGAAGCGCAAGCCGATCGCTTGGCTGCGCAGAACGGCACGCCAATCCAAGAGATCCGCCATCGCGAACTCGCGGGAGCGCAAACGGAAATCGGCGAGCTTTCGCTCATCGATTACGAATACGAAACCTCGAACACACGCGAGCATTTCCTGCAGTGGGTGACGCCCGAAAACCGCATCGCTGGTTTCCTGCGCCTCTCGCTCCCCTGCCAGCTCGAGGTCGAAAAGCTGCATGAAACCGATAGCGCCTTCCCCATTGAGCCTGGCCAAGCCATGATTCGCGAAGTGCATGTATACGGAAAAGTCGCCCAACTTCACGGCGAGGGACAAAACGCTCAGCACCGAGGCCTCGGCAAAGCGCTCGTCGAGCGCGCATGCGAAATCGCACGCGATGCCGGCTATCGAAGCATCAACGTCATTAGCGCCATTGGCACGCGCGGCTACTATGCCCGCCTCGGATTCGAGTCTGCGGGGCTTTACCAGCGACGAACCCTGCGCTAGCGCGTCGCCGAATGGTTACAATAACAGCAACGCAACCATTCGAGAGGGAACACATGGCGCAAGCTCAAACAAAGCTTACAACGTGGCAAGCCGCATGCATTATTACTGGCTATGGCGTAGGTAGCGGCATCATGACGCTGCCGTATCTCGTCAATCGCGCGGGAATCATTTCATGCATCATCATCCTACTTGTCGCTTTCTTCTTCAGCTATTGCATGCACATGATGCTTGCAGAAATGATCATCGGCTCGGGTCGCGACGCCCAAATTGTCACCATGTTCAAAAAATTCTTGTTCAAAGGAAAGTTCGCAAGGGCCCTAACCGCAGTTTTCTTCGCACTTACCGTTGTCGTGCTCATCGCAAATCTAGCCGCATACATCGCCGGCGGCGCAGAAATCCTGCAAACAGCCGGGCTTTCCCCTATGGCAGCCAAGCTCGTCTTCTACGTTATCGCGGCATCAGTTGTCTTGTTCGGATTAAAAGTACTCGGCATGTCCGAGTCGATTTCAATTGCAATCATCATTGCAATCATTGCCGTTTTGGCTGGGGCCTCCCTGTTTCATCTCGACAATCCGCTCAATCTCTCCGCAGGCCAACCTAATGAGCTGCTCGCATTCTTCGGCATGGCGATGTTCTCGTTCGTTGCTTTTTTTAGCGTTCCTCAAGCAGTACAGGGGCTTAATGGAAACCCCACGAAAGTGCGCCATGCCATCCTCCTTGGGCTTGGACTGAATCTCGCATTCATCGTCGTCATCGTCGGATGCTCGCTAGCCGCATCGGCTTCCATAACCGAACTCGCCATAATCGGCTGGTCGCAAGGCATCGGCACATGGGCGCAAGTGCTCGGCTCGGTTTTCACTATACTCGCGATGCTCACGACGTATTGGTCTATCTCTTTAGCATTGTCGGATATCGTACGCGAGCAAACCAACTGGAATAAAAATCTCTGCTGGCTCATCGCGACACTGCCTTCGCTGCTCCTCGTGCTCGCAAATGCTGGAAGCTTCCTTGATATTATGCGCATTGTCGGCGGACTCATCTCGGTCATGATCGCCATCTTGGTCGTTCCTGCCTATCGTGCTTGCCGAAAAGAAAATGGGCAAACGCTGCTACCAACCTCCCTTGGCAGTCTACCCATGCAAATCCTCGTTGCGGGGGCATTTATCATTGCGGCCGTCGGAAGCGCCGTGAGCATTTAGGAGGATCGAATGAAAACGGTATTCACCAACGCCGTCTTCCATACTATGGAAGACGAGAACGACCTCTGCGGCACCATCGTCGTCGAGGACGGCCGCATCGTGGCACTTGATTCGCCCGCAGGCGGGCGAAGCCCGCTTAACATAGATGAACTCGCAGCAAAAAGCACCAAAGTCATCGATCTACATGGCGCGCATGCATTTCCTGCACTCATTGACTCGCACATGCATATGATGGAAGCAATCGCTTTCAACGCCATGACCGTCGAGATATGCCACTTCGAGAATGGCTCTGTCGAACCGCATACTTTAGCGGGAGCCGAGAGCATTATTCGCAACCATGTCGCCAACACAAAACCCGATTCGCTTTCAGTATTCGCAAACTACTTCGCCGCAACGTTCGATGAAGGCCGCCTTCCCACACGCTTCGAGCTTGACGACTGGGGCGCCGGACGCGAGATACTCGTTCTCAATTTCGACGGACACTCAAGCTCCTGCTCTACCTCCCTGCTCAAGGCGGTTGGGCTTTTCGGAAAAGTAGCCCACAATGGCATTCTAAAAGGCCCCGACCACGATGCAAACATCGGAACGCTCACGGCGCATGTGGCAGAGTCTCTCACCCCTACAGCGATAGCACGCGGCACCGCTGAATTCTGCAACACATGCGCTTCGTACGGTATCGGGACGATATGCGCGCTCGAAGGGGCCGACGACGGCCCTCGCGACCGCGCAGTAGAAGCCTTTGCGCATTACGCCAAGCGCCTCCCTCTTGACGTCCGCCTGTTCCCGCAATACATGGACGAGAAAAGGCTCTCCCGAGTACTGCCCGCCATGCGCACGCCGCGCGTCGGCGGATGCATGAAATGGGAGCTCGACGGGTCAGTCGGGTCGCATACGGCCGCATTCGAAACGCCCTATATAAACGGATCGCAAGGTTCGCTTTATTTCGAAACGGAGAAGCTAGAAAAAACCGTCCGAAGCCTCGCCGAACGAGGCTTCACGGTATCGGCCCACGCGATTGGCGAGTTGGCCATTGAACAGCTCGTCGGCATTTACGAGCGCCTCAACGAAAAAGACGCAATCGTCACTAACCCCGATGCCCCAGGTGCGGCGCGCATAAAGCACCGCATCGACCACTGCGAGTTTCCTTTAGCACGCGACAGAGAACGAATTAACGTTCTTCGACCTTATATAACCATCCAGCCTGGCTACTCATGGATAGACAAACGATACTTGCACGGATATGAGAAGCTCTTGTCACCCGAGAAAATCAATCAACAAATTCCGTTGAAAGACTTCGCCGAGGCGGGCATTCCAATGCTTGGTTCAAGCGACGCACCAGTGCAAACCGTCGATCCCTATTTACAAATGCGCGGAATGCGAGAGTTTTACCTGGAAGACCAATCGCTCTCTGCTTTCGAGGCCCTGAAGACTTATACCGTGAACGGCGGAGCGGCGCTCGGCGAGGCCAAGGGACTTCTGCGCGAAGGTTACGAGGCGAGCTTTTTCACCTGTGATGTAGACCTCATAAAATGCGCGCCGTCCGAACTGGAAGGATTCCATGCCACCAGCCTTTGGATGCATGGAAAGCGCTATAAGCCCCTTCCGGCAAACATTTCAACACTTGCGCGAATTGCCGTTACCAAGCCTCGCCTGATTTAGGAAAGCATAGAATCGAAAAAATGGGCTGTTCTCAAAAGAACAGCCCATTGCACTTTAAGGGGTAATGTGCCTCGTTTAGGCGAAGTAGCTCACGCCGCCCTCGAAGAGCGGTTGATACTTATCGCCCGGCACATTCTTGTACAAGCCGGCGCCACTGCGCTCAGAGTGGCCCATTTTGCCGAAGATGCGGCCATCGGGACTCGTGATGCCCTCAATGGCGAGCACCGAGCCATTCGGGTTCGCGCCAAGCGCCATGCTCGGCTCGCCCGCGGCATCGACATACTGCGTGGCGATTTGGCCGGCGGCCTTCATCTGGGCAATAACTTCCTCGCTTGCAACGAAGCGGCCTTCGCCATGAGAAATCGCCACCGTGTGAATGTCGCCCACTTCGCAGCGGGAGAGCCACGGCGAAAGGTTCGAGGCGATACGCGTGCGCACAAGCCCGCTCTGGTGACGGCCGATTTCGTTGAACGTCAGCGTCGGCGCGGCAGCCGTCGCGTCAACAATATCGCCGTAAGGCACCAAGCCGAGCTTCACGAGCGCCTGGAAACCGTTGCAAATGCCCAACATAAGGCCATCGCGATTTTGCAGCAAATCGCGCACGGCTTCGGTCACCTGCGGCGCGCGGAAGAACGCCGTGATGAACTTCGCGGATCCATCGGGTTCATCGCCGCCCGAGAAGCCGCCCGGCAGCATCACGATCTGGCTGCGGCGAATAGCCTCGGCCAACGCTGCCGTGCTTTCGGCGACCTTGGCGGGCGTGAGGTTGTTGATCACGAACACCTCAGCCTCGGCGCCAGCGCGCTCGAAGGCATGCGCGGTGTCATATTCGCAGTTCGTGCCCGGGAACACGGGAATCACGACATGCGGGCGCGCGATAGAGCCAGCGAACGTAAG
>JABLTL010188319.1_pt1 | contig 12541 bp, 9 predicted proteins | sample 7160151 | NCBI WGS metagenome assembly JABLTL01 (sample SAMN14651223, study PRJNA627086) | human gut metagenome | isolation source: feces | host: Homo sapiens
GTTGCCCCAAAATGCCTGCAGAATAAGATTGTTGACATGATTGATGAGCAGATTGCCAATAAGAATGCAGGAAAACCGGTTTATAATTGTAAAGATTATATTGAGGATGCAGTAAAATCTGTTATTGAACAACATTATGCACAAATACAGATAGTTTTAATTAACGATGGTTCTACAGACGGATCAGAAAAAATATGTAATAAACTTGCAGAACATTACGAGAAAATACATGTAATTCATCAAAATAATGCTGGGGTATCTGTAGCGCGAAATGCAGGAATCGAGTTTGTTATTTCAAAGTTATATAAGAATAATAATTCGTATATTGCATTTTTGGATGCCGATGATCAGTGGTGTGATACATTTTTTGATACTAAAGTACTAGAAATCTTAGGGGAAAATCATAGCCTTGTCGGTTTTCAAACAATAAATTGTAATTGTCAATTGAGTCGTTGTAGAAGCGCAGAACCATTAATAGAAGGAAGTCATAAAGGTGGAAAGAAGTCCATTGAGTTATATCGTTCACAACAATTTACAGGAATGTTCTATTCATGTGAATTGTTACAAAAATATTCTTTAAGATTTGATTGTAATATGAAATATTCTGAGGATAGATTATTTCTTATGCAATGTATGATTATGGCTAATAAAGTTTTTTTACATAATAAAATTTTGTATAAGTATCGAAATAATGCTGCTTCTGCTATTCATAGACGAGTATATGGAATTGAATATTTTGATCCGATGTTTAATGCATATATGGAATTGGATAAAAAGTTACAGTTTTATTTTAATATTGATGCTGGAATAGGAAAAGGATTTATCGGTTGGTACATTATTGATATGGTTCAAGAACATTATCAACATTTTGGTAAGAAAAATATAATAGAAGGATGGATTAAGAAACATCCGGAATATGTGAAATTGATTTTGCTGTATGGTGGAAAGCGTTCTTCGGTAATGTGGAACAAAATACAGATGCATCCTGTACAGTTCCAAATAAAAAACATGATGATAGGTTGTGGGAAAAAAGTAATAATTAAGATAATGGAGTTGAAGTTGGTTTCAAAACTTATAGATAATTATCGATACCCAGAATCCTTAAAATAATTGAGAAATATGGAGGAAATGAATATGATTCCTAAAATAATACATTATTGCTGGTTTGGAAAAGGAACGAAGCCCCAGCTGGCAGAAAAATGTTTAGAAAGTTGGAAAAAGTATTGTCCAGATTATGAGATAATTGAGTGGAATGAGGAAAACTTTGATGTTAATTGTTGCGATTATGTGAGAGAAGCATATGAACAGCGTAAATTTGCGTTTGTTACAGATTATGTACGTTTGTACGTTATGTATACTCATGGGGGAATATATATGGACACAGATGTAGAAGTGGTAAGACCATTAGATGAATTTTTGGAAAACCATGCGTTTTCCGGATTCGAATCAGAAACGCAAATACCAACGGGGATTATGGCATCGGAGAAAGGTTTTGCTTTATTTAAATATTTATTATCGTTTTATGATGAAAATCATTTTGTTAATAAAGATGGTTCGATAAATACAACGACAAATGTGAGTATAATAACAAATATGTTAACACCTAAGGGATTTAATCCTAATGGAAAGTATCAAGTAGTAGATGGATTTGCATTATATCCAAGAGATTATTTTTGTCCTTTAGAAGATTCAACAGGGAAAATGTTTAAATCGGAAAATACAGCAACAATTCATTGGTTTAATAAATCGTGGATTGATCCTAAGTTAAGAGTTCGTAGTAAAGTGACAAAAATATTTCATAGAATTTTTGGAGTAAATTGTTTTGATTGGTTAAAGAGAAAACGGTAAAAATTATGAAAAAGATATTGATATGTAGTCATTGGATGGAGATTGGTGGTGCTGAAAGGGCACTACTTGGTTTACTTTATAGTATAGATTATTCGAAATATCAAGTGGATCTGTATTTATGCCGACACACAGGTGAGTTTATGAGTCTTTTACCTAAAGAAGTGAATTTGTTGCCAGAGGATAAGAAAGCAGCTTCAATTGCAATTCCGGCTAAAGATGCTTTGAAGAAAGGATGTTGGGATATAGTTATTGGTAGAATTTTGGGCAAAATCAAAACAAGTCAATATTTAAAAAGACACAAAGAAACACAAAATTGTGTGGCTGTTGAATATAGTAATAAGTATACTTATAAAAGAGTGGCACCTATAAATCCAGAGGTCACATATGATTTACTTATTAGTTTTTTGGAACCGCATTATATAGCAGTGAATAAGGCAAAAGCAAAGAAAAAGGTTGCGTGGATGCATACGGATTATAGTTTTGTGTTCATGGATACAAAAGAGGCGTATAACATTTGGAATCAATATGATAAAATTGCAGCTATTTCAAAAGATTGCTGGATAGCATTTGCAAAGAAATTTCCACAGCTTGAAAATAAACTTTTTTTAATGAATAATATTTTACATCCAGAGTTGATCAGACAACAGGCAATAGAATTTGAAGTTGACAAAGAAATGCCAAAAGGAGATGAAATACGTATTTTGTCTATGGGACGGTATTGTTATGCCAAGAATTTTGATAATGTTCCTGATATATGTCGAAGAATTAGAGAAAAGGGATTTAATATAAAGTGGTATTTAATTGGTTATGGAGGAGATGAGGCCCTTATTTTAGATAAAATAAAAGAGTGTCAAATGGAAAAATATGTAATTATGCTGGGAAAGAAAGTAAATCCTTATCCATATATTGCTAGTTGTGATATCTATATTCAACCAAGCAGATATGAAGGAAACTGTGTGACAGTACATGAAGCACAAATGCTTGGAAAACCTGTAGTTATTACGAAATATCCTACATCTGCCAGTCAATTAGAGGATGGCGTAGATGGCGTTATTGTTCCAATGGATAATGTTGGTTGCGCGGAAGGCATAACTAAATTGTTATGTAACCCTGTATATTTGGAAGAACTAAAAGAAAACTGTAGACTAAATGATTATTCTAACTGCACAGAAGTTGAAAAGCTGTACAGATTTATGGAAGACTGAGTTAAAATCGTATTTAAGTGGGAGATAATTATGAAGAAAGTAATGTTGGTTTTTGGTACAAGACCAGAAGCAATAAAAATGTGTCCACTGGTAAATGAATTGAAGAGTAGAAAAAATATTGAAACAACAGTATGTGTTACTGGTCAGCATCGACAGATGCTGGATCAGGTGTTAGATGCATTTCATGTTGTGCCAGATTATGATTTATCTATTATGAAAGATAAACAGACATTGTTTGATATTACAACAAATATTTTGAATCGTATAAAAGAAGTATTGGAGGAAGTGCGTCCGGATGTGGTTTTGGTTCACGGAGATACTTCAACTACATTTGTAACAGCATTGGCATGTTTTTATATGCAGATTCCGATTGGACATGTAGAAGCAGGACTTAGAACATATAATATTTATTCACCTTATCCAGAAGAATTTAATCGTCAGGCTGTAAGCATTATCAGTCAGTATAATTTTGCACCGACAGAACTTTCTAAACAGAATCTGCTTCAGGAAGGGAAAAAGGAAGAGACAATTTTTATAACTGGTAACACTGCTATTGATGCTTTAAAAACAACAGTTAGGGATGAATATACGCATCCAGAATTAGAATGGGCTAAAGGTAGTCGGTTGATTATGATAACGGCTCATCGTCGTGAAAATTTAGGTGAACCTATGAAACATATGTTTCGTGCAATCCGCAGAGTAATGGATGAACACCCGGATGTAAAGGCAATCTATCCAATACATATGAATCCAGTTGTACGAGAAATTGCGGACCGTATTTTAGGTGATGATGAGAGAATACATATTATTGAACCACTTGAAGTGTTGGATTTTCATAATTTTTTGAGCAGGAGTTATTTGATATTAACTGATTCTGGTGGCATACAAGAAGAAGCGCCGTCTTTAGGCAAGCCAGTACTTGTAATGAGAGATACTACAGAGCGTCCGGAAGGAATTGCAGCAGGTACACTTAAGTTAGTAGGTACTGACGAAGAAGTTATTTATCAAAACTTTAAAATGCTTCTGGAAAATAAAGAAGAATATAGAAAAATGAGTAATGCAAGCAATCCTTATGGGGATGGCTTTGCATGTAAACGAATAGCTGATATTCTTGAAAAAGAGTAATAAGTTGAAAAGGAAGTTTAAATAAATGGCAGAAAAAATGAAACAAAAAATATCAGTAATCGTGCCAGTTTATAAAGCAGAAAAATTTATACATAGATGTGTTGAGAGTATCTTGTCTCAGATGTATGACAATATAGAACTTATTTTAGTGGATGATGGTTCGCCGGATAAAAGCGGAGCTTTATGTGATGAGTATGCTTTAAAGGACAATCGGGTTAGAGTCATTCATCAAGTAAATTCAGGCGTAGCAGTGGCACGTAATGCAGGATTAGATAAGGCTACCGGGGAGTATATTGCCTTTGTTGACAGTGATGATTATATTGACTTGGCTATGTATTACGAAATGATGAAAATTGTTCAAAAATATAATTGTGATGTTGTTATGTGTGATTGTCTAAAAGAATTTCCAGAACACAGGGAAGTATTTTCTCACGATATAAGAGCGGGATATTATAGTGGAGAACAGTTGCGTGATGAATATTATCAACATTTAATTATGATGGAAAATGTTGAATATCCGCCAACAATTTCAAATGTTACATGTTTATTCAAGAATAAGCAGTGTACAAATGGGAGATTACACTATTTACCAGGTATCCGTTTTTCAGAAGATTTGTTTTTTGGAGCGCAGCTAATGCGTCAGGCGGAGTCATTTTATTATATGAAAGGTGAATGCTACTATCATTACTGTATGAATCCGCAGTCGGTAACACATGTATATGCACCAGATAAATGGGGGAATTATAAACGACTGCACAGCGGAATTAAAGAGTTTTTCCTAAATGATCAGGAGTATAATTTCAAGAAACAGATAGATTTATGTTTGTTATTTTTTGTTTATAATGCTATTGGAGATACCTATTCGGTAATGACTTTATCAAAAAAAGAAAAAAAGGAAAAGATTAGTGAAATTCTAAGTGAAAAAGAAGTAAGAACAATGTTTAATAGTCTTGATGTCACAAGATTACCGATTTCTTTTAAACAAAAAGTTATTACATGGTGTTATAAATATCGGGTGGGCATCCGGTTTTTGATAAAGTATTATGAATAAGTTTGCGTTCAGAATATAGAAATATTATGAAGAAGAAAATTTTATTTATCAATGGTCATTTGAATGTTGGTGGTGTAGAAAAATCGTTGATAGATATTCTGCAGCATATGGACTACGAAAAATTCGAAGTTGATTTATTGTTGTTGGAAGAACTAGGGGATTATATAGGCGAACTTCCGAAACAGGTTAATGTTCATTTGGCGAGTTTGGAAAATACATATGGATCATTAGTTGGGTGTTTTATACGTTGTATAAAACAAAAGGACTGGTTTTCGCTGAAAATGCGGTGTATTTTTTTGTCAATGAAATTATTTGGGCAGAAAAATATTAAATTTGCAAGAAAGTTGTTAACTCAAAATGAATATTACGATTGTGTGATTGGATTTCGAAGTGGAATATGTACACAAATAGCTGCTTTTGCAGTTAATGCAGATAAAAGAATAACTTGGTGGCATCATGGGGAATTTAATGTTTCGGCAAAAGAATATGAGGAAAATATTGGAGTATGTGATAAAGTGGTTTCTGTTTCAGAGAGCTGTGCAGAAATGTTATTGCAAAATATGCCGAAAATAGGAGAGAAATTAGTAGTAGTACCGAATATGGTGGACACTGAGGTTTTGGAAAAGAAATGTAGTAGTGATTCTGTATATTCAGGAAATGAAGTACACTTGGTTACGGTTGCACGCCTTGCGCCTGAAAAACATATTGAAAATATCATATATTCAGCAAAACAATTAAAACGTGTAGGTTATCAATTATGTTGGCATATTGTTGGAGATGGAGATATGAAGGAACGATTGGAAATCTTGTTGAGCGAGAATAAAGTAGAAGATTGTGTAATATTGGAAGGAAGTAAAGCCAATCCATATTCATATATGAAAGATGCAACTCTTTACGTCCATCCGTCTTATGTGGAATCACAGGGACTTACCATTCTTGAAGCAATGGCATTAGGTGTTCCTTGTGTAGTAACAAAATCTCGTGGACCGAGTGAGTTTATACGAAATGGAGAAAATGGACTGCTTGTGGAAACTGGATGGGAAGCTTTATGTGAAGGCGTTGAAAAAATGTTAAAAGATAAGATGCTGTATAAGAAAATTAAAGATAATTCTAAATGCCCAGAAAAATTTTCTCCGCATATTGTGATGAAAGTTATTGAAAATATATTGCTAAATTAGAGAAGGGAAGCGGTGACTATGATTAGAAAGTTAATTGAAAAGATACAGAATAAATTGCATCCGATTGATTATTCCAGTGTGGAATATTTACGAAGTCAGGGCATTAAAATTGGAGAAAATGTAGATATAATTAATTCGAGTATAGAGCATTGTCACAGCTTTTTAGTATCAATAGGAAATAATGTTACCATAACAAATGCTACTATATTAGCGCATGATGCAAGTACAAAAAAATTCATTGGTTATAGTAAAGTAGGAAGAGTGGATATTGGAAATGATGTTTTTATCGGCTATGGAGCAATTGTATTGCCCAACACTAGGATCGGTAACAAGGTGATTGTGGGGGCTGGAACAGTTGTAGCCAAGGATGTTCCGGATAATGTTGTGATTGTGGGAAATCCATTTCGTGTAATATGTACATTTGATGAATATATTGAACGAAATAGAAAGAAAATGAAGCAAGGACCAACATATAATACTTTATGGTGTGATAAAAGCGAGAAAGAAAAGAATCAAATGATTCAAGAGTTGGCTGAAACTATAGGTTACGATTTATAATGGGGGATAATATGAGTATTTTTTTATATTCGCATGGAGGAAGTGGGAATCATGGATGTGAAGCAATTGTAAGAGGAACAAAAGAGATTTTCAGTGATGAATCGCTGGTATTGTATTCTAATGCAAAAGCAGAGGATGAAAAATATGGATTGAATAAAATTGCAGAGGTACAGGATGCAAGAAAAGTATACAAAAGATTAAATTTAAAGCGAATAATTGCCTCATTGCAAATTCGATTTTTTCATAATGAAAACTATGCAACACAAATATCAATTGATCATTTATTAAAAAGCTTTACGGAGGGGGACATTGGGCTTTCTATTGGAGGCGATAACTATTGCTATCCAGGATTTGAAGAATTTGGTGTCATAAATGAAATGATTAGAAAACGAGGAGTCAAGACTGTTTTATGGGGGTGTTCAGTTGAACCATCAATGATCAATAGCACTATGGCCAAAGATTTGCTGGCATATGATTTGATTGTTGCCAGAGAAAGTATTACGTATGAAGCATTAAAGAATTTAGGGACAAAAGTAATTCTATGTCCAGATCCGGCATTTCAAATGCAACCGCAAATATGTGATATTCCATTTGAAAAGTTAAATGGAGAAATAATCGGAATCAATATTAGCCCACACATTATGACTTGTGAAAATGGAGAAGGGGTAGCATATCAAAATTATAAAGAGTTAATCAAGTATATTCTTGAAGAAACAGATTATCAGATTGCTTTAATACCACATGTTGTTTGGGAGAGTAATGATGACAGAAAAGTACTTCGTAAACTGTATGAAGATTTTGGAGAAAATAATAGGTTGATTTTGATTGAAGATCATACGGCACCGGAATTGAAATATCTTATTTCTAAGTGCGATATGTTTGTCGGTGCAAGAACACATGCAACGATTGCAGCATATTCAAGCTGTGTGCCAACGTTAGTTGTAGGATATTCGGTAAAAGCAAGAGGAATTGCCAAAGATCTTTTTGGAGCAGAAGAGAACTATGTAATTCCAGTGCAAAGCCTTGAGGAGCCCAATGATTTGGTAAATGGGTTTAAGTGGTTAGAAGAGAATAAAAAACAAATTCGAGAACACTTAATGAAAATGATGACAGAATATAGCAAAAATAGTTTAAATGCTAAAGAAAAGATTATGTCGCTGATTTGATAAGAGTTGAGGAAAGTGAAATGGTGATTTTGAAGGAGAAAAAAAATTGTAGTGGATGCCATGCCTGTTTTAATATTTGCCCAGTAAAGGCAATAGAAATGCAATCCGATGAAGAAGGGTTTTTATATCCAATGATTTCTTTGGATAAATGTATTCAGTGTAATCAATGTGAAAAGGTTTGTCCAGTACTTCATAAGCCTAGTACTTTCATTATGGATTTGGCATTTGGATGTTTTGCTGAAAATAAGGAAGAACGAATGAGTAGTAGTTCAGGAGGTGCTTTTGCTGTTTTAGCTCGAAAAATTCTTGCGGTTGGAGGAATTGTTTGTGGCGCAGCACTCAATGATAATCTGGAAGTTGAGCATATTATTGTTGATAATGAAAAAGAGTTAAAACGCATCAAAGGTACAAAATACGTACAAAGTCGAATTGGTGATACTTTTCAGAAGTTGAAACAGCAATTAGATACTGGGAGAAAAGTTTTTTTTTCTGGTACACCGTGCCAGGTTGCAGGACTAAAAGCGTTTTTAGGAAAAGAATATGAAAACTTGCTTTGTGTTGATTTGATTTGTCATGGAGTTCCTTCGCCGGAGGTTTGGAAACGCTACTTAATGGAGCTTTCTGGAAAAAATGAAGTTGAAAATGTGTTTTTTCGAAAAAAACAGGAAAATAATAACATTACTATGATGGAATATTATTTTTCGAACGGAGAAATCCAAAAAGAGGTTTATGGAGAAAGTCCATATATAAAAGGGTTTATTCAAAATCTGTATGTCAGACCATCATGCTTCGAATGTCAATACAAAGGGACAAAAAGATGCAGCGATATAACCATTGGTGATTTTTGGAGTATTAAAGAATATCATCCTGATTTTTCTGATGATTATGGGACATCAGCAGTGATCATACATAGTGAAAAAGGAAAACAGTGGTTTGAAAAATGTAATGGTTCAATGGCGATAGTAAAAGTGAAAACAAAGGAAATTGCTTGTTGGAATGAATGCTTATTGCAGTCAACAAAATATAACTCTCAAAGAGAAGTGTTTTTTGAACAGTGGAAAGATAAATCTATTGCAGAGGTAGTTTTGGAATTAAGTGCAAAGTTACCGGAAACAAAACCACAAGATGAGAAAAAGACCCTATTTTCTAAATTGAAATGTTTTGTAGAAAATAAGATTCGTTAATATATAAGGATGAAAATTATGAAAGAGTCAAAAAATCAATTGCGAGCTGGAGCAGTACTTTCGTATGTAAATCTTGCATTAAGTAGTATTATTCCGTTTTTTTATACTCCTGTTATGCTTCGAATGTTAGGAGATGCAGAATACGGTTTATATTCATTATCTGCGTCTGTTATCAGTTATTTGTCATTATTAAGTTTTGGATTTGGAGGTACAATTGTACGTTATATTACGATGTACCGGGCTAAAAATGATAAGAAAAAGGAGGAGGAAGCAATTGGCTTCTTTCTTATGTTATATAGTGCAATAGCAGTACTTGTTATGATTTGTGGTGTGATAGTTTCTTTTAATGCTGAACCGATTTTTCATAGAGGTTTAACAAAAAGTGAACTTGACAAAATGCAGATTTTGATGTTGATTATGGCATTTAATTCAGCACTGTCATTTCCGATTAGTGTTTTTTCCTCTATTGTAATGGCACATGAAAAATATATTTTTCGGCGATTAGTAGACATGCTCTCGACAGTTATTGTGCCTGTTTTTAATTTAATTGCCTTATATTTGGGATTTGCTTCTGTCGGAATGGCTGTATCTGGAACGATTATTCAGTTTTTGATGTTGCCAATCAATATGATTTATTGTTTCAGAAAACTAGATGTACATCCAAGGTTTGCAAGATTGCCTCAGAAGCTTATTAAAGAAATGGTTGGATTTTCAGCATTTGTATTTATTGGAACGATTGTTGATATGTTATTTTGGTCAACGGATAAGGTTATTCTTGGAATGTTAGCTGGTACAGGTGCTGTGGCTGTATACAATATTGGGTGTACATTTAATACGATGGTTACGAGTCTTTCGACCTCGCTCTCAAGCATACTTACACCAAGAATTACAACAATGGTTGTTCAAGATGCGACTAAAGAAAAATTGACAGAGTTATTTATTCGGATTGGAAGAATTCAGTATATTATTGTGGCATTAGTGATTTCGGGCTTTACAGTTTTTGGCAGAGACTTTATTAATCTTTGGGCAGGAAAAACTTATGCGAATGCTTATTGGATTGCAATATTGACGCTTTTTCCGCTGTGTATTCCATTGATTCAAAATACAGGACTTAGTATTGTAATGGCACAGAATAAACATCAGTTTCGATCAATTTGTTACCTGATAATTGCTATTGTAAATGTTATTTCCACGTATTTAATTGTACCTCGTTGGGGAGGCATTGGAGCGGCTTTTTGTTCAGGTATTTCTTATGTTATTGGTCAAGGATTTGCCATGAATATTTATTATTATAAAGTAATTGGAATTGACATCCCGTTGTTTTGGAAAAATATTTTTAAAATGTCAATTTTTCCTGGGGTAATGATTTTACTTGGAATTACGCTTAATAAATATTTTAAAATATCAAACTGGTATATGCTTTTTATATTGGTATCAGTATTTACAGGTAGCTATATATTTGTTATGTTTAAATTTGGAATGAATGAATATGAAAAAAATATTTTTGTTGTGCCAATTCGGAGATTAATTCAAAAGATAAAGCAGAGAAAATTAAATTTAGGTGAGGGATTAGCAATGGAAATTTTACAAAATGAAGAAAAATTACCAGGCAACAAGTGCAAACAGGTAAATAATATTGTAATGTCAGTATTATTTATAGTATTACAGTATGCCGTTAGTATAAACATTTTTCTTATGGGAGATGATTTTATGTATACGGTATTTGCCAGAGAAGGATGTATTAAATCGGCATGGAACTATTATTTTACAGGAAATGGAAGATGGATTTTAAATATCCTTGATTCATGGATATTAAAATTTGATAGATATGCATATGTAATAATTCTCCCATGGCTAATGCTATTGTTTGCTTGGTTAGTGTATAAATTAAGTATTAGAATTACTAAAAAGCAATCAACATATGGATTTTTGGTTTCATTACTAATAGTTTCTAGTATTGATATTTCGATTTCAAGAGAAACAATATATTGGATTACAGGTGGACTTAATTATCTTTTTCCTGCAATTTTGTTTCTGGCAGCCGCAGATATAATTTTATATCTACGCGAAGAGAAAAAATGTGTTACATGGAAAAAAGTAATAGGTGGAATATTAATAATTGTTTCATCTACAACTATGGAACAATTTGGGTTAATGACATTTGGATGGATGACACTGTTATTTGCTTATGATGTTTATAAAAAGAAAAAAATTGAGAAGTCATTGATTCTTATATATATTATGTCACTTATAGGATTAGCTACAATGCTTCTTGCACCTGGAAATTTTGTAAGAATATCTGATCAGGCAGAAGCGGGTCAGAGTTTGTTTATAAAGCTTATTGATTTATTTTATATGAATTATTATTCAGTTCAGGCAGCAAAATTCATTACAGTTTTGACAATTGTAGAGGGAGTTATTCTTTTCAAAAACAAAAAGTACAAAATAGGAATTGCATCATTAATTAATGCATTTTTGCTTTTTACCAGTTTTATTTTGTCATGGCTTCCGGCTAAAACGCCAGTTGCAATTTTAAGTCTGTTTATTTTATGTATATCAACAGCATATGTTGTAAAAGTATTGAATATAAAATGTAATCTGTATTATGTAGGATTTATTTTACTTATATTACTTTGCGGTTCACAATTTATGTTATTGACAGGAACGCTTTGGGGATTCAGAACATCGTTTTCTGCCATAACAATTTATAGTATATTTACACTTATAATTTTTATAGCACAAGAAGATTCTGAGATATGTTACACGGTATTGTGTGGTATTGCATTTTGTTCAAATTGGGTATTGGGAGTAGTGGTTTCACTGTGTATATTGATTATAATATTCAAAAAAAGTACTTGCCAAAATCAGGTCGTAACAATATTGACTTGTTTGGTAATGTGTGTATCTATTATTCCAGTCGCATTAGGATATTATGAAAATCGCAGTGTTCAGGAAGAAAACATTGATAATGCAATTGAGTCACAAAAAAATTCTGATGACACGGTAGAGATTTATAAATATTCCAATGAAATGTATGGATGGACTAATCCTCCATATGGAGAAATTCATGAGCAGTTTTTTAGAAAATGTTATGGAATACCGGAATCAGTTACAATAGTTTATAAGGATAATAAGTAGAAATTCATATGAAGAAGGTTGACAGTGAAACATACAAAAAAGATAATTTTTAGACAGACAGACAGACAGACAGACAGACAGACAGACA
>JABLTL010006841.1_pt1 | contig 12532 bp, 10 predicted proteins | sample 7160151 | NCBI WGS metagenome assembly JABLTL01 (sample SAMN14651223, study PRJNA627086) | human gut metagenome | isolation source: feces | host: Homo sapiens
CGCGCAGGGCGGTTGTGTTCCCGCGCCCAGCGGCATAGGCAACCGCCGCCATCTCGCTCACGTTGCGGTAGAGCGGCACGTCGTAACCCGTGATGTCGTAGGTGTACGCATCCGCCACCACATGCAGGTTCACGCGGGAATTGTCCACGCCGCCCTGCCCCAAGGCGCTTTCGGCGTCCGCGCGGGTCATTCCGCCAACGTTGATGCCGTCAATCGTCACGCCGGGGAAAATGCGGTCGGTGTTGACCAGCGCGACCGCCTCATTGAAATTCGCGATTCGCTCCGCGTCATACCGGATGATGCTGCCGTTGACGAATGCCAGCGTCGGCAGCCCGGCCAGCTCCATGCCCAGCATCTGCGGCGCGGCAAGCAGCAGCAGCCCCGCCGTGCACGTCAGCGAAATCAGCATGACAAGCAGCCATAGGAAGGTGCTGCTGCGCTTTTTGCGCCCCTTGCGCGGTTTGCGTGTCGTTTTCCGCTTCGGCGCGGATGGACGCTTGCCCGTGGGGGTGCCGCGTGTTTTGGGCGGGGCGCTCCGGCGCGCTTCCTCTTCTATCAGCCGCTGTGAGCGTCCCTTCGGCTGGCGCATGGCGGGCTGGCGCGGCTTCGTCTCCGGCGCCAATTTTTCCGTCAGGCGCGTCTGCTGGCTGCGGCGCGGGCGCTGCGTTCCGCCCGAAATGTTGCTCATGTCATTCCTCCAAAATGGATTCCAGCCCTTGCACAGCGGCTGCTGCGGAGGGCTGGTGTGTGATTTATACTATTTCCAAATGAGAATGCGCCAAGATGCGCTGCGAATTTTTCGCTCTGGCTAACGGGAGTGGAATGCAGCGTAGCAGCGCTACGCTAAATGGAACGACCGGACGACAGAACGGAAAAGGCGCAAGCAGATGGCGCAGGTGAATTTGGAAATAGTATTATACCACATCCGCCGCACGCTGCATAGGATGGCGACAGGAAAAGAACAGCGGAACACATCCACCTATCAAAAACGCGCCTCCCGAAGTTTCCGGGAAGCGCGCTTTTGTCTGACAAAATCCGAGAAATCAGTGGCAGCCCTTGCATTTGCCGCAGTCGCCGCCGCAGCTGCAAGCGGAATTGCCGCTCTTTTTGTCCTTGACCATCTTCCAAATGATTGCGCCAACAATCACCAGAAGTACGCCGCCAACAATCCACGTTGCCATGGTTCGTTCCTTTCTGCGCCGATGCGGATGGAGGAAACCGCTTTTGCGCGATAGAACATATGCCGGAGGGGAAGCGCGGATGATGCAGAACCCGCGCCAGCCCTCCGGCGTTCACAAGAGGGGCTCAGAAAGCACCGGATGCAGCGGCGCTTTCCTCGGTTAAGCCCGATGGGAAATCAGGCAGAAACCTTCTGGGTGAGGTGGTTGTCGTTGTAAGGATTCTTACGCACGACCAGATACACCAGACCAGCCAGCAGCAGGATGGCAATCGCCGTCGCAACGGTGAAGCCAGCGCCGCTGAAGAGCAGACCGAGCTGATAGACAATCAGGGCGATGGTGTACGCGAACGCGCACTGATAGCCAACCGCAGCCAGCGTCCACTTGGCATTGTTGAACTCACGCTTCATCGCGCCGATGGCCGCGAAGCAGGGAGCGCACAGGAGGTTGAAAATCATGAAGGCATACGCCGCCAGACGGCCGTGACCGTTCGAGGACTCGTTGAACGCCGTCGCAATCGGGCTGAGGGCTTCCGCCTTCTCTTCCTCGGTCATGTCCTCGTCGTCAACAACGTCCGCCGCGTCATCCGCGCCATACAGCACGCCCAGAACGCCAACGACTTCTTCCTTCGCAACCAGACCCATGACCGTAGCGACCGTGGACGGCATATTGCCGAAGCCCAGCGGCTTGAACACCACGCTGACCGGGTTGCCGATCTTGCCAAGGATGGAGTTGTCCATATCCGCCACAGCGCCCCAAGAGCCAGCCGCGCGGTCCATTTCAGGCGCAAGTTCCGGCGCTTCCTCGTCTTCTTCCAGCGTTCCAGCTTCCGCCTTCGCGTTGTAATCAGCCAGTTCCGTCTGGTAGGTCTGCTGCGCTTCGAGCTGCACGTCCGCCGCGGGCGCCCAGCCGTAGGTCTTCGCAAACCAAATCACGATAGAGGACAGGAGGATGACCGTGCCAGCGCGCTTGATGAAGCTCCAGCCGCGCTCCCACACGCTGTGGAACACGTTGCGGCCAGACGGGAAGTGATACGCCGGCAGCTCCATGACGAAGGGAGCCGGGTCACCAGCGAACATCTTCGTCTTCTTCAGCATGATGCCGGAAATAACAATCGCCGCCACGCCGATGAAGTATGCGGACGTCGCGACCCACGCGCTGCCGCCGAACACAGCCGCGGCAATCAGGCCGATAATCGGCATCTTCGCGCCGCAGGGGATGAAGGTCGTGGTTATGATGGTCATCTTGCGGTCACGGTCGCTCTCGATGGTACGAGAAGCCATGATGCCGGGAACGCCGCAGCCAGAACCAATCAGCATCGGGATGAAGCTCTTGCCGGACAGACCGAACTTGCGGAAAATACGGTCCATGATGAAGGCGATACGAGCCATATAGCCGACGTCTTCAAGGATAGCCAGCAGGAGGAACAGCACCAGCATCTGCGGCACGAAGCCCAGCACCGCGCCGCAGCCGCCGACGATACCATCCACAATCAGACCGCTCAGCCAGCCTGCGCAGCCAACGCCATCCAGCCACGTCTGAAGGTTGCCCTGCACGATTTCCGCAACGAACACATCATTCGTCCAGTCCGTCAGCAGGCTACCAATCGTCGTCACGGAAATGTAATACACAAGGAACATGATGAGCGCGAAAATCGGCAGCGCCAGCACGCGGTTGGTCACCACGCGGTCAATCTTGTCCGAAACGCTCAGGCTGCCCTTCGCCTTGCCCTTCTTCACCGCGTTCTGCATCAAGGTGTTGATGTAGGCGTAACGCTGGTTGGTGATGATGGACTCGGCGTCGTCATCCATTTCCTTTTCGCAGGAGGAGACGGCTTCCTCAATGCCCTTCTTGACATCTTCGGACAGCTTCAGTTCCGCAACGACCTTCTCGTCGCGCTCGAACAGCTTCACGGCGTACCAGCGCAGGAAGCGGGGTTCAACCTTGCCGCCGATGAGGTCTTCGATGTGCGCCAGCGCGTGTTCCACCGAGCCGGTGAATACGTGCGGATGCTCGCCCATCGTGCGGTTCTTCGCCGCCGCAGCAGCCTTTTCAGCCGCCTTCACGCTGCCTTCGCCCTTCAGCGCGGAAGTCTCGACGATTTCCACACCCAGCGCCGCGCTCAGCTTCTTCATGTCGATCTTGTCGCCGTTCTTGCGGGACACGTCGATCATGTTCATCGCGATGACCATCGGCGTGCCGAGTTCAAGCAGCTGCGTGGTCAGGTAGAGGTTGCGTTCGATGGAGGTGGAGTCCACAATGTTCAGGATGGCATCAGGCTTGTCGTTCACCAGGTAGTTGCGGGCGACGACTTCCTCCAGCGTGTAGGGAGACAGGGAGTAAATGCCGGGCAAGTCCTGAATGACCACGTCGTCATTGCCCTTGAGCTTGCCTTCCTTCTTTTCAACCGTAACACCCGGCCAGTTGCCGACGAACTGACGAGAACCCGTCAGCGCGTTGAACATGGTCGTTTTGCCGCAGTTCGGGTTGCCTGCGAGCGCAATCGTAATCGCCATTTTCGGCGCCTCCTTATGCGAATTTGTCTTAACTAACCCCACCAGAGGCTCCGCCTCTGGACTCCGCAAGGGGCATTGCCCCTTGACCCTTTCGCGCGATTGCGTTGATGACTTCTTCATACCTATATGCGCGTGCTGATGCAGGGTTTCGCGTCTGCGGACGCGACCAGAGGGCTTTCCGATCGCCCTCTGGACTGCTTCGGTTGCACCTATGTTAGTAGGTTTGAAACGTATAAGGTAGGAAAAAGCCTGCGCGAAATCAGGTTTTATCGTAAGGGAAACAGAATTACTGAACCTCGATCATTTCCGCATCCGCCTTGCGCACGCTCAGCTCATAGCCGCGCACGGTCAGCTCCATCGGATCGCCCAGCGGCGCAACCTTGCGCACATGGACTTCCGTCCCGCGGGTCAGTCCCATGTCCATGATGCGGCGCTTGACGGCACCTTCACCATGCAGGCGGACAACCACCGCGTTTTCCCCGACCTTGACATCCTTCAGGGTTTTCATGTCTTCTGCCTCCTTCTCCTCAGTTCACCAGCACACGCATAGCCATGGATTGGCTCAACGCAACACGGCTATCCTTGACAGCGCAAATCAGATTGCCGCCCATTTTGCTGACAACAGTCACTCTTTCGCCCATCACGAAGCCCAGCTCCGCCAGATGCTGCCGCACCTCATCCTGTCCGGTGATTTTGCCAATCACGCCAGACTCGCCAATTTCCACCATGCCCAACGGCATCATGTTCCATGACCTCCTTGTGTCAGTCCTTTCGCGGATAGTTTATTCCAACTAATCCGGCGATTCGCAAGCGTTAGTTTAGCATAACTAATAGGCTATGTCAAGCGTTTTTCGCGTGTTTTTTTGTTTTTTGTCCACCTTTTTTCTGGTCTTTGCATCGTTTGCCCAATTCGGGGGAATGCTGACCAGCAAAAACAAAGGGCAGCTCTGCTTTGCAGGGAAATCAGATACTTTTCCGAACAAAATCGAACCACCCCCTATCAAAAACTTCTGATTATCACCACTATGGCTTAAAGTGCCGAAGGGAGCACGAAGAAAGCCCCTTTGTCACCTCCACAGAGGCGAAATCCCCTGCATGATCATGCGATTCTATCAGAAAATGAAAACCGCAAAAAAGAGGTGCGAGAATGAAGGAATGGGCGGTCTGGATGGCGAACAAGATGGAGGAGCAATTGCTGCGGATGGAGCAGCTGCGGCTCAGTGAATTTGTTGCATATGAGAAGAACTGGAAGAAGCGTCTTCTGATGCAGTTTGTAGGCGGGATTGCAAGAGGATTAGGGACAGCGGTTGGGTTTACGCTTCTGGGTGCGCTGGTGGTGTGGCTGCTGCAAGGACTGGTGCAAAGGAATCTGCCGATTATCGGGGATTTCCTGACCCAGCTGCTGAACCTCGTGGAAGGCAAGGGCAGCGGCAGCTAAAGCGTCCCTGCCCGTAACTTCGCGCTTCCGCAGAAGCGCCCCAAGCTGCTCTATCCGCCATTTTCACATTGTCGCGTCAATGGGCGCGACCTGATTCCGCCGCTTCCCAAATCATCATCACCAGAAAGGGCTATCATCACCATGCGCAAACCCGTTTCCCAAAGGCTGCTGCCTCTCCTGCTCATCCTCCTGACCCTCGCGCTTGACCGCTTCACCAAAGCCCTCGCCGTCGCGCTGCCGGATGAGCGTACCCTCATTCCCGGCGTTCTCCGCTGGATTTATGCCGAAAACACCGGCATGGCGTTCAGCCTGTTCAGCGGACAGTCGTGGATGCTGGGCGTGGTGTCCGTCACCGCGGTTATCGCCGGATGGCTCGTCCTCCGCCGCTATCAGCTCAGCGGATGGAGCAGAACCGCGGCGGCGCTGATGATCGGCGGCGCGCTTGGCAACGCCTACGACCGCTTGGCGCTGGGCTATGTCGTCGATATGCTGGATATCACCCTGTTCCCCTTCGCAGTGTTCAATATTGCGGACGCTGCGCTCGTCGTCGGCACGGTGCTGATGGCGTACTGCATCGTGTTCCGCACGGAAGATTGGAGGAAAATCAATCATGACGCAAATGATGCCTGATGCACTCGAATCGCGCACTATCTCCATCCCCGGCGACGGGCGGCGGCTGGATGTTGCCCTGTCCGAAGCCGCTGGGCTGACGCGCTCGCGGGTGGCGGCACTGATGGCGGACGGAAACGTCACGGTGGACGGGAAAGTCGAGACGAAATCCGGCGCAAAGGCGAAACCGGGGCAAACTGTCATCCTGATGATTCCCGCGCCAAAGCCCGCTGTTCCCGTCGCGCAGGAAATCCCGCTCACGATTCTCTATCAGGATGCCGACCTCGCCGTCGTCCTGAAGCCCTGCGGCATGGTCGTTCACCCCGCCGCCGGCAACGAGGACGGCACGCTCGTCAACGCGCTCCTGCACCACCTTGACCACTTGAGCGGCATCGGCGGCGAACTGCGCCCCGGCATCGTCCACCGGCTGGACAAGGACACCAGCGGTCTGCTGCTCGTGGCAAAGAACGACCAGAGCCAACTCGCCCTCAGCCGCCAATTGCAGGAGCGGCAGATGGAGAAGCATTACCGCGCGCTGGTTGAAGGGAATCTGCGGGAGGACAGCGGGCGCATCGACCAGCCCATCGCGCGAAGCAAGAAAGACCGCAAGAAAATGGCAATTGACCCCGAAGGCCGCCCGTCGATTACGGACTGGACGGTGCTTGCGCGCGGACGGAACGTGACGCTGCTGGACGTCCACATTCTGACCGGGCGGACGCACCAAATCCGCGTGCACATGAAGTCCATCGGGCATCCGGTCTGCGGCGACCCGATTTACGGGTCAGGGAAGGGCGCGAAAGTCCCCCGCCTGATGCTGCACGCGTACACGCTGGCATTTACGCACCCCAGGACGGGGGAGCGCATGACGTTCACCGCGCCGCTGCCGGAGGAATTTGTGCAGGGGCTGCGGGGGAACGGAGTGGAATGGGAGAAATAACGTTTCCTCACGGAAAGCCGGGAACGTTACATCGTGCGATAATACTATTTCCATCATGAGAATGCGCCAGGATGGAAAAGTGCGGACAGATGGCACGGATGAATTTAGAAAGAGCACAACCGTACAATTACATAGAAAAGCGCCCTGCTCCGGAGATGTTCCAGAGTAGGGCGCGGTTTTTTGATTCATCACGAAAATCCGGGGAGCGTAATACCATTTCCAAATAAGAATGCGCCAAGATGTGAAGCGAATTTTTTATTCTGGCGAACGGGCGTGAAACGCGGCGCAGCAGCACTACGCTCAGTAGAACGACCGAAAGTCAGAAGGGAAAAGGCGCAAGCAGCTGGCGCGGGTGAATTTGGAAAGCGTATTATTCCACAACCTTCGCGCCGGCAGCGATCGCGTCTTCCTTGGTTCTGAAGAACTGCCAAGTGCTTTCCACGGTGGGGGTGATTTCCTTCTGGTCGCGGATGTACTGCGCCAGAATGTTACGCACCTGACCGTTATCGTTGCCCAGCGTATCGCCGGTGTACATATCCGTGAGGCTGTAATCCTCAGGAGTCAGACCAGCCGCCTGCATGAAGCCGGCGCCGCCGGTGAAGCGGTAGTTGTTCATCACCACGGAGAACACCTGATCAGGCGCCACGGGCTGACCCTGATACTGCATGTTCTGGATGCGCTTTCCTTCAGGCGCATAGTAGTGGATTTCGTAGTACAAACCGTAGATTTCATCGGTGTAGTAGCCACCGCCAAGGTAATCGGGGTTCGACGCACTGGTGTAGTTGGTGGTAGCATGCTCCAGCCACAGCCGCAGCTGTTCGCCGGTCATGTTCACGCGATAGAGCCAGTTTTCAAACACGTACAGCTGATACAGCAAACGCATCGGAACGTCGCCCGCAGGAATCAGGTCGCGAACCTCGGCGCCGCTGGTCAGAGGCGCGCAGATGGACAGCTGCGCAGGAACCGCAGACAGCTGCGCCTTGTTCAGCAGATCCATCAGCGCGGTGGGCTGCAGGGAGATGTTCTTATTGGAGAAAGCGCCGGTAGCAGTGCCCAGAGGCTGATCCAGATAAGCCTGCAGCTCCTCGTTGTAGGGAGCCAGCGCCGTGGCAACCTTCTGATTTTCCACCAGGCCTTCCTGATCCGCCAGGAAACGGTAGCCGTTTTCAGCCGTCACAGGGGTCACAGTCTTGGTCGCCGGGTCGTAGGCGAGCTTCATGAAGCCCAGGCCTTCACCGCCGCCACCTGCCAGCACGGGCACAACCTTGCCCTCGGCATTGAGGATGTCCTCACGGTAGTCGGTGTTATGGAAGTGACCATACACAACCGCGTCAATCCCGGTAGTCAGGTTAATCATTGCGCGAACCTGGTTTTCGTAGTCCGCGGGGTTGTTGCCATCGGTAGAAACAGCGTCTTCCACGCCGGAGTGTGCCACGACAATCACCACGTCGCAGCCCTCCTGCTCGCGCAGGATCGGCACGAAGTGCTCAACCGTGGGAACCAGATTGCGGAAGTCGATGCCCTCATAGTGGGACTCAACCTCCCAAGCGGGGATGTTGGGCGTATCCATGCCGATGACGCCGACCTTCACGCCCTCAAATTCCTTGACGATGTAAGGGACGCCCATCCAGGAATCCCACTCGGTGCCCTTCGCCACAAAGTTGGCGGCGGACATGGGCACGGAATGCTCCTCGCCGTTGTCGGGGCTCATCACATACTCAATCTGACGCTTGAGAATCGGCAGATCGTTGTTGAACTCGTGATTGCCCAAGCACCACATGTCGTAGTCCATCAGGCGCAGCGCCTTCATCATGGGATCGTCCTTTTCAGGCGCGAAGTAGGAGTAGTAATAGGTCATGGCAGAGCCCTGCACGGTATCGCCGCCATCCACCAGAACGACGTTCTTTTCCGTAGCACGAACCTGCTCGATCATGGAAGCGATCATGGACAGACCCACGTTCGGAGAAGGTTCGCCAGTGGCGTAGTTGATGGGCAGCACTTTACCGTGCACGTCGCTGGTCGCGATGACGGTAATCATGATGGGATCCGCATTCTCTGCGAACGCCGCGCAGCCCACCAGGGGGAGAATCATGGTCAGCGCCAACAGAAGGGATAGGAGCTTCTTCATGATGGGCACCTCTTTTTCTTATTTCCCGCTCGAAGCAGGATTAAAATAATTATATTCCATATTCTTTCGTTTGTAAACAGTGCCGCCAGATGCAAACTTCGCCACGCCAAGGGGTTGGTTTGTCGGAAAATGAATTTTGCGTCGAATTCAGTTGCAAATACGGCAGATGAGCCAATTGAAAGTCAAGTTTTTTGCAAGCCGCAAACAGTACGAACGCCATTGCCGACAGCGAGACAAATTGCGCTGGCGTGGTGACAATAATATATTTTGTATTCTGTAATTTATAGGTGGCAGGCAGAAATCAAGGGTTGTCTCGGAATCTTCTTCTGCAAAATAAAGGGGCAGCGGGGGAACGGGGTGGAATGGGAGAAGTGAATAGAAAATGCGCCGCTGCCGACGGGGGAATGTGTCGGGAGCGGCGCATACTTTATTGTTTTTGTATTAGCTAAACAGACTAACAGCGTAGATGCCGCCAATCAGTCCGCCTACGGCACTAATGATGCCCAGAACAATGCCCGCAGTGCCAAGACCCGTTGCGCCGCCGACTTCTTTCGCCTTGCTGCGCCCGATGGCAGAAAGTACAATACCCACCACGCCGGAGATTCCGTAAAATCCAAAAATGAAGCACGTAACCAAAGATACGACGAACCCTGCGATTTGAAGCCCGTTAGTTTTCCCTTCCATGTTTCCGTATCCTCCTACTATTCGAGATTGATTTTCGTGCTTTCATTCCTTGCCCCCAAGGAACTACTTCCATTATACCCTCCCCCGAAAAAATGTCAAGCATATTTTGGGCTAAATGGCAAATTTATTTCCGCAACGCCCATAATTATCCATGTTCTCCATAACGTATCCCGTTTTCCCCACAAAAAAACCTGCCCCCCGCCGTTGCCAGCAGAGAGCAGGAAACTTTCGTTTTTGGGAACGCTTACGCCTTCAATTACTTCAGTTCCGCGAAGTACTTGATGGTGCGGACCATCTGAGAGGTGTAGGAGTTCTCGTTGTCGTACCAAGACACGACCTGCACCTGATAGGTGTCGTCGTCGATCTTCGCGACCATGGTCTGGGTAGCGTCGAACAGGGAGCCATAGCGCATGCCGATGACGTCGGAAGACACGATCGGCTCGGTGTTGTAGCCGAAGGACTCGGAGGACTGCGCCTTCATGGCGGCGTTCACGGAGTCAACGGTCACGTCGCTGCCCTTGACGACAGCAACCAGAATGGTGGTGGAGCCGGTGCAGACCGGGACGCGCTGCGCGGAGCCGATCAGCTTCTTGTTCAGTTCCGGGATAACCAGACCGATCGCCTTCGCAGCGCCGGTGGAGTTCGGAACAATGTTCTGCGCGCCAGCGCGGGCACGACGCAGGTCGCCCTTGCGATGCGGGCCGTCCAGAATCATCTGGTCGCCGGTGTACGCATGAACGGTGGTCATGATGCCGGACACGATCGGATACTTGTCGTTCAGAGCCTTCGCCATGGGCGCGAGGCAGTTGGTGGTGCAGGAAGCAGCAGAGATGATCTGGTCTTCCGCGGTCAGGGTGTCGTTGTTGACGTTGTAGACGATGGTCTTCAGGTCATTGCCAGCGGGGGCAGAGATGACGACCTTCTTCGCGCCAGCCGCGATGTGCGCCATGGACTTTTCCTTGGAGCAGTAGAAGCCGGTGCACTCCAGCACGACGTCCACGCCCAGCTTGCCCCACGGAGCATCCGCCGCGTTCTTTTCGGCATAGATCTTGATTTCCTTGCCGTCCACGATGATGGAATCTTCGGTCGCTTCCACGGTGTGCAGGTTTTCACCGATCTTGCCGCAGTAGGAACCCTGAGCGGTGTCATACTTGAGCAGGTGAGCCAGCATCGCGGGAGAGGTCAGGTCGTTAATCGCGACCACCTCGTAGCCCTCAGCGCCGAACATCTGACGGAACGCCAGACGGCCAATACGGCCAAAGCCATTGATAGCAACTTTCACTGCCATTGGAATATACCTCCTTTAGTCGTTCAAACGGGGTTATACTATTTCCAGATAAGAATGTGCCAAGATGCGCCGCGAATTTTTCACTCTGGCTAACGGGAGTGCAACGCAACGTAGCAGCGCTACGCTAAGTGGAACGACCGGACGCCAGAGGGGAAAAGACGCAAGCAACTGGCACAGGCGAATCTGGAAAGAGTATCATTTCCCACCTCATATTCTACCCAATTTGCCGCCATTTTGCAAGAGGTTGCGCAGGATTTCCATCACTTTTGACACTTTTTTGACGCTTTTTTTTGAGAATTTCTCATCCGTTCCCCTCTTCTTCCCAGTATTCGCCCCAATTCAGCTCGTTCGTCACATTGAGTTCCTTCAAAATCAGCTTGCCGTTCTCGTCCGTGATGATGCCGCCGCCTTCGCCATATACCCCATAGGAGACATACCCCGTGCCGCCCTCGCAGGTGATGAGGCTCATGCTGCGGCAATAGTCACCCTCTGTTACCTCGTAATCAGCGGATTCCGACACGCCGACGCCATAGCGGTACACTGTGCCGTTGACACAGCGGAAGACGATTGTCGGAATGTCTCCCCTCCAGTAGAGGTTGCTGTCCGCGGGCGTCTGCACAACGCTCCATGTGCCGTGATACGGCTGCGTGCCGTCGCAGTCCGAGCCGTAGAATTTCCCGTCCGCGTCCAGTCGGAGATAATTGTCCCAGAACTCGCCGCCCGCCTCCATCTGCCAGCTGCCGACTAACTTCGCCTCTTCATCTGGCAATTCCACATCATCAAACACCACGTCACGCTGTGGCACGAAGCCGCGGGTGATTTTGCCGTCTACCGTCGCTTCGACGTACACATACGCCCACTGGTTATCCGGATGGGACAGTGCCATCAGCTTCGTCCCGGCAGGCAGTTCCGCCTGATGGTATTCGCTGACGTTCGGGTCGTCGGTCAGATAGGTGTCAAACGCTGTCAGCATCGGCACATGCACAATCTCGTCCGTCGTCGCGTCGCCGTGCTTGCCCAACTGCGCCCAGCCGAATCGGCTCGTCCGCAGGCTGACGCGGTACTCAATCAGCGACCAGTCGCCCACGGTGAGGTACAGCTTATAATCGTCGCCCGTGCTGACGGATGCTTTCCCCTTCGCCGCGCGGTAAGAGGACGTGTCCGGCGCGGAATACACGGCATAGGACTTCTTGCCGCTCTTCTGCCCCGAAACCACCTGCGGATACAAATAGGCGAGGTATTGCAGCCCTTCGTTCGCTTCGTTGATGCGCCGAACGTCGTCCGGTCCGCGTTTCGGCATGTTGTGGATATTGAAGTTCTCCAGCGTGACCTCCACCGCCCACACGGCATTGTCATCGCCCAGCGTCACCAGATAAAAATATTCTGCCTGCCGCTCTACCGTCACGCCGCCCATCTGCGCTTCCGTCAGCGTGTAAACGGCGCCTCCCTCATTGTTGCGCGTCAGCTCAAAGCAGTACCGTTCGTCAATGTCCGGGTACGCCAGCTCGAAGCCGCTCTTCGTGCGTGTGATTTCGGGATAGCCCGTCTCGTCCAATTCCGACGGCTGATAGACGGCAGTCGTCGAGAAAATAGCGTCCTTCCAGCCGTCTTTCACCTCATCCACCGCGACCAGCTGGTTGTGATAGCGGCTGGTCAGAATCGTGTGGGTCGTGGCGGCTTTTCTGTTGTAATCGCTCACCAAGCCGGTATACTCGTCGTAGTCATGTGTCTGCTCCACCATCGCCAGCAATTGC
>JABLTL010053956.1_pt1 | contig 12525 bp, 8 predicted proteins | sample 7160151 | NCBI WGS metagenome assembly JABLTL01 (sample SAMN14651223, study PRJNA627086) | human gut metagenome | isolation source: feces | host: Homo sapiens
AATTTGTTCATTTGCCACAACTTGGCAAAAAGGCAAATTATTAATTGGTTGGTTGAAACCGTTAATTATGCCTTCATAAGAATATAAAGCATACTTGATAATCAATCAACCAATTAAAAATTAATAATTAAAAATCAATAATTAACACATGCCAATTAATAATTAAAAATTAACAATTACAAATTAAAAAAACAGTGACGAAAGGAGACAGTTCCTTTCGTCACTTCATTAATTATTCATATCTTTGCGATTGGTTACGGCGACGGACGGAAAAGCCTCAGCCATTCAATCTACTAACTATTAAACGAACCCTTATGAAACAGAACAATTCTAAACGCAAAGCGCTCATCCCGAGCGGCATCTGGTGCATCACCAGCGTAGTAGTGCTCTTCGGCTATCTGGGCATGGTGATGGGTGTGCCCAACATGCTCAACACCATCATGCGCACGGCGCACGACCTGCTGCTCAACACCGTATTCTATCTTATGAGCATCTGCGTGATAACCGGCGCCATAGGCAGGGTGTTCGTAGAGTTCGGCGTGGTTACGCTGCTCGAACGAACGCTGCGACCACTGATGCGACCTATCTTCAACCTGCCGGGCGTGACGTCGCTGGGCGCCGTGATGACGTTCCTCTCAGACAACCCCGCCATCATCTCGCTTGCGCACGACAAGCGCTTCGCAAGCTACTTCAAGAAATACCAGTTCATCTCGCTCACCAACTTCGGTACGGCGTTCGGCATGGGTCTCCTCGTCATCGTGTTCATGGCGAGTCAAGGCTACTACGCCGCTCCGTTCATCGGTCTGCTCGGTGCCTGCTTCGGCTGCGTCTGTTCTACGCGCCTCATGCAGCGCTTCGTGCTGAAGGCTTATCCGCAGTATGCCACGGAGGACGCCGTGTCGAAGGAGGACATAGAGGAAGAAGAGAAAGAGGAAGGCACGCAAGAAGAGAAGACCGTGTTCATACGTCTGCTCAACGCCATGCTCGACGGCGGACGCAGCGGCGTTGAAGTGGGCATAGCCATCATCCCCGGCGTGCTCATCATCTCTACGTTCGTGATGATATTCACGTTCGGCGCGGCTGCCGACGGCTCGTACACGGGCGCCGCCTATCAGGGTGTGGAGCTGCTGCCGTGGCTTGCCAACAAGATAGACTTTGTGTTCGAGTGGCTCTTCGGCTTCCACGACCCGCACCTCGTGGCGTTCCCCATCACGGCGCTCGGCGCAGTGGGCGCTGCGCTCAGCCTGATACCCAACTTCATAGCGCACGGCTGGATTGACGGCAACGCCATCGCCGTGTTCACCGCCATCGGCATGTGCTGGAGCGGCTTCCTCAGCACTCACACCGCCATGCTCGACTCGCTCGGCTACCGCGACCTCACACCGAAGGCTATCCTCGCCCACTTCTGCGGCGGACTCGTCGCTGCCATCACCGCCCACTGGATGTTCTTCCTCTACTCGCTGGCGGTGGGATAAAACTTGCAAAACAAATAACAAACAAGGCTGGCAGATCGGCTCATTCGCCGAATCTGCCAGCCTTTTAACCACCCGAACACATTCACATGCAAACTGGTGTGCTCTTTTAATTTAACAGTATCAGTCTAGTTTTTTTGAACATCCCATATCATTAAATGTCAATCATTACAATATATGGGATAAGATTATGATCAATATTAATTGATGACTCCGGTAACTACTCCTTTTTCAAACATGACCACAGCGCCAGACACATAAGACCACATCGTTCGCTGTGAATTTTCTGTTATTGACAAAGGAATACCCATCGCCAGTTTCACCTCATTAGCTGTCATGCCTTTAACCACTTTGCCTTCTACGATTGAGTTCCAATTGTTCAGTTTAATATCGGTGTTAAGAATTTCCGTCAACATTGTCTGCATAAACTTGTCGCAAAGAACAGCGAACTTGTCAACATACTCCTTGTATTGCGGTTTCTTCGTGAGATTCATCTTGTCGAACGACAGGGTCTTGAACATACCAATCACACCCTTGGGCGTACACTTCACATCTTTCACCAGAAACGCTATCTTGCCGTCCTTCACTTCCATATCAAGATGAAACGAAAAAGTTTTGTCAGCACTCTCGCCTTCAGATATTGTATAGTTAAGACCTATCGACTTCTTGCTTACATCAGATTTCAAAGCGTTTTTCTCAGCGTCTATATTGTGATCCATCATCCACAGCATAGCGCTTCCGAATGTGGTATTCTCATCAAGCTTGCACGGCTCGGCACCAGTACATACATAGCTGTTGCCATCCTTCACTAAAGGATATTTCTCTTCGGCTGTGATAGCGGCACATGGCAGTATCATCAGCAATACGGCAATAATAGCACCTTTCATATTATTCACATTTTGTCTGAAATGAAAAAGGTCTGTCCAGCTTTTAAAGCAGGACAGACTATTTTTCAAGTAACGTTTTTTACTTAGAATACGATACCAACTGTGGCACTAAAAGCGTTAAGCTTGTACTTGTAACCATCATCGTAATCGTCTTCACTGTTAGCAAAGTCCATAAAGCCGCCACCATAGCCGAGACCTACATAGAACTTGCCAAACTCGAAGTTTGCACCAACTTGCCAACCCATAGCAAAATACTTCATGTTATCGTCGTCAGAAGCCAAGTTACCGTTCAGAGTAACACCCAACAACGGCGCAATATTGATCTTGCTTGTTACCGGAATCTTGTATGTTACATTCACCGGAACTGAAAGAATCAACGGTGAGGGATCATCAAAACCGTAAGTTGCACCGATACCGGTTTCAACGAACAACGGCAGACTTCCAGAAACAGAGATGCCCTTTGTCCAAGACAAAGACAAACCGCTTATGGCATCAGCACCATCAACATCGGAACTGATAGAGTTGTAAGACACTCCTACGCGATTGTAGTTTTTGCCCTTCTCCTTGTGATAGGTCATTGTATTTGACGAGATGAGCTGGGCAGATGCTCCAAGACTCATCAATGAGGCAATGGCCAATGCAAAAATCTTTTTCATAACTTTGTTGTTTTATTTAAATCGTTTACTTATTGCCAATAGCTTTATTCTGTTTTTGGTCGCTTGAGATGGCGCGAATGCGAGCACCTTCCTGCAACGGAGTAATCCACTTAGAGTCTTCTGCGCCATGCTGACCTTCTCCATAGTTATGGAAGTTGATGTATTTGCCAGGATATCCACGCACCGTCACATCAAGACCTTTCATCTTTTCGTTGTTTGTAACATAGAATGTTGCACCAAGGATGATGTCTGCACCCGCCAGCTTGGCTGCCTTGAAAGCTGCATTAGCTTTAGCGTTCTCAAGCATGTTCATGTTGATTTCATTCAAAGACACTCCAGGCAAAACGTTGAAGGTCCACTCCTGACATTCCTTTTCCAACATTTGAAGTTCAGCGACCACTGGACGCACGAAAAACTCAGACATACCCTCCTGAATTCGGGTCTGTGCATGCTCAAACTTTGCTTGTGCGTTCATCGAAAGAACTCCACAGCACAAAAGCAACATAGAGAAAACTAATTTCTTCATCTTTATTATTCTTTGCCTATTGACCCCACAAGTTTCAGCGAGTTAGTGATGATACTGACCTTTATATTGGAAAAGTGGAGGAGTCAAACATGTTTATCGCCCAGCCTTCATTGTTAAGGATAAAACGCATGATTAACACTTTTCCAACAATAGTGCCACTGTTGATACAGCAACAAAATTGTTAAATTATGACAATGCAAAGATAGTATTTACTTTTTATTCACACAGCACGAACTTTGGACGTTTGTGCTTAAACGTATCTGCATACGGCATAAGTGGTTAAAAATCGTGGTTAATTGGTTGAAAAATATACTTAACCGGTTGAAGATTATCACTTAAAAAACCTTTATTTTAACAAAAAAATCCCCTCGCTCAGCATTGCCGAACGAGGGGAATCGCTTTATGATGTTATCAGTTACTTAGCATCCTACTGTTTAGTGCTTTACTATCTTCTTCGCGCTGCCGTCCGAGTAGCGCAGGATGTTTATGCCCTTGCGGCACACGGTGCGGCGCACGCCGTCGGTAGAATAGATGCCGAGGAACGTCTTGCCAGCGCCTGACGAAAGGCGATCGACGCTGGTCTCCACCTTCTCCTTAACGGCAGTCATGGCGAGCACCGATGTGCGTCCGCCGGTCTTGTACATCGTGAGTCCGCTGAGCTGGCGCTCAGGGTCGGTGGGCACCTCTATCTCGTATAGACGTATGTACTCGTTGTTGTCGAACTGGTCGGTTGCGCCCTGCCATCCGCCGCTCATAGAGGTGAGGATGCGGCCCAATCCGTACACAGCCTCATCGCCTTGCGCCGACGAGCTGTACCAGTCGGGCACAGAGGCTGTGAAGGCGTCGCCCTTCGTGCCGTCGGCATAGCGCGGAGTGACGGTGAGCTCTGACGCTCCGTCGCCGCTGAGCGCAAGACAGTAGACCGACTTCGCCGCTACTGGGCTGTCGAACACGACGTCGGCGTCGGAAGACGTGGTGAGCAGCAGGGCGTTGTTCTTGGTGTAGTCGGCAAGCTGATAGGTCACACCGGCGTCAGACATCACTACGCCGTCGTCGCCTGCCAGCGCGCCGCTCTCTCTGACGGCTTTCGTGTAGAGCACGTAGCCGGTCTGGTCGACGGTGGCGGTGGTATGCTCCGCAGAGGTGAGCGCTTCGGCTATGATGTCGGCGTTGAATCCGCTGGCTACGGCGAGCGTCTGTATGTCGGCGTCGATAGGCTCCTTCAGTTTCCAGCTCTTGTCGATGAAGGCGAGACGACTGGTGCAGTAGGTCTTGAGCGTGCTTACGGCGTCGTCGAACGTGCCGAAGTGGTTGCGCCAGGCCTGGTTGTCGCGGTCGAGGGCGCCGCTCGCCTTAAGCACAGTAGCGAGCGAGTCGATCTGCGCCGTGATGTTCGTCTCCGAGTAGTTGGCAGAACGCAGGTCGGTCCAGCGCTGGTGCAGCTCGTCGACATACGCCGGGTCGTTCATCAGCTTGTACCAGAAGAAGGGCACGAGCTGCTGGTCGGCGTAAGCCATGAGGTCGTTGCTCGTGTAGCGCCAAGTGTTCACCTTGTTGGCGTCGTAGTAGCTGGCTGAGCCGTAGGCGATGTTGAAGTCCCAGAGCGCCGTCTTCCACTTCGAGTCGGTGCCGAGTTCGGCGGCGTGCGTCTCGCTGTACTTGTAGAGCGGCGAACTGAGTCGGTAGGCGTCTACGTTGCCCGCCATCTCCTGCGCAATCTGGAAGTCAACGAACGACGCCACGTCGATATACTTGCGGTATCCGTTCTCGCCCGTGTAGTCGGCAGAGGCGAAAGCGTCCTCCATCGTGGCGATGGCGTTGTCGATGGCTTCGTGAGTGCCCGCAGGCAGGTCGGCGAAGTCGTCGTACTCAGGCTCCTTATACTGGTAAGCCACGGTGCGGTCGGTATACTCCACGCCGCTTGCGCTCACCGGGTGATGCTTCGACACGTAATAGTGCTCCTCGTCCTTGCGGTCGATCTCAACATGAAAGTCGCCCGTGAGGTCGTCGGCGGTAGGGTCGTCGAGGTTGAGACGGGTCTTGCCCTTCGTGGCGCGCTCCGACATGATGTACACGCCGTAGTAGTAGCCGTCGACGAACACCTCGCAATACTTCATGTGCGGCGCGAACGAATGGCCTCCGCGCGCCAGCTGCATGGTGAGCACGTCGCGCATGTAGCTCGTGTCCTCCCACGGAGCCAGCAGCGCCCAGTCGTTGTCCTTGCCCATGCCCATGATAGACACCTTCGCCTTCTTCGCCTTCAGGTCGGCGGCGGAGAGCGTCTTGAGCGAGAACGGCTTCTTGTCGGACCCGGTGAACGAGGTGTTGCCGCGATACTTCAGCGCTACCGGACCTTCCCAGTCTACCTTCTGCGACGGGTGCGCCGTGAGGTCGGTGTAGTTGTGTCCGTCGCCGTTGTCGATAATCTTCATCGTGGCGAGCACGCGGCTCTCGCGCTGAATTATCTGTCCGTCGACCGTGATGTAAACGATAGGGAGCGTGGTCTCGCTGAAGGAGACGTTGGTGGAAGGTCGGAAGTTGTGCTGGTCGGTGTCGGCGCGCAGCGGACCTCCGGCGAAGGCTTGGCTTGCAACAAGTGCGCAAGTGAGCAGTAGTAAGGATTTCTTCATATATTTATAGTGTATTTTGTTTCGGTTTTCAGCTTGATGTTTCTTTCGTTTTCAAGAGATGTTCTGAAGGAACATCCCACAAAATTACACTCTTTTCCACTAACTCTCAAACTTATTATTATCAATCTTCAGAAATAATAAACAAAAAACTGCGCGGTAAAACAATTACCGCGCAGCAAAAACAACATTACAGCATATTGGGCATACCGTTACCGCATATCGGGCATCACGTTACCATGCTGCTGTAACAAAAGCAGGTTAAATCTTTTCAAATGTATTTGTACTTCTTCTTCGCCAACTCGTCGAATTGGCGGCGAGACTACATTCCAGACAAACGCTTTTGGTAATAATCTCTTACTTCATTCCAATGATAATAAGGCCAAATATCTGTTTCAACCGGAATATGAACCTCTTTCTCGTTGTGCAGGAACTTCACCAGGACATCACCTTTCTTGTTCTCGAAAAACACAATCTGAACGTTTGAAGCCATAGGCGTCGCTTTGAAATCGCACCAATGCTTATAAACCTCAGAAGGTCCGGCCACAGCAACATCGAAGTTCTCTATCTGGAGCAAAGCCAGCAAAGGAATCACATTGCCGTCATGTCCGAAACGCAACGTGGCAGCTATAGAGCGGTCTTTGATGGCTGCGTCGGCAGACTCGATGATGTTCTCTACCAACGACTTGGCGTTAGCCATCACGATGCCTTTGCTTGCCAACGGATTGGCATTGCCGATATAGAAGCGATAGTTTACGCATTGCCACAAGTCGAACATCTCGCGGGCTGTGAAAATATCGTAGAAAGACAACGGAGTCTCTATGTCCTGCATGTCGACAGCAATCCAATACAATCCCCACATCAAATTATCAGGATTCACCTCGCATCTGATGAAATCGGCATTGGAGAACAAAGAGTTCACAAGACGGTCGGGCTTAACCTGTGCCTTCTCAAACTTGCGATACTCTTCCACCCAAGGTCCTTTCTCGCCATTAGTGAAGGCATTGGAGCGGTCGGTATGGTAATTGAGATACGACATGTATTTCTCGCTCATCTCATAACTGATGTCGAGCTTAGGGTTCAATCCCTTAAGTCGGTCGCCAAAAGCAACCATACTCATCGCGCAACGATAAACCACTGTAGAACGGGCAGAGACAGAACGCTTGCCGCTGAACACCTCAGGGAAATTCTTATACATTCGCTCCGCAATACCTCGATGCTGGCGAACGCCCAATGGAGTCAGGTCGCCTGCACGTCCTTGAACTTCCTGCCACACCAACGACAATCTCTTCAACACATCCTTGCCCAGAGGAGTAAGACCATTTATGGAATCGGCCTTTTGCATCAGCTGTATAATCCATAGATAATCTCTGTCGCCTAACAAATAGCGAGAGCCGTGTCTGCCATAGTGGCTCACATAGAAAGGCTTATACCCTTTGGGGGCTGGTGTCTGCTTGGCTTCCACCTTCGGATATGCCAGATAAACGCCACCCGCCTTGTTCAGATCCGCACTGATTTCCTCAAATGTGGTTTGGGCATTCACGCCCAAACCCAAAGTAGCCAATATAAAGGCTAATATCTTAATTCTTAGAGTCATCATATATGTTTCTTAGTTTGCATAACCAGCATTTTGCTTCAATTGCGGATTGTTTGAAAATTCTGTTTGAGGAATCGGGAACAGCAGGAAATGGTCGTCCACATCAGTACCCAAACGCTCGCCGTTCTTCCAGTCCCAGTTATGTCCCTTTGTGTACTTGCCGAAACGAATAAGGTCGGTACGGCGCACAAGCTCAGATGCCAACTCACGCTGGCGCTCAGCCATGATGAAATCGAGAGTCAGCTCGCTCTCCTCAATATCGCCAGAGACATCAGAACGCACACCAGCTTGTGCATACTTGCCACTCATGTAAGCACGCTCACGAATTTCATTAACATATTTCAGAGCCTCAGCCTTGCTGCCCTTGGCTCCACGCAGAATAGCCTCAGCCGCAGTCAGGTAAGCCTCACCCGTACGGAAGAGTGGGAAATCAATAGAAGTATAAGCGTCGCCACTGGCTGGAATCTGGTCGTTTTTAGTGACATTACGCCATTTGATGTATCCATATCCACATGTGTAGGTGCTTGTCATGGCATCTTTAGAGTCCCAAGTTTCCTTCACCTGATTAGGCAAAGCCGTCATAAACTGCGCACGCTTGTCGTTTTTATTATTGCCCCAAGGATCATTCACGTCAAACATCACGTCGGCTGGATCAAAGGCGTCAACGAGAGTTGTCTTGGATCTGACATTACCCCAACCACGCGAACCGACGCCGGTGTTATACAGTTCGTCCATCGGACCATTGACAAAAGCCTTCACATAGAAGTTGGTGCCACCTGAGCTCTGCGCCTTCAATCCATCCTGCACCAAAGGCCAGATGATTTCCTTACACTGGTCGTTATCGGCAAGGAAGATATGGCGATAGTCAGAAGCCAAAGGATAGTGACCGTCCTCAATCACCTTCTTGGCATAAGTCAAAGCATCGTCATAGCGGTCTTCTCCAATCCATGTCTTGGCATTCAGATACATGCGAGAGAGCAAGAACCAGTCTGCCACGCAGTCTACACGCGCATAAACATTTTCACCAGGAGCCTTCAGGTCTTTCTGTATATCCTTCAACTCATTTTCGGCGAACTCAAAGATCTGCTTACGCGACCATTGCACCGGAATATCCTTCACACCCGTATTTTCATCTATATAAGGTACGGCTCCAAACATATCGCACAGGGTTGCATAGCAATAAGCACGGATGAAACGTGCCTCTGCACGATAGGAGGCACACTCGCCACCCAACTGGTCCCAAAGACCGCGCGACTTCAACTTTTCCTCCGTACACTCTCTTAACAACTCGTTACAATAAGCTATACTCATGTACAGACGCTGATAGGTCCAACGGATGACCGATGCGTTCGAGGCATCCCATTGAAGGTTAAGACACTTGCGCAAGCCATTGGACGAAGACGGCATAAGGAAGTTGTCGGTGTTCAATTCCTGCAGGTAGAACATCAGACGCATATAGCTGGAATAGCCCTCGTTGGCTCCTTCAATGTCGCCATCGCCGCCATCTCCACCTTTCTGTCCGGTCAAGATGAGAGAGCCGTAGCATTTTGCCAGCACACCCGTATAGCCATCAGCCGTGTTATAAACCTTCTCGCCGACCAGTTGTGTTTCGTCAAGAGGCATTGTGTCAAGGTCGCCGAAACATGAAGTTGTCAAGCAACCCATAAATACAAACATCAATATTTTAAATATATTCTTTTTCATATTCCTGTCGTTATTATGATCGTTTAGAAATTCAGATTGAATGACAAAGAGTAGGTACGGGGACGCGGATAGACATTTCTGTCGATGCCTGAGTAGATCTCAGGGTCGATGCCCGAATAGCTGGTGAATGTGCAGACATTCTGAACAGCTGCAGACACACGCAGAGACGAAGTGCTGTTCCACAGTTTTCTGAACGTGTAACCCAACGTGATATTGTCTATGCGGAAGAAGTTGCCACGCTGCAAGAAATAGTCGGTGTAGAGTTGCTGCTGCTGGAATCCCTTGTTTGCTGTCACCTTCAGGATGTTCGAGAAATTGCCCTGGTCGCTATACACCTGCTGCTGATACTGGTCGGCCTCGATGTAATTGTAGATGTAGTTGCCGAAAGAGCCATGACCGGTAATGCCCAACTCCCACTGCTTGTAAGAGATTTGAGTGTTCAAGCCAAGGTACGACTTCGGCAAAGCACACTTATCGGCATAACGTGTCTCTGTAGAAGATATTGAGCCATCAGGCTGAACATACTGTCCCTCGATTGGCTTGCCTTTCTCGTCGTAAGCCTGCTTTGCCAGATAGAATGTGTAAGGGCGTTTGCCCACCATGAAACATTCAACAAATTTACCAGTACCCGAAATAGCACCCGTCTCCACATAAGAGCCCTCGCTATCCGACACGTTCAACTTTGTAATCTCCGAATCATTCCAGGTGTAGTTCATTCCTACCGACCATGTGAAATTCTTTGTGTTGATTGGTACAGCATTAATTGAGAATTCCACACCTTTATTATCCATCTCGCCAATGTTGGTAGTCAGGACAGCAGAATAGTTCACACCCGAAATCACCGGAATCGTGTTCAGCAAATCTTTGGTATGGCGTTTGTAGACATCAATCGAACCATAAATGCGGTTGTTGAGAAATCCATAATCCAAACCGGCATTCCAGGTCTCGGTAGTCTCCCATTTTATGTCTCTGTCATATCCGTTTGGACGATAAGTGTTATACCATTTGTCACCAAAGAGATAGCTTGACTCCGGGTAAGACACGGAGAAAGTGGTCATGTAAGGATAGTCGTTGATGATATCCTGCTGACCGGTAAGACCGTAGCTCAGACGCAGCTTCAAGTTGGTAAGCACCTTACTGTTCTTAAGGAACTTCTCTTCCGACAGTTTCCAGCCCAAAGCCACAGAAGGGAAGTAGCCCCATCTGTTGCCCTTCGCAAAACGAGAAGAGGCATCGGCACGCAAAGTGGCTGTGACCATATACTTGCTGGCAAAGCCATAATTCAAGCGTCCATACATAGACAGAAGATAATACTCAGACTCGTAGTGTTTCGGCGAGAACAATTCTTCGCCTTTCGGCGAAAGAGTGGTGTCGTTATACTTCTTCCAGAAATGCTGCCATCCATAACCGGCCATCGCGCTCACATCATGCTTTCCGGCAAATGTATGCTGATAGTTGGCATAAAGGTCGAGCAGGGTGTTGCGCTTCTTCTGTTTCGAATCATAATCCAAGCCCGTTCCATCCTTCTTGTTGGCTGTATACATCATACCGGCAAGATCAGGAACATCCTTGGCATACTTGCTTTCTAAGATATCATAGCCCAAATTCATATTGAGCTGCAAATCCTCGAAGCCATGCACCTTATAATTAACCGAAGCATTGCCGATAGAACGATAGATTCTATTGCGCATGTCCTGCAAATCAAGCTGAGCCATAGGGTTATCGCCCTGGATAGCCATTGGCGCATTGCCGTTCATCCAAATGAAATAGCCAAGACCAGGATCTGTAGCAGAAGTGGCACTGCCCGTTTTCACCGGACGTGTCGGATCGTAAGACAAAGCACTTCCTACCACTCCTTCGTCCACTCGTCTATTGTCCTCGTAGGAAGCCTTGACATTGAGATTCAGACTTAAATGGTCCTTGAAAAACTTAGGCGAAATGCCTCCGTCAAAAGTGTAACGCTGATAGTTGTTGGTGCGAATCACACCATTCTGGTTTGTGTAGCCTGCAGACACACGAAAGGGTGTCTTGTTCTTGATACTTCCCGACATTGAGAAGTTATGGTCCATACCAAAAGCCGTGCGGTAAATCTCATCCTGCCAGTTGGTGTTGCTCTTGCCCATTTCCACATTCTCGGGAACACCCGTCACGGTAGGCGCGAAAGCTCTGAACTCGTCTGCTGTCAACACTTCCAAACGCTTTGCTGTAGTGCTTACGGCATAGTTGGAAGAATAGTTGAACTTAGGCTTGCCGTTCGTACCTTTCTTTGTTGTAATCACGATGACGCCATTGGATGCACGCGAACCGTAAATGGCAGTAGCCGAAGCGTCCTTCAAAACCGTAAAGGTTTCAATGTCATTCGGATTGATACCACCGATAAGATTGGTTCCTCCCTCAATGGAAGAGTTGTCTACCGGAACACCGTCTATCACAATCAGCGGATCGTTGGACGCTGAAAGCGAGGCACCACTACGAATACGGATAGTGGAACCCGAACCAGGAGCACCCGAACTTGACACCACATTGACGCCAGCCACCTTGCCTACCAAGGCATCTTGGGCTGTTGACTTGGCTCCACGATTGAACTCGTCTGGCTTTATGGCTGAAACCGAGCCTGTGAGGTCATCCTTTTTTACAGTTCCATAACCAACCACAACAACCTCATCAAGCAACTCATTGTCGGGATTCATCTTTATCTGCATGGCAGAAGACGAAATCTGCACATCTTTGGCCTCATAGCCTATATATGAAATATGTAGTTCGGAAGCGCCTGCCGGCACATCGTCTATAGAAAACTTTCCATCCAAATCGGTCACAACACCAGTTGTGGTGCCCTTAATCATGACAGTAACACCTATCATCGGTTCGCCCAACTCGTCAATAAGCTGACCCGTCACACGCTTCACATTCTGCCCGTTAGATTGTTTCTTCGACTGAGGCTTCACAATAATATAATTGCCCTTTTCCTCATCAATACTCTGTTAATTCTTATGTAATCGATTGAAAATGAGAGAGTTAATTAACGTAATATAACTAATAAAATTTGGTTAAGTGGC
>JABLTL010075366.1_pt1 | contig 12521 bp, 11 predicted proteins | sample 7160151 | NCBI WGS metagenome assembly JABLTL01 (sample SAMN14651223, study PRJNA627086) | human gut metagenome | isolation source: feces | host: Homo sapiens
AAGTTTTATTTTGATTCTCATAGAATATACTATTCGTATAACTGATACCATTTATTCCTTTTTTTAAGTTTATTTTATATAAATTATATTTAGTATCTTTCTTTCTTATATTTTTATATATCTCATTTTCTGGATTTATATTAAATACATTTAAATCATTTACTGACAATTTTTCATTATTTAAGATTTTATATACTGGTAAATTATCTACTATTGTTACTTTGTCTAACGCTTTTTTTATATTATCCACTACTGTTTCTAATTCTAATTTATATCCTATTGGCTTAGTATTTTTATTTATTTCTAAAATACTTATTTGATTTCTCGCATTTTCTCTATGATTTTTATTAGCTATTTTTGAAATTTTAGTGTTATCTTGTGACAAACCTCCAAATATATCAAATTCTTCTACTTCATTTAAGGCATTTTCTTCTTTTGCTTGCTTTTTCATCTCTTTTAAATTGTTTTCAATCTCTTTTGGCAAAACCTCATTATTTTTTATTTTGTTTAATATTGGTAATAAATTTGTTGTTGTCAGATAAATACTATCTTTTTCAGATTTTGTTAAAACTTTTCTTTCTATTTTATCCATTGTTATTCCAAATTTATCTAAATCTTCTACATAATCAAAAACTTTTGTGACTTTTTTTATGATTGTAACTTCTTCCTGTTCTCCTTCTGCCAAAGCTGATACTTCATCTTTATTACTATATTTCCAAAATTCAAAAATACTTCTCTTATGATTGTCTATCTCTTCTATGAAACTGGTTGCATTTTCGATTTTCTTTGCCATATTTTTATTTTTTAATTTTAATGCATTAACATCCATTAAAATATTCTTTAATTCATTTTCATTTTGTTCATAATCTTTATATAATTCCATTAATTCTTCTATTGTATATTTGTCTTTTTCAATACTTATATATTCTTTCTTTTCTACTTTTTCTATTTGCTCATCTGGTACTTTTTCCTTTATGTTAATTTTCTTTATTTTATCTTTCTTATTTTTTTTATTATATTTAAAATAATATTTAAATTTTCCAAAAAATGTTTTCTTGCATTCTAAAAATGTAGATATTTGTTTTTCTTTTGCTAAATATTCTATTTCCTGCATCCCTGCTGTTAGTTTTAAATCTTCTAATTTCTTTTTATTTTCTTTTAATAATTCCTTTATAACTTCCTCTTTTTCTATTCCATTTCTATACTCTTTACTAATCCATTCTGAAATATTTTCATAATTTATTTCCACATCATTGTGATAAAACTCTAATCCGCCTCCTTTGGCTATTTTTGTTTTAAATTCAAAATAATGTGGTAATTCTGTTTGTAGTATAAACATTGCTTTTAATAATTTATAAAAATGGTTTGCATCAACAGCATTATCTAGTTTTACTTTATACTGACTCTTTACTTTTTCATAGATTTCTGTTTCTCCGACTATATGTATAGACATCTGCTCTTTTTTATCATATACTTCATATACTAATGGCCAGTCTTTAGTAAACAACCATAAATAATTCTCTATATCTTCATATTCTGATTTCTTCAAGTAGGTTCCTTCATAAGAAAGATTCCTTATTGGTACAAATATTTTTCCTGTTCTTTTCTTTTCAAGTTGTTTTTTCAACAAGTAGAAAAATGTTGAGTAATCAGTGTCTTCTGTTGGTACTAACATAAAATATTGTTCTGTTTCTTCAGAATAATATATTTGCCACAAGTAATTTCCTTCAAATTTAACCTTAAATGGTATTTTTTTTGAGAGTTTTGCTTGTTCCTCTCCTACCATTTCTACATCTTCTACTTTAAATTCTTTTAACATTTTTAAAAATTCTGTATGTTTGGCAATATTTTCTTCATTTTCAGAATCTAAGTATTCAGATATTGGACTTGAATGCTTGTATTTCTCTTGTATATCGTCTAACCTGTTTGCAGGAGTTAATAATATTTGAATTTCTTTAATTGGTATATATCTATACTGTCTATATTGTTTTTCATCATAAAATTTAGGAACTCTAAACTTTAATGGTTCATAATTTTCAAATTGTTTTTTTGCCTCTTCTAAATTTAATCCTAAATATTTTAATTTTTCTTCGATTTCTTTTACTTCACTTTTGGCTTTTCTTGGCAAAATTCTAACTCCCTTCATTTCATTATTTCATAAAAATCTTCAAATTGATATCCTTGTTCTTTTAAATAATTTATTATTTCTGGCAAAGCTTCCACCGTTACCTTTTTAGCTTCTGCATCGTGCATAAGGATAACTACACTTTGTTTATTTCCCACAGTTTCTTTTAACTGTTGCATTTCATATTCGATTGAAGGATAAGTTTTTTCAGCATCTCCATTTAATGCATTCCAGTCAACATGAACTATATCATTTTGCATTAATAAGTCCTTTGCCTGTATTTTTATTTCTGCATATTTTCCTCCAACTAGTCCTCCAGGGAATCTAAATAGATGTGAATTATATTCTGGTTCTCCTATTGCTTGTTGAACCAGTTCATTACATTTATTATATTCATCTAAAACTGTCTCTGGAGATTGATATATAGTTTCATATACATGTGAATATCCATGGTTTGCTATAAAATAACCTTCATCATACATTTTTTTCACTAATTGAGGATTTTTTTCTACATTTGACCCTAACACAAAAAATGTTGCTTTAACTCCATTATCTTTTAATATTTCTAATATTTGATTAGTATTTTCTGAAGGGCCATCATCAAATGTCAAAAATGCTCTTTTAATATCTGAACTATATATGTGTTTGATATTTTCTTTTCCTGTATCTGTTAATTTTGGTAACTTTTCCTGCCTTTTAGCTTCTTCTTTTGCTATTTGCTCTTGCATTTCTTTTTGTTGTTTCTCTAGTAATTGTTCTTTATATATTTTTTGTTTAGAAAACAAAATTTGATTTTCTTTAAAATCATTCCATGTAATTATAATGCCTATAATAATCAATATAATTATTATTATCATCATAAGCTTTTCTTTTTTAGTAAATTTAAATATCTCCTGTGGGACTAATGCCATCTTTATATCTTCTTTCATTTTTTCATTTTACTTTTTAAATATTTTACTTCTTCTTCCATGTTTAATCTCATAAAAATAGGTTCACCCTTTTTTATAACTTTAATATCTTTTAATGTATTATATTTTTTCAAATCGTCCCAACTGATTAATTCACTATCATTTATTCCAATTTGCCTTAATATATTATCTGCTGTATCTGACATAAATGGTTTAATAAGAATTGCTATTTCTTTTAAATTTTCTATTAGATGATACATTACTGATTTCAATTCTTCATTTTTTTCTTCTTTAGCCAAAGCCCATGGCATTGTTTCATCTATATATTTGTTAGTTCTTGCTATTAATTCCCATATTTCTTGTAGTGCATTTGCTATCTCATATTTTGCTAATTTTTCTTCAAATTTTTCTATTTGATGAATGCAATATTCCTCTAATTCTTTATCAACATTATTAGGTGTTCCATTATATGTTGGTACTTCACCATCAAAATATTTATTTACCATTGAAACAGTTCTATTTAATAAATTACTTAAATCATTACATAAATCAAAATTATATCTTTCTACAAATGATTCTGGAGAAAAAATACCATCTTGATTTACTGGCATTTCTCTTAACAAAAAGTACTTAGTTGCATCTAGTCCATATCTTTCAATTAATGTTTCTGGATATATAACATTTCCTTTAGATTTTGACATTTTCCCATCTTTCATCATAATCCAATTATGAACCAAAATTGTTTTAGGGATTGGTAAATCTAATGCCATTAGAAAAATTGGCCAATATATTAAATGAAATCTAGCTATATCTTTACCCACAATTTGTAAATCAGCTGGCCAATATCTTTTAAATAATGTTTCATCATCTGACATATATCCTAAAGCTGATAAATAGTTTACTAGTGCATCTAACCATACATATACAACATGTTTAGGATCTTTTTCTACTTTTATTCCCCAGTCAAAACTTGTTCTTGTCACACACAAATCTTCCAATCCTGGTTTTATAAAATTATTAATCATTTCTGTCTTTCTATATGCTGGTTTTATGAAATCTGTATTTTCATCATAATATTTTAATAATTTATCAACATATTTTTTCATATTAAAAAAATATGCTTCTTCTTTCATTAATTTTACTTCTCTCCCACAATCAGGACATTTTCCATTGACTAATTGTGTATCTGTAAAATATGTCTCACATGGCACACAATACCAACCTTCATATTCTCCTTTATATATATCTCCCTGTTCCATAAATTTATTAAAAATTTTTTGAACTGTCTTTACATGTCTTTCTTCTGTAGTTTGAATAAAATCATTATAATCTATTTTCATTTCTTTCCATAGCTTCTTAGCTTGTTCTGCCATTTCGTCAACATATTCTTTTGGTGTCTTGTTATTTTTAGTTGCTACTTCCTGAATTTTTTGTCCATGTTCATCTAATCCAGTTAATAAATATGTGTCTTCTCCTTTTAATCTATGATATCTTTTTATCATATCAGCAACTACTGTTGTATATGCTGTTCCTATATGAAATTTTCCACTTGGATAATATATTGGTGTTGTTATGTAAAATTTATTGCTCAATTATTCCATCTCCTATCGCTTTTTTTACAGACATTATATCATTTTTATCTTTTTTTGTATAGTACTTTTATTTTAATTCAAAATAAAAGCTAATATTCATTTATAAATTGAATAATCTGTTCTGCTACCTCTTTTTCTTTGCCTTGATAGCTATGATTAGCCCCATCTATATAATTAATATTTTTTTTAGGATTTACAATTACATTATTTAATCTATTTACTAATTGGTCTGCTTTTTGTGTAATCATCTCATTCTTATTTCCCCATCTCATGAATAGAGGTATAGTAATATTATTTAATTTTATTAAATTATTATCATTATCGAAATCAGCAAAATCAATTTGCTCATTATATTTTACATATCTTAAAAATGTTCTTACACTAATTGGATGTATAAAAGATTCTTTTGGCATTATTTCATCCAATCTATTTTTGCTTTCTTTTTCTTTCGCATATTCCAAATATTTTACATATTTTTCACCTAAATATAATTTAATCATTTTAGGAATATCCACTAATGATAACAATATTATTCCTTTTATATTTTTCAACATATCATCATTTTCTTCTAATAGTTCATTATACGTATATACTATTTTTGTACATCCTAAGCTATGTCCCTGCAAATATATATTTTTATATCCTAACTCTTTTAATTTTATAATAGCTCCTGTTATATCTTCATATCCTTCAAGTACATCTTCATAAGCTGTACCTCCTAATGTTTTTTCCTTTTTATCATCTATATCTTTTTCGATGTATTTTATAAGTTCACTTCCTCTATTATTAAAACTAAAATAATCTATACCATTGTCATCAGCTATTTTAGCAATAATTTGTTCTCTTTCTTTCATACAATTGCTACTCATTCCATGTATTGATAAAATTACGGTTTCTGATTTTCTTTCTTTTGAAAATAGTATCCCATTTAATTTTATTCCATCTGTAGCTACAAAATTTATTAATTCCATATACTTATCCTCCTTACTTGTTTTTATTTTTTGATTATTACAATTTATTTTATTATTTCTGCATTTCATCTAATTATTCATATATTTTTATTATTTTTTCAATTATATAATACTTATAAAATAAATTCAACAAATAATATTTTTCAAAATATTATTTGTATTTTAGGTACATACATAAAAAATGAATAGAAAAACTATTTTCTATCCACTTTTTCTATAATCCTTTATACTAAAAGTATCAGGAGGATTTTTTTATTTACACTTATCCATATAAAATTTTCTTTCTGCTAATTTATCTTGTACTCCACGAAGCGCTTCTCCAAATCTTTGAAAATGAACAACTTCCCTTTCTCTTAAATATCGTAACGGATCTATTACATCTGGATTATCTCTGCATAAGTCTATTAATTTTTCATAAGTAGCCCTTGCTTTTTGTTCCGCAGCAAGATTTTCCTGAAGATTTGCAATAGGATCTCCCTTGCAAGCTAAACAATTAGCATCAAAAGGTACACCTGCTGCTGATTGAGGATATACATCTACTCCATGGTCTGTATAATATGCACCTAATCCTGCTTGTTCTATTTCTTCTATTGAAGCTCCTTTTGTTAATTGGTGTACTATAGTTCCTACCATTTCTAAGTGAGCTAATTCTTCTGTTCCGTATATCATTTAATATTGCTTTAGCTTTTTGGTCTGGCATCCCAAATCTTTGAGATAAATATCTAAGTGCTGCCCCTAATTCTCCATCCGGACCACCATATTGTGAAATAATCACTTTAGCTAATTTAGGGTCTGTGCATTTAATATTAATTGGGTATTGTAACATTTTATTATATGTCCACATTAATAATTCCCCCTTTCCCATGGCCATGGTTCTTCTAGCCATCTCCATTTATTACATGGATAATTTATAGTTAGCGGTCCATAAACTTTTTGGTATTTATCTTTTAGTTCTTTACATTCTTTGCAATATTTTCTATGCAAACAAAGTGCTTTTTGATCTTCAGGATGAGTGTCTAAATATAGTGCTAATTCTGTAATAGCAAATTCGTATTCTCTTATTTTCATAGCCATTTCTCTTCTTTGATTACATTCTCCTGACATTTCATAATTTTGTACTTGAGACTTTTCATTATTGTTATTTTCATCTTCTATTTCTTGACATTTACAATTTCTATTTTCTACCATCATCATTTATTGCACCCCTTTCCTATTTCATTAGTCATCGCAATATAATTTATTTCTTCCATTGATTGGCATGGAACATAAGGACTGACTAGTTCTGGAAAAATCGTTCCCATTTTTAATCCTACTGCTGGTTTAAATGTTCTATCCATATATTGAATTGGCACATAACTTTGTGCTAACATTGGATTTTCTGGAAAAACACTAAGTTCTTCTCCAAAGCCACAATCACAGCTATTAATATTTTCTTCATAAGATATTACATTTTCACATTTATTTTCCATAATATCATTTTTTAGTTCACAAGAATTCTGTGAATAATTATTGTTCATACAATAGCATTTTCTACTAAACATATTAAAATTCCTCCTTTTGTTACATTATATGCTTTTTACGCTTTTAAAGTTCACATAATTTACAAGATTTGTTATATGACAAAAGCACAAAATACTAAATTAATAATTTAATATTTTGTGCTTATTTATATACACTATTTTTATTTATTAAACTCTAGCTACTCCACCAATAACTTTATTTTCTGTAGCATCTGGTAATATTTTTGGTCCTCCTGCAATAACTATTTTATCACCTTTTTCTAATATTTGGTCATTTTCTAGTATTGCAATTCCTTTTTGAATTGTATCTTCTATTGTTTTACCATCTTTTACTAAAATTGGTGTTACATTCCATACTGCTGATAATTGATAATATGTTGTTGCATTATCTGTTACAGCAAATATTGGACATTGTGGACCAATTCCAGAAATTAATCTTACAGAATCTCCTGTATTTGTATAAGCTACAATAGCATCAGCTTCTACTTGATATGCTGTTACTGCTGTTGTGTATGCAATATTTTTTTCTAAGTCTTCTGAATCTATTTTCTTGAAATCTTTTTTCTTAAATCTCTTCCAATAGTTTACAGTTCCTTCGATTGATTTTGATATTTTTACCATTGTTTCAACACATTCTACTGGATATTTACCCATAGCACATTCTCCAGAAAGCATTATACAACTTGTTACATCATATACAGCATTTGCAACATCGCTAACTTCTGCTCTTGTTGGTCTTGGATTTGATGTCATTGACTCTAACATTTGTGTTGCTGTTACAACTGGTTTACCAACTTGATTACATCTTTTTATAAAATGTTTTTGTACTATTGGAACTTGTTCCATTGGAATTTCAACTCCCATGTCTCCACGAGCTACCATAATTCCATCTGATATTGCTAAAATTTCCTCAAAATTATCTATACCCTCTTGGCTTTCTATTTTTGATATAACTTTTATATGTTCTCCTCCATTTGCTTTCAATAAATCTTTTATTTCTTGAACATCAGATGCTCTTCTTACAAATGAAGCTGCTATAAAATCAAATCCAGCTTTTATACCATTTGTAATATCATCAATATCTTTTTGTGCTAATGCTGGTAAATTTAATTTTAACCCAGGAACATTCATTGTTTTTCTGCTTCCTAATCTAGCTGTATTTAATGCTTTACATTTTATATCTTTACCAATAATTTCTATTACTTCTAATTCCAAAGCACCATCATCTACTAAAATTTTAGCACCTGGTTTTACATCTTGATATAAGTTTTTATAGCTTATTGTTGCTTTTGTTTCATTTCCAATTATATCATCATAAACAAAAGTAAACTCTTGTCCTTCTTTTATAGTTACTTTTTCGTCTCCAGATTCTAATTTTCCTGTTCTTATTTCAGGTCCTTTTGTATCTAGTAATAAAGCAACTGGTTTATTTAATTTTTCTCTTACTCTTTTTATTGTTGCTATTTTTTCTGCATTTTCTTCATATCCACCATGTGAAAAGTTTATTCTTGCTACTCCTAATCCTGCACGTACTAGGTTTGTAAATACTTCTTCACTTTCACTAGCAGGTCCTATTGTACCAATTATATTTGTTTTTCTTAAAAGTTCTTTCTTCATTTTTATTCCTCCCTTATTCTAAAACCAACTCATATTATATCACACACATTATGTCGTTTCAATGTTTTTTTATTATTTTTTTTAGATTTTATATTACAATGTTACAATATAAAATTTGTTATTATAAATTTTATAAAAATACATAATTAATATATCTCTACTATAGCATGAAGAATTTGATTTTCATCATATATAGCTACTATATTTTTTTCTTCTATTTTTGTATATTTACATATTATTTTTTCTCCCAATTTCAATTCCTTTTTATATTGAATTCTAATATTATTAAATGGTCTTTTTATATATTCCTCTTCTGGTAATGTCTCATAAGAAAATGATAAATAATTCAAATTATGAACATGTCCTATTATATCAATATCTCTTCTTTGTATTGTATATCTATATTCTTTCATATATTTTTCTGGTTCTTTTATTTTATGCAACTCTTCTGATTCAAAAACCCTTTTATCTATTTCAGATTGATATTTTTTTGCCATTTCTTCAGTAACTCTAGTGATTTTCCCTTTATTACTATCAACAAGAACCCATTTCGATGTTGCTATTGCACATAAATTCTGATTTTTATCAAAAATTTTAAAATCTCTATAAGCATAAAATTTTTCTATTTTTCTTGACCAAGTTTGTATAGTTAATATGTTTCCATATTTCGGCCTATTTATTACTTTTAATTTCCAATCTAATAATAACCAATTAAAATTTGTTTCATCAGTTGTATTTACTCCATAACCCACACTATCAGAATGATATGCTGCAATATTTTCTAAGTATTCTAGTAATGCTATATTGCTAACTTCTTCTTTTTTCCATACATCTTTTAATCCAATTTTAAAGTTTTCTTTGTATATCATACTTTTTTTCCTTTCCTCAATAGCTCTATTTATTTTCAAAAGGGCTTCTTTTTGTTTCAAAGATAGCCCTCATTATTTTAATATCCTGGTTTTTCTAATAATTTAAACATGTTTGTTTTATACTTTTCTACTCCTGGTTGATTAAATGGATTTACTCCTAATATATTTCCTGATATTGCACAAGCTTTTTCAAAAAAGTATATTAATTCTCCAATATTTTCTTCATCAATTCTTTCTAATTCAATAATAATGTTAGGAACGTCACCTGATACGTGTGCTTTTACAGTTCCTTCCATAGCCTTTTTGTTAACATAGTCTAATCCTTTTCCTGCTAAATAGTTTAATCCGTCTAAGTTATCATCATCTGGATTAATTGTTATATCTGAATTTGCATTCTTTATACTAATTACTGTTTCAAACAAGTTTCTTCTTCCTTCTTGAATATATTGTCCCATTGAATGTAAATCAGTAGTAAAATCAACTCCTGCTGGGAAGATTCCTTTTTGGTCTTTTCCTTCACTTTCTCCAAATAATTGTTTTAGCCATTCTGTAAAATAATGCATTTTAGGTTCATAATTTACGAATATTTCAATATTTTTATATAATTTATATAATATATTTCTTACTACTGCATATTTATAACATTCATTATATTTTAGATTTGAGTCATTATATTTATCTTGAGCCATTTTAGCTCCGTTCATAAGTTTATCTATATCAATTCCTGCTGTTGCTATTGGTAATAACCCTACTGCTGTTAATACAGAATATCTTCCCCCAACATTATCTGGAACAACAAATCTTTCATAACCTTCATTTTCTGCTAATGTTTTTAATGCTCCCTTATTTTTGTCTGTAGTAGCATAAATTCTACTTCTTGCTTCATCTATTCCATATTTATTTTCTAGTATTTCTCTGAATATTCTAAAGGCAATTGCAGGTTCTGTTGTTGTTCCTGATTTTGATATTACATTTACAGAAAAGTCTTTATCACCAATATATTCAATTAATTCATTGATATAATTTGAACTTAAATTATTTCCTACATATAAAATTTGTGGAAATTTTCTTTGTTCAGCTGGTAACATATCATTAAAAGAACTGGTTAATGCTTCTATAACTGCTCTGGCTCCTAAATATGAACCACCAATTCCTATAACTAATAAAATGTCTGATTCTTTTCTTATTTTTTCCGCTGCTTTTTTTATTCTTTTAAATTCTTCTTTATCATAATTTGTTGGTAATTCTAGCCATCCTACAAAATCCTTTTCATCACTTACTCTTCTATGTAAATCCTTATGAATATTTTCCACTTGCTCTTTATACTCTAAAATTGATTTTTGTGTTATCCCCACATTTTCAAAATTTACACTAATATTTGCCATTTTATTACCTCTTTTCTTTAACAAATTTGTATTTTTTACATTGCTATTATATACAAATTATATTTATAATTCAAGTTAATACGATATAAAAATTAGATAATACATTATGAAATGTTACAATTCACAGCCTACAAAATGAAAAGCACATTACATCTATGTTACACAGTTGTTACAATACGAGGATTCATTAAAAATTAAATAATAAAATATTTTTGTTTCAAAGGTTTTAAAAGAAATTAAACTAGAAATACCAGAAGTTCCAAATATAAATGAAATTAGTAAATTTTCAATAAAAAGAGAGGAGAAAATACTAAAAGAATTCATAAAATCTAAAGATGATTTAATTAAAGAATTATATAAGGATAATTTATCATTGCATAGCCAAGTTGAAAATATTAAAACTGAATATAAAGAAAAAGAATTTGATTTAGAGTGGAATTATAAAAAGCAAATAAAAAAGTTAGAAAAATAGAATAATCACTTGCACAAGATTATAGATAAATTTTATGAAACTGTTGATAAATTTATAAAATGGATTTGCCATAAATTCGGTATTGGAGAATCAAATAAATTAATCAAAAATTTTCAAGAAGAAACTCATACTTTTATTGATTCTGTAAAGCAATTAGAATATGAAGAAATAGAAAAAGAATAGAATTTAGAAAGATAAAAAAATATAGAATGTCACATTTTAACATTCTATATTTTTTTTTAATACTAATCATCCAAATTATCAATGGCATATTGTGCCTGTTCTTTTGTAAATTCTTCAACCGATGAAATTAGTTGATTATAAATACCTTGCTTAGACATACTCATTGTTTGTTGATAAGATTTTGCTTTTGCTAAAGCATTTGCATTCCAGTCTATATCAATATTATCAATCGCATATTGTGCTGCCTCTTTAGTAAAACCCTCTACAGATGAAGTTAATTGTTTATAAATTCCTTGTTTGGACATATGCATTGTATTAGAATAAGATTCTGCCTTTTTTAATGCATTTTTTTCTTCTGTAGTTGGCTCTTTACCCAATGAATAAGTAACAGTAATTTTATCTCCTTGATGAATCACTGTATTCGTTGTACTACTTTGATTTATAAAACTCCCCTTAGCTATACTTGAAGAATATTCCTCTGTAATTTTTCCATTAATCTTGTTAGTATCAAACCAAGCTTGAACTTCATCTTTTGACATTGTACTAAAATCTGCAACAGTTATTTCAACAGTAGTATCTTTTTGATAGTTACTCGTTGAAGTATTATTATCTGGAGAACCATTAGATCCTATTACAACTACTAATAATACAATTATTATCCAAAACCACCATTTCTTATAAATAGGTTTCTTGATTTTTTCTGTATCTGCCATCTATAAATCTCCTCTTTCAAATAGATTAATAAGCTTATATATTTTTAAGTCTTATTTTTCTAAAAAATTTATAAATCTAACAACTGTTTTTTCTTTGTATCAAATTCTTCTTGAGTTATAATTCCTGAATCTAATAATTCTTTATATTTTTTTATTTCCATCACAG
>JABLTL010176315.1_pt1 | contig 12487 bp, 6 predicted proteins | sample 7160151 | NCBI WGS metagenome assembly JABLTL01 (sample SAMN14651223, study PRJNA627086) | human gut metagenome | isolation source: feces | host: Homo sapiens
GACGGTCTAAAAGGATATCTCACCAATACGGATATACCAATACAGGATGTATATACAGCATATCACAATCTTTGGCATGTAGAACGGGCCTTCCGTATAGCCAAATCAAAGATAGAGATACGCCCCATGTTTCACTTTACACGCAAACGCATCGAAGCCCATATATGCATCTGCTTTGTGGCTTTGAAAGTATACAAGGAATTGGAGCGCATGCTGAAAGTCTCAGAGATAAAAATGAGCGTAGACAAGGTGCTTGCATTGGCTAAGACAATCACAACCATACAAATTAAGCTACCTCTGAACAAGGAGGTTTACACCCAAACAATGCTGATGGCAAGACATCAGAAAATCGCCAAACTCTTTGACGAAGATTTTTGGGTGACACGATGACGAAGTCAGGAAAAAGGAATAATAAGCACATAGAAAACATGAGCCTACAAAATGCAAATAGCGTGTAACTCATTGAGATACACGCTATTTGATAGTGTTTTGTTATGTCTTTACCTATCGGTCTCATTTGACCTCCTCGAAAATAAACCATACTGATAATCAGTGATTTGACATTACTTGGTACAAATATGAATTATCTAAAACATAGAAAGCACAAGGATATTACAGATATTCTGTTTTCTGATTAGAATCGTCAGTATCTTCTTTATTAGAAGCCTCCTCATTCTCTTTATATTCTCTGAGCTCCTGCTCCACCATATCAAGGCGTTTTTTCAGATCTTCTACAGAAGGAAGTTTGTCTTTTATTTTAATTCCTTCGTAAGTAGCCACACCCATAGGATTCTGTATGCTATCAAAAGCCCATTCAACTTTAGTTTGATCTTTTGACTTACAAAGCAGAAGGCCAATGGTAGGGTTATCTTCTGGTTGACGAAGAAGTTTGTTGCATGCTGTCACATAGAAATTCAACTTGCCAGCAAACTCAGGTTTAAAATCAACAACCTTTAATTCAATAACCACATAGCAACGAAGCCGAATATGGTAAAATAGCAAGTCTGGGAAATAGCCCTCGTTGCCAACGACAAATTCAGGCTGTCTTCCGACATAAGTGAACCCACTTCCAAGTTCAAGCAGGAACCGTGTAATGTCTTTTGCAATGGCTGATTCCAAATCATGCTCGTCGTATCCCCTCTCTAATGTAACGAAATCGAGGCGATATGGATCCTTCAACACATTCATAGCCAACAGACTTTGGTTTGTTGATAGCTGTGATGAAAAGTTGGTTAAAGCATTCCCATACTTGGAAAAGTCATCATTATCTATAACATCTTCCAATTCTCGTTTGCTAAGTCCCTCATCAATAACACGCGCCATATAATAGAATGCTTCTTTGATTGATCTGCATTTAGAAATCAGCGTTAAATGGTGCTTCCATGGCACAATTCCAAACACAGGCAACATTCCTCCTTCTGCTAAGATGGCGGAAATTTTGTCTGTCGAAACAATTTCTGCACCTAGTTGGTGCAATTTTATAGGATTCTGATTTTCAGCCTCTTGTAATTTTGCACCTACCTGGTGCAAAATTTCCTTATGCGCTTCATCAGCCATATAAAACTCATACCACTCCTTCATGTAGTAGAGGTTTCTCACTGAGAATCCTTTCACGTCAGGGTAAGCTGCTTTAAGGTCAAGGCACAGTTGGTTTACGGTGCCAGAACCCCATCTAGACTCCGCCCTTTTCTGTACGATGTCACGTCCTAAAAGCCAGTTGAATTCCAAAGCTCCATAATTGCTTTGCATCACTACACGATTGCGGATAGCTTGATAGCGACTCTTTATCTCTTTCAGCCATTCCACATAATCGTTGTCTCCATGAAAATTCTTGGAGGTGACGAAATATGGTTTGTTGTTATCTGCCATATCGTTTCTTTATTATGCCTTATTTTATTTGGAAGTCAGAAATACTATCATTCCCAAAATAACAAAAAGGGTAATATTTACGATTAAACTATACTTCAATTTATTCTCAACATTGTTTAAAGAATTTTTGAAGGCTTCTGTTGAATTGGAAAGTTCATGTATTGCAGAATTTGCCGAATCAACAATTACCTTTCGATCTTTATCGAAAGCTGTAGCTTTCTGATTGTAATCTGTTCCTATAGCTGTAACAAGTTCTTTGACTTTTGTTGTCAATTTGCCGAGTTGAGTTACATATTCGGATGTTGAATTGTGTAATCCATCATACGAATTTATAGTCCTTTCTACTTGCTTTCGAGCTGAGTCGATATTTTTAAGACCTTGCTCCAACTCCTTCAGGGAGTCATTGATTCTTTGGTCAATCATTTTTCTGTATATTTATTTTTGATATTACTAAATGCTTTCACATGTTCTTCCAATTGGATTGCCAACTGGATTTTGTTTATGTATTCTTTATCTTTTAGAGCAGCATGCTTGATAAGAAGTTGCGTAAACTCATCTATCAGGGCTGACTTACCTTCATCCATATACTGTTCATACACAGCTTTATAATCATTGTAGAGTTCATCTTCCAGCATTTCGTTTGCCTCTTGTCCAAGATATAGGATGCAGAATACATTGAGAAGGTTTAATACCGGATTCATTTCCGCAATGGCACGACGTATCAATCGGACAGCACCTTGAAGATGTTTTATATTATCCATTTGCGAGTCGTTGTTTACGATTTCTGCATCCACGACTCTCATATACTTTCTCACAAGTCCAAAACTTGTAATCTCATCTTCTGAATGAACATCGTGATTTGTGTCATCTTTCAATGAGAAAGACACATCTTGTTGCAAGTTGGAATCGTATGTAACAAATCCTTCACGTGCATATTTAGAATTGAAGTAGTAATAAATGAAGTCTTTGAGTTCCTCATTTGTTTCCTTCCAATCTTGTCTCGAACTAATAGCCATGTTACAGAACTGTTCCATATCGAGGATTCCTCTTGCTCGCTTATCAGCAATACTCTTATAAATAAAAGATGTAAGATGCTTCAAACAAGCCATAATTACCCCATCTGTATGGGCAAGTGCCTGTACCTCTGCTATCATACGTTCTACTCTTTCGGCGGAATAGTATTTACGATAGTATAATCTGAGATGTTGGTAATATTCTGATTCTTCTTGACAAATAGTGGTAACTCGAAAAATCTTATACCAACTTCCATCATTACGGCGAGCATATTCTTCAGTGAAATCATCAATAAGGCCTATTATACACATACGGTATATGGCCTTCTGTAATGATTCTTGATATTGGGCATAACCATAAGGATAAGACTTACCTGTTCTTCTGCGCATTTGTCTTTGATACTCTGTTTCAAATATGGGCAGATTCCTTGATGCTAATTCAACATTGTATGAATTAAGTTCGATATCAGATACATTGCATGAAGTATAATAAGTTAGCGTCTTGCCTTTGTATTTAGGCTCTGAGAGATATCTAAGTATACCACCTTTGCTTTCCTTTTTTACACATGAATTCACTATACACATTTCTTCATTAGAAATGGTAACATTAAGTCTATTCATTAGCAAGTTCATAACATATAATTCAAATTCATCTCCCAAAAAATTTTGCTCATAAAAATATTTATTTTGAGTATAATCAGCAGAGAAGTATTCAATTATACGTGTTCGTATATTTTGTGTGCTAAATTTCTTCGGAGAATACATAATTGTGGCTAACGCCATTTTCTTATCACGCCCAGCACGTCCTGCCTCTTGGACAAAAGACTCTAATGAGCTTGGATAATTCAAATGGAATGTCATTCGTACGTTAGACTTGTCTATACCCATTCCGAAAGCCTTTGTAGCAACCATTATGTTAGTTCTACCTTTGAGGAAAGAATCTTGACAGGCTGTATCATCACCACCTTTATATGTAGAAATACTTCTTAACCCACGATTACGAAGAGTAGCTTCTACTGTTGGAACACTAAGATTTGCTCTACCTGATGCTCGTGTACAAAATACGATACCAGCTGTCTTGGTAATAGTATGGTTATACCACTCATTCTCTACACCAACATCAAGGTCTTCATTGAGTATTTTATCAGCGACAGCAGAATCCTTCAAATTCTCACGTTCGATGAATCGTTCTTTGATATACTCAACAGCATTATTATCTTGTATCTCAACTATTTTTTTGGTGGCATCGTTTATCACTTCGAGAAGTTTTTCTTCCTTTATATCTCCAACAGCCCACGCATTCGGTGCATCTTTTGCATCAACCTCATAAACATTATATTGAAGTTCAAGACGATTTGTATTTTCATATCTTACGGTTGCATCTTCATCTAAAGAATAAGCATTAATGCCAGATAATTCGCGTTGAACATCAGCGAGGACATCGAATGATGCCGTTGCTGTAAGACCAAACAATGATATATGGTTATCTTCTCCTTCCACTTCTTTTGGAAGTACATAATTGAATAAGTTTCTGCCAAGATGAAGATATGCAAGACGGAAATCATGTCCCCACTCAGATACACAATGAACCTCGTCTATTACACCATAAGCAAAATAGACACCTGATTCTCGCATAGAACGCAAAACCTCTCGGAAGCGATAAATACTCAAACGTTCTGGAGACAAGAACATTATTTGAACTTGCGAACCCGTCAATGCAAGTTCACGTTTTCTGCCTTCCTCATAATTCTTAGTGATGTCACTGTTGATGTATGATATACAGTCTATACCAATATTTAACAACCCATCATATTGGTCTTTCATCAAACCTTTCAATGGGTCCACAACAAGTGTAACCGATGGTTGTAACATAGCCGCAAGCTGATAAGTCAAAGACTTACCACCTCCTGTTGGAAGCAAACCAATTACGCTTTTTAATTGGAGGGCTCTATTTAATATAGGTAACTGTCCAGGTCTGAAATTTTCTTTTCTAAAGATGAGATTTAAGAAATACCTGAGTCTTGAGCAATTATCTTCAATCTTATGATATATTCCGTAACTGTCTTTTTCTACAAATGGCTTATAGTTAATACGCTCAGTTGTATAAAGAATTCGGTCTTCATACACTTTTTCTGATGAACGCACAATGAAATAGCAATCATTTAAAACCTTAAATCTAGAGAAAGTAACCTCTTTTGCATTGCATAGTTGATCTATTGAAATGTCAATAATTGCATCATATTCTATTCCCGAAGAAGCATTATCTTTGATGCAAACAGACAATTTGGGCAATACCATATCATCATAATCTTTAGTCATAGCTATGAGATTATGGTAAGTCTCTGAAAAATCCTCTAAAGAAATCTTTGCTACAGAAGTGTTGTCCTCTATGATGAGAATTTTCCATTCCAGATTGTTTGTATCCAGTCGTTCGGAAATTATTGCTTCAATAAATGTCTTCTGGATACGTGCAATGGCGTTAAGACTCTTTGCTTTTTGAGTATCAGACATATTAGACACATAATCCAGTATTTTTTTACTTGCCAAAGTTGGACAACCTCGTGAAATCAGATTGCTCATTAATGCATAGACTGGACATAAATTCTTATGAGCAGTTATATCAAAAGGAGCTAATATTTCAAACGCACTCTCTTTAAGGGACGATTTTGTTATCGTGTCTGTAAAGGATGCAAAATACTGAATAGGTGCAAAATATTTGTATTCATGCAGAATCTCAGACGTTTGTGAAAGACTATAACTGAAACTATTAATCAAGCAACCATATGCTTTACGGTTAGGATGGAGACCGAAATTAGTCTCTCTAAATTTAGTAAAGATATGAATATGATTTTCTACGAAATAGTTGCGAAAAGATAATATTCGGCTTTCGTTAAGATTGGCAGGTCCAATACAAAGTACAATATGCTTTTGACCTGAAGAGGTTATCATTTTTGAAACGCCCTTCAAGCTCACTGCTTCAATATCAAGTATGTTAGAAAATATGTGGATAGCGGTTGGCTGTTCTACATTTATAGAAGTGATACAATTGCTATTGTCTCCATTGTCCGATGGTAGATACTTTGAGACTGCAATAACATCAGCATTATAATCTTCCAATGCTTTTTTTACATGTATGACAGCTCTATCTCTTGCAACATTAGAAGGCTCTTCAAGGACAACTTTACAGAGTTTTCTGAGCATATTATGTTGACGGAGCTTTTCTATTACAGCCATTGTTCCTATACCCGGACCACATCCCCAATCGTAAATTTCAAGGCCGCCAGTTAAATCTGAATAAGGAAACTCCTTTTCATCCAAAGCACGCATAAGCTTATGACGATGCATAGGTCCATATGCAGACATGTAAGCACAACACTGCTCTTCTGTTTCTAAGACTGCAGTGCCATGCTCCAACGTACGTCCTTGACCATCCATGTACCTCCATGGTTCTAATTTATATCGATTAGGTACGTACTTGTTGGAAATCCGAATAATCTCATTGATTGTCAGATTGTCTATTCTATGAATGTCGTCTATATAGCTCATTTCCCAGTAATTGTTTCACTCCAAGGATTTTCTTTGTGACATTTATAATTCATTACCGCAGCCTGCTTGCTCGCATTTGCATAGCAATATTCGCAACCATGCACACAAGTATTGTATTCACCTATGTCCTTGCTTTTTATACAACCACAAAATGCTCTTTGGCCTTTGTCCTTGTTGTCTCCATGAAGTGCATACATTCCATTAGGAAGTATGATAGCACTATCTGGTAAAGACTCAGAGTCTCCAAATAGGCTTTTTTGTGGCATGGGATAGAATTTGACTTTCAGATAATCCATTAATTTTTTGTCATCATAGGCTAACTTAATGATAAGTTCATCATCAACACAATGATTCTTTTTAACTCCAAACTCTGTCAGGTCTATTTTCTCTCCACATGTTGCCAGCTCATATCCCCATTTTTGGTTAAGTACAGATAATCGACGAGCGAACTCTCGCATTTGATTTTCTTGCCAATCTATATAATTTATACTGGCTTTTTGAAGATTGGCTTGCACCTTGCGATAGGAAAGTATATCGGCAAAACTAAACACAAGTTTCTCTGTATATCCCAGTAGTTGGTTACCAATATTTTCAACTTTATCAAGCAACTTATCGATATTTATGCTATCTGTGAGAACTAAAGGGTCAAAACGCCAAATCACATGCCCCTTACCAAGAGCATTGGTAAGTTGTTTGAATGTTTCTATACGTTGTTCTATAGGAGGTACATTCTTTTCCAACCCCTCTTCCTCATAATCATTCAATGAGTATTGAATATAACACCCGATTCCACGTTGTTTGAGGATTGGCAGATGACGCAACAATGGCTTAGGGTTCTTCGACCAAAACACAATAAACCGTGTGTCCTTGTAAGACACATAACTTTTCACCCCATTAAAAGGGTTTGTCCATGCAGAATAGCCAGCTTTATCAAGACGATAAAAGAACCAATCTGCATAGAAAGCAGGTATGTCCGTGCTTCGACTTGCAGAAACAAGAACAGGAACTTGCATATCTACAAGTTCCCCATTCTCACGTGGAAGTTTTTGTTTAGCCCATGTTGCCATATTCGATATTTGCTAAAAATCTATATCACCTTCATCTAGTACTTTGTGTTCCAGGTAGGTAAGAACTTGTTCATGCAAACTTTTGCCTGATGATATTATAGATTCATTTGTACTCTCTTTTCCAAAAAATCCAGAATTAATCTTAGTTTGCAAATCTTGGTATTTTGAAGCCAATATATCTATGCTCAATAATGCTCTGTTAAAAGACAAGTCTGCATATTCCATTTTAAACATTGCATCTCTTGCCTGAAAAGGCATCAAATTCATAGAAAAGAAATCCTGATCTTTATTAACAACAGACGATACAGTATATTCAAAAGCCTCATGATTTGTTATCATAAGAAGTAAACGATTTTTGAACAAATTAGCATTGGCACTATTTTGCTTAATCGCTTTACTGATAAACAAATATGCAAGACTTGCTAGTTGTTGTCTATCATCAATATCAGAAATTGTTCCATAAGAAAGGAATATCATTAATCCCATTCCGTAATGTCCAAAATCTTTTATATTTTTTAATTGTTCTGGATTATCCTTATATGAACGCCATGATTTATAAAGGGGATGATATGTTTCATCGCCATTATTTCCAATAGAAAGTTGTTTTAGTGCTTCAACGACCAAACTTTCTGTTTCTACCATTCTACAGGCAGTATTATTTGCGGAATTTTCCGTAGTTTTACTTCCTACCATATATTCAAGTTTAACATTTCTGTCATACAAGAAGAGGATACATTTTTTTACAACATTCTTCTCAAGGATAATTGAAAAACCATAATCCGACAAATCAATCTCTTGCCATCCAAAAGGTGTTTGTGCAGAGACACAATATCCCTTAAGCAAAATCTCAGAATCCGAGAATTTTACTACACGCATTGGTTTGGGGGCAAACTGTGGTTGTCCTGTATCTCCATTTGTTGCAGTCAAGATATACCCATCTCCAGGTGTAAGCTGATACCCAGAACATCCATTGATGTTCTTTTTGATTTTTATATATCTCGGACAGACTTGTAATCCTCTTACAGGTTGACCATTTTCATAACGCTGATGACAGGTAGAATCAAATTCGAAATTAGACAAGAACGATTCTTCACGCCTTTGTTGCTCTTCTTGCTTACGACGCTCTGCCAATCGTCGTTGTTCTTCTGCACGACGCTTTTCTTCTTGAAGACGCAATTGTTCTTGTCGTGCTTTCTCTTTCTTTTTATTGTTTAAAAAATCGAATATTCCCATATCAAAAAGTTAGTCCATCAGTAGCCTATAGGACATATTAGTTAACCGAAAAGCGTGGCACTGCTATAACCACGTCTTAAAGTGCAGGCCCTGAGAAAACCTTAATCAACAGATATGGTAAAGCAGCCCACGCTATAACGTGGGAACTGCCATGCCAATTCTTGTTGATTTTGTGTTTCAGTTTCTCAGGCTTTGCACTTACAAGAGTAACATAACGCTCCTAATATTTCTTAATATGTCTGGAAATGGTTGTACCAAATCCAATAGCAAAAATACAGAAAATATCTGTAAGTCATGAAGAATATTCTGAAAATCAACGAAAACATTACGTAATACTTCATTTTTAGATTTTAAAACAGAATATTATGGGTTAACGCTCGTACTTTAATTATTCAATCCCCAGTATGTCTTGAAGAATGAATCGGAATGGATAAGTGAATCCAATTCTTGATAATCCTTCTTTCTCTTTTCATCCATGATAACCTTCTTGTAGAAAATTCGGTTAGTTCTGTCAAGGTCCATAACCCGGCTTTGATATAGGGATGAAAAGAGAACACAGGCGATAATGCCAAGAATGACAAAATACCATTGAAGCAATCCCCATTTGTCAGTCCTTTGTTTGAATCTGTTCCATCTGTAGAACCACCATGATTTCAGTGTAGGTGGAAGAGATGGTTTTGGGCTTGTGATGGTTTGCGGAGCATCGCCCCATATCTTCAAAATCGCATGTGCTTTTTCGATTGTTTGGACGCACTAACTTGTGTGCCTTACGACATCATCCGCATGGCCCCCTTGTCTCCTTTGACAGCGTGTATATCGGTTGGGTAGCACCGGTACCAACCAACCGATATGAGCGGTACCATTTGAGCGATATCTCATTTACTCAAATGGGCAAAAGCAAAAACCCAATATACTAGCATAGCGGATACACTTACGGCAGTGAATTTGTATTCATCACAGAGAAGTCCCCAAAGTGAAGCCAAGCGATTCTGCCTTACTCTTTAAGGCTATTGCATTTTCTGCTTGATTTACTTTTTTAATCAATCGTCCATTCTCCTTTCGTTTTATATAGCCCGAAATGTTCCTTCTCTCTATCAGAGATAGGCGATTCTCTGTTTTTGCCCAATCGAGCATCGCTTGCCATAAGTCAGCAGAGATAGCATTTGCTTGGGCTATAATGTTTTCCTCTTCTTCATTATAGTCTTCTTCATTATTATCTTCTGGAGTGGTAAGAGATACAGGAACTGAAGTGTTGTCAATCCAATCCTTCAATTCTTCCCAGCATTTAGCATTCTTTGTAAATGATCGAGAGTTGTCTCTTTCAAGAAAATTATCTACGGTTTTGACTACTCGTACAATAACTTCCTCTAATTGAGATTGTACTTTCTGATTCTTCCAAATATATACAAGGTTAAGATTCTTTTCAGTAAGATAAGATATTGCAGACATGGTGTAAGCTGTAGTTTTTGACTTGAAGCCTTTTTGACCACACAACTTATCTACACACTTGTCTATGGTCTTATAGAGAATACTTAATGCAACGACATTATGCCAATATGAGGCATCAATGTTTGTTCCTTCTTTCAAGGTCCTCATGTAAGAAGCAAAACACTTCTCTCTACTGTTACAAGCGATATGAGGTTTCATATTCCAAATAACCATCAGTCTGGCCACATCTATTTTAGTCAACATTTGATCTTTGGGGAATTCTTCCTTGAAACTATCCTTGTCGTATTTTCCCAAACTGGCTAATGTGTCAGCATAAATACCCCGCATACGCTCGAAGAACCATTTCTTATTAGTGATGGGAGAGATTTCTTCTTTGCTTATCTTTTCCATATCAATCAAGTATTTGTCTCCTGATTCAAAGTCTGACTGCTTGATACCAGTTTGGCTATTAGCACATGTAGAGATGTCTTTTACTATTTCAGAATAATTCTCCTTGTTTTTTACCACGCTGACTTTCATCTGTACAAACACCTTGCTTAGATCACAACCTTGTGCGCTTGCTATGGATGCCGTTGTTTGACCACCATTAACAATTTGCCAATCTGTCAACTTAGTAAGATACAAAGTACGTCCTAAGAGTTTTAATTCCACGTCGCTTGCTGTGGTAGAAATACCATTGTTGTAAGAGAAGAACATTTCAGGTTTGTTCTTTATTGTTGCCATTATACGTTTGTTAACCTTGCTCTTATTGCGCAAGAATGCTCTTACGTTCTTTTCAAGAAGCATTGTGCGGTATTGGTTGTATATCTTGGCAAGTACATCGCCAGAAATGATGGCTAAGTAAGTGTCTACGTATGGATTATCGTCATCAACCTTTAAGCATTGTACTTTCGGAGCTATGAGCTCGTTATTTTTTGAATTCTTGTTTGGCATAAAGTAATTCTTGTCATTCTCAAAATCAATAACGATTTTATCGTTACCCTTTTTGATTTGGTCTTGACGATAAATGCGTGCAATATCCCAGATGTTACATTCATATACAACTTCAGTCTCGTCTTTATCAGAAACTATAAATTCAGGTGGGGATGAAATAAAACCATCTGTTAAGATATAGAAGCGAATCACATTGACTTTTCCTTTTGATTCACGAACGATGTTGATAGCGTCTTGCACATCGCTCGCAAAGTCCTTTTCATTACCTTTAAATGGAGATTTCAGTTTTAAACATTGATTATAAAACTCTTTGAGAGAGTTTATTCCACTTTGAACTCTGGAATCAACTCTGGATGCTAAAGAGGACACATGAATGAATAAGAACAAGTCAAGAGATTCCGCTTCGTCATTATAATCATAAGCGGATAGTTTGGCTTTTCCCTCTGAAAATATACATATTTCAGGGGCACTTACCTCGCCACACTCTTCCATGCAATCCAAATAATATCTGATAAGCTCAGTATTGATGTCTGTATCATTGTTATCTGCCCATTCCTGCACTGAGGTCGCAACATATTGTGCGAAATCATTGATATTCATATCATTTGTGTTCATATTGCTAGCCGTTTGTTGAGGTTACACTTTCTGTTTTATCAATTATATACCTTCTTTAACCCGTTGACGGAATTAATTTAAGTTGATAAATATGAGTAAGAAGTTGTACATGTCGCTGGTTTTTAGTAACTTAGTGGTGATCAAAACATTAAGTTCAAACCATCGTATGTACAACCTTTATACAAAATAAGTCAAAATACTTGAGATATGCAAACAATTCTCTGAAAATCACGTCAATGAATCGGGTAATGTTCCACGTCGTGGTCATGTTCCCAAGTTTTTGACCTCCATTATATAAGGATGTAAAACATACTTATCACAACTGTAGCATCTATGGTGACAAAGGGTATATTGGAGCTGACGTACAGCTTGACTTGTTCGAAACCGCACACATAAGACTATAGTGTCCGTATCGGCTCAACCAAAAGGACAGGAAACCGACATTCATTCCGTTTGCAAAGGCAAGAAAGAGGTATGCACTAAATTAATTCCGCCAACAGGTTTTATCAACATTTGTATTTTCCGTCAAAGTTAACACAAATTTATAATATACGGACAAGGTTAGCTACAAAGTTAATCACAAACTGCCACAAAAGTTAGTTGTAAAACCCCACAATTCTTAGTACTCAACATCCACAAACATTCGTTTTTACTTGCATATCCAACTGAATACCACTAATTTTGCATACATAAACAAACTAAAACCAAATCAGAAATACAAACAACAATGAACAAAACCATAAGAAAAAACAAATACATTGC
>JABLTL010122239.1_pt1 | contig 12486 bp, 9 predicted proteins | sample 7160151 | NCBI WGS metagenome assembly JABLTL01 (sample SAMN14651223, study PRJNA627086) | human gut metagenome | isolation source: feces | host: Homo sapiens
CCCCTTTTCGCGATTGAGTTGGTCGCGCTTTCATGCTCCTTCCGCGTGCAGCTTTTTGGTGCTTCGCCTAAGCCCTTGTTTGCTCCCCCCAACTTTCCGTGCAGAACCTTTTATCTCATTCCGCATTGCTCATTCCTAATTGCGCATTGATTACAAGATTGCCGCCAGAAACAGCATCACCGCCAGAAACAGCACATTCACCCCTGTAAACACCGCGAAGTACCTGCCCTTCCGCGCGCCCTCGCCCGCCCCGTACAGCCGGAACGAAATCAGGCTCGCCAGCGATGCAATCAGCGTCCCCAGCCCGCCCAGATCAACGCCCAGCGCCAGCGCTTTCGCGTCCTGCGTGAACGGCGACAGCAGCAGGCACGCCGGCACGTTGCTGATGACCTGACTCGTCAGCAGCGCCACCGCCATCGGGCTGCGCGCCATCATCGTCTCCAGCCACGCGCGCACCGGCACGCACGCCTTCACCGATGCCACAAAGACAAAGAAGCACACGAACGTCGCCAGCAGCGTGTAATCCACCTGCCGGATTGTCCCCCTGTCCAGCGCCAGCGTACCAAGGAACACCGCCGCCGCCAGTGTCCACGCGGGCAGCACCTTCGCAATCGCCAGCAGCGCCAGTGCACTCAATGTCCCATACAGCGTAAGCATCTTCCCCGCCAGCGGCGCGCGCGCGGACGTATCCACCGCAACGCGCTCCTTCGGCAGCAGCAGGCACAGTGCCAGCAGCAGCGCAAGCGCGACGGCGGCATACGGCGCGAGCAGGATCAGGAAATCCAGCGCCGTCAGCCGTCCGGACGTGTACAGGTACAGATTCTGCGGATTGCCAATCGGCGTGACCATGCTGCCCAAATTCGCCGCAACCGTCTCCAGCACGACTGTCCAGATGGTGCTTTTCTGCCCGCCAGCGCGGAAGAGCAGCAGCGTCAGCGGCACAAGCGTCAGCAGGGCAACGGCATTCGTCACCAGCATTGAGAGTGCAAAGCACAGCGCCACCATCACCGCCGAAAGTCCGCGGAGCGTCGTCACACGCCGGGTGAGTTTCCGGCTGACGGCATCCAGTGCGCCCATGCGCCGGAATCCCGCGACAATCGTCATCAGCGAGAAGAGCATCAGCAGCGTCGTCGTGTCAATGCCCTGCAAGTGTATGACCGACGGCGGGGTCAGCAGGAAAGACAGCAGCGCGCAGACGAGTGCCGCGCTCAGCACCGTTTCCCGGCGGAAATACTGCAAAATTCGTTTCACCATGTGGTTTTGCTCCTTGTGGAAGATGCAAAAAGCCAGCGGCATTGCACCGCCGGTTCATTAGGGTAACACCTCATTTGTGCGGTGTTGCATAGAATACTTTTTAACTGAAGCGTTCCGCCGTCATCGACGCAAGATACCGAATTCTGCTCTGCGAATCCTCCAAGCATTCAATCAGCAGCGGATTGAACGCGCCGCATTCGCCATTGCGAATCATCTGCATTTCCTGTTCATGCGAAAAGCCTTCCTTATAGACGCGCGGCGAAATCAGCGCATCATACGCATCGGCAATGGAAACGACCTGCGCGGCAATCGGGATTTCCTCGCCCTTTAAGCCGTCGGGGTAGCCGCCGCCGTCGTAGCGCTCGTGATGCCAGCGGCAAATCTGGTACGCCGTGCGCGCCAATTCCTCGTCTCGGTAGTGGTCCAAGCGCGCGAGCATGGACGCGCCAATCAGCGTATGCGACTTCATGACAATGTACTCTTCTTCGGTCAGCTGGCCGCTTTTGTTGAGGATTTTCTCGTCGATGCCCATTTTGCCGATATCGTGGAACGCCGATGCGGTCACGATGACCTTGCGTTCATGCGGCGTGAGGGTATATCGCTTCGTTTTGCTGACGAGGGTATCCAGCAGCACCTCTGTCAAAAGGCAGAGGTGGCGCATGTGCGCGCCGCTTTCGCCGTTGCGGGCGCTGACGACTTCGCTGATAATCTCCAGCATCAGGCGGTTGCTGCGCTCCTTCTCGTGAATCTGGTCGCGTACCTGATTGCTCAGGCCCCGCTGGCGGGCATAGAGCTTGATGGTATTGCTGATCCGCTGGCTGACGACATCGGCGTCGAACGGACGGGTGATGTAGTCGCTCACGCCTAAATCGTAGGCGCGGTGGATGGTGTCCGCGTCGTTCTCGCTGGAAATCATGACGACGGGAATTTCCTCCAGCCACTGATTCGCCGCCATCAGCGACAGCATATCAAATCCGCTGAGCGTCGGCATAAGCAAATCCAGCAGCACAAGAGCGATTTCCGTGCCGTAGCGCCGGAGCATATCCAAGCCCTCCAGCCCGTCGGCGGCTTCCAATACGTCGTAGCGTTCGGGAATCAGCCCATTGAGGATGGCGCGGTTCGTCCGGGAGTCATCGACAATGAGGATTTTCATGCGCGGTCGGGTATCCTTGCGCGGCGCCATATCTTCCGCGGCGATTTCGGAATCCGTAACAACAGCATTGCGGCTCTTTTTTGCCTGCATCATCAGCTGATTGGCGCGTTCAACCGCGCAGTCAATTGGCTCGCCGCGGTTAATCAACCCGCCGATGCTGACGGACAGGCGGATGTCCTCCAGCCCCGGCAGCCGGGTTTCGCTGATTTGGCAGCAGATATCCTGCAATTTCTGCTGAAAGGTGGCTTCCTCGATGTGCGGCAGGAGCAGCAGAAACTCATCCCCGCCATAGCGGATGATGGTGTCCGAACGGCGAACGCAGTGGCGCATCACGCCAACGGCGGCTTCCAGCATTTTATCGCCTGCCTGATGCCCATACGTTTCGTTGCACGCCTTGAAGCCGTCCATGTCCAGGACGGCAACGCCTGCTTCCATGCCGCGCTTCTTCAGGGCATCCTCATAATAGCGGCGATTATACAGCCCGGTCAGCGCGTCGCGGTAGAGCTTTTCGCCCATGCTGCCGGTCTGGGTGAGCATCTGTCGGCGCTGCACCACGGCTTCGGGGGTATCCTGCTGTAAGTCCTGTACGAGCTCCAGCACGCAGGGTTCGCCATCCACCTCGACATAGCGGGCGAAAATTTGCTCTGCCCGCTGCGGGGTAACGTCGAGTGTAGTGAGCTGTCGCTTTTCGTGCAGCACGCGGCATTCAAGTTCGGTGCGCTTGGAATGCGCCTGCGGTGCGTGCAGAACGGCTTTTTCGTTCAGCAGCCGCACGCTGGAGAACGTCTGCCGGAAGCACGCCATTTGGACTTCCGCTTCTTTGCGCGTCATTTTGATTTGTGCTGTCATGGTTCTCCTTCTCCCGGTTATTCCTTCCGTCCTTCCATCCTACAAGGGGACAATAAATGAAATTGCCCCGTAAGCACCTTCGGCGCGTTTCCTGCGGTCATTTCCCTGTTGCGCAAGGGAAACGGAATGCTTCAGCCCTTCCAGTACTTCCCGTCGAGTTCGCGGTACTGGATTGCCTCCGCAACGTGGGTCGTGCCGATGATATCCGCGCCATCCATGTCGGCAATCGTCCGAGCGACCTTCACCACGCGGCCATATGCGCGCATACTCATGCCCATGCGCTCCACTGCCATGTGCAGAAGCGACGTTGCTTCCGGGGTCATTGGGCAGTATTTCTTGCTTAAGCCCGCGTCAAGCTGCGCATTGCAGTGGATGCCGTCCTGCGCATAGCGGGCTTGCTGCAATTCACGCACCTTCCGCACGCGCGCGCCAACTTCCGCCGAGGATTCCGCCGCGCCGCCCTCGCTGATTTCCTTCACGGGCACAGCGTCTACCTCCACCTGAATGTCGATGCGGTCAAGCAGCGGGCCGGAGATGCGGTCGAGGTAGCGGCGGATATCCTTCGCGGAGCAGCGGCATTTCTTCGTCTTGCTGCCATAAAATCCGCAAGGGCAGGGGTTCATGCTGGCAACCATCATGAAGCTGGACTGGTACTGCGCCTGATTGTGGATGCGCGTCACACTGACGACGCCGTCCTCCAGCGGCTGGCGCAGCGCTTCCAGCGTGTTGCGGCTGAACTCCGGCAGTTCATCCAAGAACAGCACGCCGTTGTGCGCCAGCGATACTTCACCCGGCTTTGCGTTCGACCCGCCGCCAATCATGCTCGCGACGGATGCGCTATGGTGCGGCGCGCAGAACGGGCGCTCCGCCATCAGCCCCGTACCCGGCGCAAGGCGGCCGGCGATGGAGTGAATGCGCGTCGTCTCCAGCGATTCGGAGAAGGTCAGCGGCGGCAGAATCCCCGGCAGGCAGCGCGCCAGCATCGTCTTGCCCGAACCGGGCGTGCCGACCATCAGCAGATTATGTCCACCGCTGGCCGCCACTTCCAGCGCCCGGCGCGCGCCAACCTGCCCCTGCACCTGTGCCATATCCACCGCGCACTTGACCGCCGATACCACGTCACTGTACTGCCGCTGCTGCTGCACGGGGATGGGTTCGCGCCCCTTCAGGTGATTCACCACCTGCCGCAGGCTGCTCGCCGGATAGACCCGCAGTCCTTGAATGCACGCCACTTCCTCGGCGTTCCCTTCCGGCAGGATAATGTCCACAATCCCCTGCTCGCTCGCGCTGATGACCATCGGCAGCGCGCCGCGCACGGGGTGCAGCGAACCATCCAGCGACAATTCGCCCAGCATCAGCGTCTGCGTCAAGTCCATGCCTTCCAACTGCCCCGACGCCATCAGGATGCTGATGGCAATCGGCAAATCGAACGCAGGGCCTTCCTTTCGCTGGTCGGCGGGCGCAAGGTTCACCGTCAGGCGCGAAATAGGCATGGTAAATCCGCTGTTGACGATGGCGGCGCTCACGCGGTCGCGGCTCTCCTTGACCGACGCATCCGGCAGTCCGATAATCTCCAGCGCCGGCATCCCCGTCGCCGCGTAGACTTCCACCTTCACTGCGAATCCGCTGACGCCGCTCAGGCCGTATCCCAGCGTTCGTGCAAGCATGAACGTTCAACCCCTTCACCATGGTATTCTGTTTCGATTGTACACCACATTGCGCACAATTACAAGAGAGCGCATTCTTTTTGGCGCGATTTTGTGTATAGCGGGGCGGAACGGATGCAGCACCCGCGTGAATTGCGATTTGCGACGATGCGCCGCAGGATGCCGCCCCTGCGGAAGCGCTGGCGATAGGGCGTATGATGCACTCAATCGCGCGAAAGGGAGGGACGCCCCCCTCGTTCTCCCTCTCTTGAAAATTATTCCATTATAAAATTTGCCCTCCCGGCGCATCCTGCTTGCGAATGGGAGGGCATCGGCATGAAGAAACATCCTTCACCCCTGCGCCGCGCGGTCGGGCTTGTCCTGACGCTTCTGCTGACGCTGGGGTATTTTTCGCCCACGCAGCAGGCGCTCCGGGCGCTTCCCGCGTCCCTGCGGCTGACGCAGGATGAGCCGATTTCGCTGCTGACGGGGATGCTGCGCGCGTCGGGCGAGGGCTTAGAGGTCAGCGCGTCGCAGGACGAGACGCTCAGCCAGTACGTCAGCGTAACCGGGCAGAAAAGCGGCACGTCGGAACTGCTGCTGAGCATCCTCGGCATCCCGCTTCGCCGCGTGGAGGTGGAAGTCAGCCCGGAGAAGCGGCTGATTCCCGGCGGGCAGGCGCTCGGCGTTGCCATGCGGACGGACGGCGTATTGATTGTCGGCTTGTCGGACGTAAAGAAGGGTGTCTGCCCCGCGCGGGACTGCGGACTGCAACCCGGCGACGTCCTCCTGCGCATCGGCGGACACGCCATCGAGCGCGTTGCCGACGTCAGCGAAATTGCCCAGCAGAACGGCACGTCGCCCCTGCTCATCGAATACATGCGCGACGGTACGACCGCCCACGCAACCCTCACCCCCGTGCAGGATGACGCCACCGGGGTTGTCCGCCTCGGCGCATGGGTGCGCGACAGCACCGCGGGCATTGGCACACTCTCCTTCTACGACCCGGATTCCGGGCAGTATGCCGCGCTCGGTCACGCGATTACCGACGGCGACACGGGCAGCATCTTGACCGTCCGGGAAGGGCGCGTGCTGAAGGCGAGCATCGTCGCGGTACAGAAGGGGCAGCGCGGCGTTCCGGGCGAACTGAAAGGCTCATTCCTGCAAAACGCCGCCGTGCTGGGCGACATTGCGCAGAACACGACTCTCGGCATCAGCGGCACACTCACCACCGCCGTGACGAACCCGCTCTATCCCGACGGCTTGCCCATCGGCACGCGCTCGTCCGTCCACACGGGCGCGGCGACCATCCTCAGCACCATCGGCACTGGCGGCGTACAGGAATATACTGTCGAAGTCACCCACGTCAGCCAGCAGAACGCTCCCGCCGCCAAAAGCATGGTGCTGCGCGTGACCGATACGCGCCTGCTGGACGCGACCGGCGGCATCGTGCAGGGCATGAGCGGCAGCCCCATCATCCAAGACGGCAAGCTGATCGGCGCGGTAACGCACGTTTTCGTCAGCGACCCAACGCAGGGGTACGGCCTGTATGTGGACTGGATGCTGTCGCAGATGCAGGGAACTTCAGCTGACCAATAATCAGGAAAATGTAGGAAATCAACATATCGACAAATGCTCCTATTTTTCCGGCAGGAATCCCCGCCCGAAATGCAGAAAACCTCCACCGACATTTTCGTCAATGGAGGTTCTTTTCATGCAGCCGCGCTGTTTTCTGCTTCTGGCGGATAATCCGCTGACGCTTGCCCAACTTCGGGCGGAAATTGAGGATTTGGGCGAGGAAACCCGCTGCCAAACCGCCCTGACCGCCGAGGAAGCGCTTTTCCGCCTGTCGCAGGAGTCGGTGGATGCGGTGCTGCTCCTGCCCTGCCCGGCGGCGGACTGCCTGACGCAATCACTGCTTCGCCATCCGCCGCTTGCGCCGCCGTTCCTCTTGGGTGGGCTGGACGGCAGGCTGCCGGAAATTTCGCAGCTGCCGGCGTGGTTCTCCGTGCTTCGTCTGCCCGCGCTGGCGGCGGCACATCTGCCGGAATGCACCGAACTGGCACGTCAGCTGCTGACGGCGCTGGGGATGCCGCGGACGCTCCGGGCGTGGGCGTTCCTGCCGGAAATGGCGGCGCTGACAGTCGTGCATCCACCGCTGCTGACGGACGTGACGCACGGCTTATACCCGCTGATGGCGCGCCGCGCGCAGCTGACCCCGTACGCCGTCGAGCGTCGGTTGCGGCTCGCTATCGAATCGACATGGAATCGCGGCGACTACGATGCGATTGCGCGCTTCTTCGGCCAGTCGGTAGACCCCGAACGCGGCAAGCCCACGAATCGGGAGTTTTTGTGTCAATTGCAGGAGCGATTGACGCTCAGCGCGAGGCGGATGGAGAGGAGGGTGGGGTGAAAATGCGTCATCTGCGTCTGTTTTCCGCTTCAGATATGCCTTGTATTCCTTTGCAGGCTCACACAATCGCCGTTTTCTTCATCGCGACCGCCATGACCCCCGCCGTGATCGCCTCCGCCGCGCAGAACGCCAGCCACACGCCCGTCATGCCGAAGAGTGCCGCCATCACCAGCGCGCAAAGCACAATCGCAGCCACACCGCGCAGGATGGACGTAATCATCGCCCATTTCGCCGCGCCGACCGCGCTCAAATAGCCCGTTCCGGCGATATTGAACCCCGCAAACAGATAGCCGAGGAAGTACAGCCGCATTCCCTGACATGCCAAATCCGCCATCACCGGGTCATGCTCGCTGTTGAACACCGCCACCAGCGGCTCGGCGAACACCTCGAAGCAGACAATCATCAGCACCGAAAGCGTCAGCGCCGTCAGGATGCTCATCATCAGCACCTGCCGCACTTGTCCCGTTTCACCGCGGCTGTACGCGTCGCTGAGCAGCGGCTGCGAGCCCTGCGAGATGCCGGAGAAAATCGCCGTTGCGACGATGGCGACATTCGCCACCACGCCATACGCCGCGACGCCGATGCTGCCCGAAAGCCCCAGAATCAGGAAATTCAGCACCATCGTCGTCATGCCGCCCGCGATTTCCCCGATGAACCCGGAAACGCCCACCGCGCTGACGTGCGCCAGCAGTTTGAACGTCGGCTTATGCCAGCGGAAGCACAGCGTATTCGTCTTTTTGCGGAAGTGCAGGGCGTTAATCCCCATGCCGACGATGGGGGATGCCGCCGTTGCGAGCGCCGCGCCCGCCATGCCCATTCCCAGCGGGAACATCAGCACCCAGTCCATGACGATGTTGAACAGGCTGGATGCCATCGTCGCGGTCATGGCAAGCGACGGATCGCCGTCGTTGAGGACGAAGGAGCGCAGGATGTAGTTGGCACATGAAGAAGGGCGTGAAGAGCAGGAAAATGCGTGTATACGGCGCGCCGACCGTCACGATGTCCGGTTCGCCGCCAAGCAGCCGCACGATGCCCTCCGCGCTGAAAATGCCCAGCAGGATGAACGGCACAGACAAAATTCCCGCCCATGCGAGGGCTTCCGCAAGATAGCCATCGGCGTGTTTTCCTTCGTGACGCTCCAAGGCGAAGCGGGTCGCCGCGCCGGTCGCCAGCATCGCGCCCAAGGCAAAAATCAGCGAATAAACGGGCAGGACGAGGTTCAGAGCGGCAATGCCGTCCGCACCCTGCGCCTGTGCGATAAAGAAGGTGTCGGCGAGGATGTAGGCAGAGACGCCAATCATGCCGAGGATGTTTTGAGAAACGTAGCGGAAGAACTGCTTCCGCACGGTGGAATGCTTGTTCATAGCGGGCTTCTCCTTCTGCTTTGTTCAGGGCAGCATTCCTATTGTAAAGGGGAAAATCATCTTCGTCAAGGGAAAATTGCAAGAATCGCTTCTGTTGACTATCCAAATGACGAAAAATGCGGTATAATGGAGCGAATACCCATCATGCTGTTCCCGGATGCTTCATAGAAAAATCCGAAACAGCATCAGGAGGAATCGTATGAAGCACTTGTACCCCTACCTCCGGCGCTTCCGCAAGGAGAGCATTCTCGCGCCCCTGTTCAAGATGCTGGAAGCCACATTCGACCTGCTTGTGCCGATGGTGGTGGCGGACATCATCAAGGTCGGCATTGCGAACGGCGATACAACGTACATCTGGACGCGCTGCGGCCTGCTGGTGCTGATGGCGCTCATCGGACTGCTCTGCTCCTTCACCGCGCAGTATTTCGCGGCGCGCGCCGCCATCGGCACATCCACCGGGCTGCGGCATGAGCTGATGGCGCACATCCAGTCGCTCTCCTTCTCCGAACTGGACACACTGGGCGTTTCGACGCTGATTACGCGCATGACCAGCGATGTCAATCAGGTGCAGAATGGTCTGAACATGTTCCTGCGCCTGTTCCTGCGTTCACCGTTCATCGTCGCGGGCGCGATGATTGCCGCCTTCACCATTGATACACAAATTGCGCTGATTTTCCTCGCGGCGATTCCCGTGCTGGCGGTGATTGTCTTTGGCATCATGCGCATCACCTCGCCTATGTACAAAACCGTTCAGTCCCGGCTGGACGCGGTCACAGGCGCAACGCGCGAGAACCTCTCCGGCGTCCGCGTCGTGCGCGCGTTCGGGCGCGAGGACGCGGAGGAAGAAAACTTCGTCCAGCAGAATGGCAGCCTGAACGCCATGCAGCTCAAAGTCGGCCGCATTGCCGCGCTGATGAATCCGCTGACGTATGTCGTGGTCAACCTCGGCATCATCGGCATTCTGTACTTCGGCGCGAACAAGATTGGCAGCGGCGCGCTGCTCTCCGGCGACGTGGTGGCGCTGGTGAACTACATGAGCCAGATTCTGGTGGAACTGGTGAAGCTGGCGAACCTCGTCGTGCTGCTCACCCGCGCGATTGCCAGCATGGGCCGCGTGTCGCAGGTGCTGGATACGCCCTCGACGATGACATTCCCGGAGAAGCCTGTTTCGGCGGATGCTGCTTCCGATGTGGCGGTGGCGTTCGACCATGTGTCCCTGCGCTATCAGGGCGCGGGTGCGGAAAGCCTGTCCGATGTGACCTTCACGGCAAAGAAGGGGCAGACCATCGGCGTTATCGGCGGCACGGGCAGCGGCAAAACGACGCTCGTCAGCCTGATTCCGCGCTTTTATGACGCAACGAAGGGGCAGGTCACCCTGCTCGGTCAGCCGATTACCGCCTATTCCAAGGAGGAGCTGAACCGCCACGTTGCGGTCGTCATGCAGAAGGCACAGCTGTTCAAGGGCACGATTCGCTCGAATCTGCTCTGGGGCAACGAGAATGCCACGGACGAAGAATTGTGGCACGCGCTGTCCATTGCGCAGTCGGAGGATTTTGTCCGCCAGAAGCCGGGCAAGCTCGATGATCCGGTGGAGCAGGGCGGACGCAACCTGTCCGGCGGTCAGCGTCAGCGCCTGACAATCGCCCGCGCGCTGGTGGGACATCCTGACATTCTGATTCTGGACGACAGTGCCTCCGCGCTGGACTACGCCACGGATGCCGCGCTCCGCAAAGCCTTGCGCACCCTGCCCGCGGAAACGACGCTCTTCATCGTTTCCCAGCGCACCTCGTCCCTGCGCCACGCCGACCAGATTATCGTGCTGGACGACGGGCATGTGGTGGGCATCGGCACGCACGATACGCTGATGCAGACATGCGAGGTCTACCGCGAAATCCACGAAAGCCAGTTCCGGAAGGGAAGTGACGTGCAGTGAAGACCAATAAGCTCAAGCAGCAGAAGGGCACGCTCCTGCGCGTCCTGCAATATGTGAAGCCATATCGGGTGCTGGTGATTATCAGCCTGCTGTGCGCGTGCGTGAGCGCGGCGGCGCAGCTGCTCATCCCGATTCTGACCGGCAAGGCGATTGACCAGATGCTCGGCGCGGGTCAGGTAAATCTGTCCGGCGTACTGGTCTTTGCGGTGTGGATTGCCGTCGTTGCGGCGCTGTCCGCCATTGCCCAGCAGTTCCTTGCCACCAGCAACAACAAGATTGCCTATAACATCAGCCGTGACCTGCGCAACGCGGCATTCCACAAGCTCCAGCGCCTGCCGCTGAGCTATCTGGACGCGCATCCCTCCGGCGACCTCGTCAGCCGCATGATTGCCGACGTGGACACCTTCTCCGACGGTCTGCTCATGGGCTTCACGCAGCTGTTCACCGGCGTTGTGCTGATTGTCGGCACGCTGACCATCATGCTCATCAAAAACTGGATGATTGCCCTGCTGGTCGTGGTGCTGACGCCGCTGTCGATGTTCGTCGCGTCCTTCATCGCCCGAAAGACGCACCACTACTTCACCGAGCAGGCGCGTGTGCGCGGGCAGCAGACGGCGCTCATCAACGAGCTGATTGAAGGGCAGAAGGTTGTGCAGTCCTTCGGGCACGAAGCCGCCTCGCTGAGCGATTTTGACTGCATCAACGATGAACTGGGGCGCGTCAGCCTGAACGCGACGTTCTTCTCCAGCCTCACGAACCCCTCCACCCGTCTGGTCAACAACATCATCTATGCGGCGGTCGCGCTCGTCGGCGCGCTGTCGGCGGTCGGCGGCGGCATTTCCGTGGGTGATTTGAGCGTTTTCCTCAGCTACGCCAGCCAGTACGCCAAGCCCTTCAACGAAATCTCCGGCGTTGTGACCGAGCTGCAAAACGCTCTCGCCTGCGCCGCGCGCGTTTTCTCCCTGCTGGATGAGGATGACCGCGTGCCGGACAAGGAAAACGCCGCCGTGCTCTCCCCCAAGGGCATGGTTGACCTCAAAGACGTCTGCTTCCGCTATGTGCCTGATCGCCCGCTGATTGAGGGCTTCAACCTGCACGTCAAGCCCGGTCAGCGCATTGCCATCGTCGGCCCGACCGGCTGCGGCAAAACGACCATGATTAACCTGCTGATGCGTTTCTACGACGTAAACAGCGGTGCGATTCTTGTCGACGGCACGGACATTCGCAACGCAACGCGCCACTCCCTGCGCAAGAGCTTCGGCATGGTCTTGCAGGACACTTGGCTGAAGGCGGGCACGATTCGCGACAACATCGCCTACGGCCGCCCCGACGCATCGGAAGAGGACGTTATTGCCGCCGCGAAGGCCGCCCACGCGCACAGCTTCATCCGCCGCCTCCCCGACGGCTACGACACGGTTATCACCGAAAACGGCGGCAACATCTCGCAGGGACAGAAGCAGCTGCTCTGCATTGCCCGCGTGATGCTGGGCGGCGAAAACGGTGAACTTCCGCCGATGCTGATTCTGGACGAAGCGACGTCTTCCATCGACACGCGCACAGAAATTAAGATTCAGTCCGCCTTTGCGCGGCTGATGAATGGGCGAACGTCGTTCATCGTGGCGCATCGGCTTTCGACGATTCAGAAAGCGGATGTGATTCTGGTGATGAAAGATGGGCATATTATTGAACAGGGAACGCATGAGGAGCTGCTGAAGAAGCAGGGATTCTATGCGAATTTGTATCAATCGCAGTTTGCGCTAAGCTAAGGAAATCGCCAAAAAGGTAAACACGCGGAAGGAGCATGGAGGAGAGACCAACTGAATCGCGCGGAGGGGTCAAGGGGGGATTCCCCCTTGCGGGGTCAAGGGGCGGAG
>JABLTL010161477.1_pt1 | contig 12465 bp, 8 predicted proteins | sample 7160151 | NCBI WGS metagenome assembly JABLTL01 (sample SAMN14651223, study PRJNA627086) | human gut metagenome | isolation source: feces | host: Homo sapiens
GGGACAGGGCGGAGCGGGCCACGCTCAGCCTTGCAGGGTCTGTTTCGGCGGCCTCGCCCTTTAGCCGGGCTATATCTATCTCATCGGCGGTCAGCGGCACATACTCCGCCCTCAGGCGAGCCTCATGTATGGCTCTTGCGGCGAATATGCCGCCCAGCGTGACTATTGCCGCAAGCAGCAGCGCGAGCGCTGTCCTGACGGCCTTTTTTGCGGCGCGCCGCCTTTTTTTCGTATACTTCGCTTTTGTTTCCATAGCACAATGATAAACAATGCCGCCCTGATAATCAAGGCGGCAAAAGTTAATATTTTCGGAAAAGTGGCTAACGCCACTTTTCCGAGCTTTTTTCGCGTTTTGCCTCTCGCATTCGCTCCCGGGCGGCAAAACCCGCGGAGTGCGAAAACCTCCGGTTTTCATCCGTTTTGACGCACATGTCGTCAAAGCCGGAATAAACTTAAGGGGCTGCGGCCCCTTAACAACCCCGAAGCTATCCGGCAGGTCGAAGCTATGCTTTCCCTAACCGCTTCTTCATGGTCTTTTCCACCGCGTTGAGTATATTCTCGTAACCGGTGCAGCGGCAGAGGTGGCCGGAGAGCAGCTTGCGCAGCTCCTCACGGGTGTATTCCTTGCCGGATTCCAGTATCTCCACGGCGGTCATTATGAAGCCGGGGGTGCAGAAGCCGCACTGCACGGCGGTCTCCTCCATAAAGGCCTGCTGAATGTCCGAAAGCTCGCCGTCAGGGCCAAGCAGCCCCTCGAGGGTGCGGATATGCTTGCCCTCGGCCCATACGGCCAGGTAAATGCAGCTGTTGAAGCATTCGCCGTCTATGAGCACGTTGCAGGCGCCGCACTCGCCTACCTCGCAGCCCTTCTTTACGGAGGTGAGGTGGTAGTCGTTGCGGAGCATGTCGGTCAGGGAAGCCCGGACGTCTACCATCTTTTCTACGTCCTTGCCGTTTATGTTGCAGTGAATAAGCTTATACTGTGCCATTACAGCTCACCTCCCGCGAGAATTATGGATTCTGTCATGCAGCGCTTGGCAGTCTCTACGGCGATATGCTGGCGGAAGGCCTTGCTGGCGCGCCAGGAATCCCGTGGATTGATGTCGTCGAGAACTGTGCGTGCGAAGGCCTCTACCGTTTCCATGGATACGGGCTGACCGTTGGCGGCAGCCTCCGCCCTTTCGGCGCGCATGGGTACCGGGCCTGCCACGCCGTAGGCTATGCGGGCGCGCTCTATGGTCTTTTTATCCGGCGAAAGGCGGACGTTCACGCTGCACCCTAGGGTGGCTATATCCATGGCGTTGCGCATGGAGTATTTGATGTAGTGGCCGTAGGTGTTCTCATAGCTGGCCTTGGGTATTATTATGGCGGTCTGTATCTCGTCCGGGCGTATGTCCACAAGGCCGGCCTTTATGTAGAAGTCGCGTATGGGCAGCAGGCGCTTGCCCTCGCTGCCTGTGAGCTCGACTATGGCCTCCCACGCGTGGAGGGTGGAGGCGGAGTCTGCGGAGGTAACGCCGTTGCAGGTGTTGCCGCCTATGGTGCCTATGTTGCGTATCTGGGGTCCGCCTACCATGTCCACCGCCTGACCCAGCACGTTTATGTATTTCTGGATAATGGGATCCCGGGTTATGTGGGAGAAGCTGGTAAGGGAGCCTATGCGGATGCTGTCGTTTTCGTCAATGGATACGCCCCTCAGCTCGTCAAGGCCGTATATGGAGATGAGCTCCTTGCCGGCACGTTTGCCCTCGCGCATCTGCACGAGAACGTCGCTGCCGCCGGCTATTATCTGTGCCTCGGGGTGTTCGAGGCGAAGCTCCACGGCGTTCTGAACGGAGGAAGCCTCATACAGCGCTTTAAGATCGTACATATTATTTTTCCTCCTTTGTCCATTCGTCCTTTATAAGCCCGGCACGGCTGAATTCCGCGAACAGCACATGGGGGGTTATGGGGATGGTATTTATGGCTACGCCGGTGGCGTTATATATGGCGTTGCGTATGGCGGGGGCCCCGGAGCAGGCGGGGGGCTCGCCGAGGGCCTTTGTGCCGAAGGGGCTGGTAGGCTCCGGGTTCTGTATGAACTCTGCCCGAAGGTCAGGGTGATCCATGAAGGTGGAGAGCTTGTAGTCCAGAAGGTTATTGTTCAGCGGCCTGCCGGTCTTAGGATCGAAGAGCAGCTGCTCGGAAAGGCCATAGCCTATTGCCATGCTCATGCCGCCGTGAACTTGTGCCTCCGCCAATGCGGGGTTTATCAGCCTGCCGCAGTCGTGTACGTTTATCATGTCCACCAGCTTTACCCTGCACATGGGAATATCTACCTCCACCTCTGCAAAGGTGCAGCCGAAGGAGTAGGCGTTGTTGCGTATGGTGTAGGTGGATTCGGCGGTTATATGCTCGCTGTGTACGGGGTTGTACTGGGCGGTCATGGCCAGCTCGGAAAGGCTCATCAGCACCCGCCCGTCGGGCACGCGCACAATGTTTCCGTTCACTATATCCATGTTTTGTATGGGCTGCCGCGTTACCTCGCAGGCGTATTCCAGTATCTTTTTGCGGAGCAGGTCGCCTGTCTGGCGTATGGAGAAGCCTGCAACGTAGGTCTGGCGGGAGGCGTAGGCGCCGAGGCCGGTGGGGGTTATGTCGGTATCCTGGCAGCTCACCACGTGTACGTCCCGGTAGCTTTTCAGCCCTATCACCTCGGCGGTCATCTGGGCGTATGCGGTGTCCGCGCCCTGGCCTATCTCGGTCTCGCCGCACTGCATGGTGACGGTGCCGTCAAGGTTGAGCTGCATGCGGTTGGAGCTGGTCTCGAGGGATATGGGGTATACGGCGGTGTTGTACCAGAAGGCGGCAAGGCCAATGCCCCGGCGGACGGGGCCGGTATCCTTTGCGTATTCCTGAACCTTTCTGCGGTAGTCTATGGCCTCCGCGCCCTTTTCAAGGCACATGCGGAAGGAATCGTAGTAGTTCTCGTTCTTGGAGAAGCCGTCCACAAAGCCCTTGGGCATTATTACCTTGTCCCTGTAATCCATGGGATCCATGCCCAGTGCCCTTGCGCACTCATCTATGTTGGAATCGTCTGCGAAGGAGGCCTGGGGCATGCCGTAGCCCCTCATTGCGCCGGCCGCAGGGCGGTTGGTAAATACCGTATAAGCGTCGCCCTCGAAGTTATCGCAGGGGTATATCTGGGGGAACGAGCCCATTGCCTTTGCCACTATGCTGTGGCCGTGGGAGGCGTATGCGCCCTGATTGGAGAAGCACTCTACCTTGCGGGCGGCAAGAGTACCGTCCTTGTGCAGCCATGTTACGATATGGAAGCGTATGGCATGGCGTACCCGGTTGGATACGAAGGTCTCCTCGCGGGCGCAGTCTATGCGGACGCAGCGCCCGCCTACCTGAGTGCAGCACCATGCGCAAAGGGGCTCGTAGAGGGCGTCCTGCTTGTTGCCGAAGCCGCCGCCTATGTAGGGCTTTACTATCCTTATATCCGCCCAGGGGCGGCCCAGCGCCTGTCCCACCACGCGGCGGATTATATGGGGTATCTGGGTTGAAGCGACTACGGTAAGCCTGCCGTTCTCCTCGTATGCGAAGCAGCCGTGGTTCTCTATGTGGCAGTGCTGTACGGTGGGCGTCTCATACCAGCCCTCGACCTTGATAAGGCCGGGCTCCTTTATAGCCTCGGCGTAGTTGCCCTTTTGTATGGAGGTGTGCTTGAGTATGTTATTCGGGCAGTTATCGTGGAGCTGTGGGGCGCCGTCCTTCATGGCCTCCTGAACGTCAAGCACGAAGGGCAGCTCCTCGTATTCCACCTTCAGGGCGCGGACGCCCTGATTGGCGGCGACCTCATTCTCGGCTATAACCACGGCAACGTCGTCGCCGTAGTAGCGCACGTGGCGGTTAAGCAAAAGCCTGTCCTTTACGTCCTGATGCCCCGGGTCCATGCTCCAGGGATGGCCGGCGGTGGGAAAGGGTATATCCGGCACGTCGAAGCAGGTGAGCACCTTTACGACGCCGGGTATTTTCTCCGCACAGGAGGTATCTATATTCTTTACGAAGCCGTGGGCGATGGTGGAGTGCTTTATGCGCACATACAGCGCGTCGCCCGGCATACGGTCCTCGTAGTATTTGGTGCGGCCGGTCACCTTGTCGAAGGCGTCCACGCGCACTTCACTCCTGCCGACCAGATGCTCGGCCTGAACGGAATAATTATCCTTATTCATTACTTGTCCTCCTTATCCTTATTCATTACTTGTCCTCCTTATCATTAAAGCTGAGGGATCAAGCTTCTATAAACTTAAAGCTGGCTGAGTCAAACAGTCCCTTATCCGTAAGGCGTATGGCGGGTATAACGGGGAGCGCCAGGAAGGAGAGGGCCACAAGCGGGTCGCTCTTCTTGTCTACGCCAATGTATGCTGCGGCGTCCAGAAGGGCGCGCTGTATCTCAAGCACGCTGTCAACAGGCGCATCAGTCATAAGACCGGCTATGGGAAGGGGCAGGCGGGCCAGGACTATGCCGTGGCTCACCACGCAGAAGCCGCCGCCGCATTCCCTGAGGGACTCGGCCGCAAGCAGCATATCCTCGTCGTTATCGCCCACCATCACAAGATTGTGTGAATCGTGGGCCACGGTGGAGGCTATGGCGCCGCCGTGAATATTGAAGCCCTGAACTATGCCGAGGCCTATGTTGCCCAGGGCGTGGTGGCGCTCTATAACTGCCAGCTTGTTTAGGCCGTTACCGGATACGAAGTTGCCCTCCCCATCGCGGCAGACGGGCAGGTCCCTGCGCTCTGTGACCAGCTGGCCCTCTATCTGGCATATCACCGGCATTATCTCCTTGGCGGGGAGCCTGAGGCCGTCCTCTGGTATGGGGGCCATGTTCATGCTTGCGTATACCGCCTGGGGTATTATGGGCATGGGGGTGGGCTTGCCGTCATACGGCCTGCCGAAGCGGGTAAATACCTTGAGCACCCTGAAATCCTTCAGATCCTCAAACAGCACCATGTCGCCCTTGTAACCGGGGGCTATGGCGCCTATGTTGCGCAGGCCGTAGGCGCGGGCGGCGTTGTAGCTTGCCATCTTTACCGCCTGTATAGGGTCCATGCCGCACTTTACGGCCATGCGGGCTATGCAGTTTATGTGGCCCTCGCGGCGAATGTTCTCGATGTGCTTGTCGTCCGTGCAGAACATCATGTTGTCCGTTGGGAGACCGTGCTTTACTATCTCGGTTATGAGTTCCTCCATGCCGTTGGCGGCGGAGCCCACCCTCAGGAGTATTCTCATGCCGATGCGGAGCTTTTCAAGCACCTCGTCAAAGTTGCTGCACTCGTGATCCGTGGAGGGGCCGGCCACCCTGTATGCGTTGAGTGCGCGGCCGGAAAGCAGCGGCGCGTGGCCGTCTATGGGCCGTCCGTCAAAGAGACGAAGCTTATCCATCATGTCCTTTGAGCAGTTTATGGTGGATACGGCGTCCATTACCTCGCCAAGGCCCAGTATGCGGCTCTTGCGCATGAACTGCTCCATATCCTCGGCGGTAAGGGTAGCGCCGGAGTTTTCGAAGGGAGTGGCCGGCACGCAGGAGGGCATCATGAAAAGCACCCTCAGCGGCAGGTCATCGGACAGCTTGTATATGGCCCGCACGCCCGCCGCGCCGCAGACGTTGGCTATCTCGTGAGGGTCGGCGATTATGGTTGTGGTGCCGTGGGGCATTATCACGCGGGAGAAGGAATCCGGTATGACCATGCTGCTCTCTATGTGTACATGGGCGTCTATGAAGCCGGGGCAGAGGTACGCGCCGCCCGCGTCTATCTCTTCCCTGGCGGCGAAGCCCTTGCCCACGCCTATGATGGTATCCTCCGAGAGGGCGACGTCGCCTTCCAGTATTTCGTTTGTAAATACATTAACTACCCTGGCATTCTTTACCACAAGCGTTGCATCGCCCTTAAGGGCCGCAGTGATAAGTTCGGACTGTTTCATCGGTTTCCTCCATTCTTGATTTTAAATGCCGTTGATACGCCAACATGGGCGCCATAGACGCCCGAACAAAAACATTAAGGTTTAAACAAAGTTTGTTAGATAATTGTTTATTGCAGTATAGCACAATCGGGCCTATCAGAAAAGCCCTTTTTTACAGTAAACTATACCATATAAAACAAAAAAATAAATAGGATTTTTTTAAAGTTCGCGTTGCTGTTATTGATTTTTCTTCTTTGGGATGATAATATAAAATCAATAAGAGAGTGTTCATATAATCTCGTGATTTCTATCGGACGGGAGTTTCTACGGGCCACCGCAATGGCCTGCTATGAGCGCCGAGCGTACAGCATACTGTAAAGCCGGGCGCTTTTTGTTTTTTATGAATCAACAGCCTATACCATTTAGGAGGAAAAAGGCAATGCGCATACTCATCAAGAACGGAACCATAGTAAACGCAAATGGCAGGGAGCGTAAGGATATACTCACCGACGGCGACAGGATAATCGCCATAGGCGGCAATCTTGACGCTGCGGGCGCGGAAGTGATAGACGCTGCGGGCTGCTACGTCATGCCCGGCTTCATAGACACCCATACCCACTTTGACCTTGATGTCGGGCTCTGCGTTACGGCGGATAACTTCAGGACGGGCACCCGGGCTGCGGCGCTGGGCGGCACCACCTGCGTGCTGGACTTCGCAACGCAGGACAGGGACGGGACGCTCAGGCAGGCACTTGAGACATGGCACAAAAAGGCCGAGGGCAGCAGCTGCAATTACGGCTTCCATATGGCCATAGCCCGCTGGGACGCCGAGACCGAAAAAGAGATGGACTACATGAGCGACAACGGCGTCACTTCATATAAGATGTACATGGTGTATGACGGCCTCAAGGTGGACGACGGCCAGATATATGCCGCCCTCAAGACCGCCCGCGATCACGGCGCCCTCATAGGCATACACTGCGAGAACTGGGAAGTGCTGCTTCGCCGCATAGATGAGCTGAAGGCCCAGGGCGTGACGGAGCCCTGGGGCCACCCGGTTTCCCGCCCCGCAGAGGTGGAGGCTGAGGCCGTTGCGCGGTATATGCGTATAGCCCAGCTTGCGGGCACCCCTGCGTATGTAGTGCACCTTTCAACCGAGGAGGGCCTTATCGAGGCCCAGCGGGCGAGGGCGAGGGGACAGGAGGTATACCTTGAGACCTGCCCCCAGTACCTGCTTCTCACGGACGACAGGTATAGGGATCCCGACGGAGTGAAGTTCATAATGAGCCCGCCTCTCCGCAAGGATGCGGACAGGGAGGCGCTCTGGCAGGGGCTCAAGGAGGGCGCGCTGGACACCATAGGCACGGACCACTGCTCCTTCACCATGGAGCAGAAGATGCTGGGAGGCGGAAAGTTCTTTAAGACCCCCAACGGCGGCGCGGGCGTTCAGCACAGGGGCCAGCTCATATACACCTACGGCGTGTGCGAGGGCAGGCTCACCCTTGAGGATATGGTAAAGTACCTTTCCTACAACCCATCAAGGCTTTTCGGCATGCCGGACCGGGGCGAGATAGCCGAGGAAAAAGCGGCGGATATAGTTATATGGGATCCCTCCGTATCCGGTACCATAACCGATACCAACCACGCCTATAACTGCGACAATTCGGTCTTTGCGGGCTTTGACGTAAAGGGCGCTGCCCGCGATGTCATATTGAACGGCGAGCATATTGTTGAGAACGGCAGCATAAAGCTTGAAGGCAGGGGCAGGTACATAAGCCGTACCGGCTATATGAAGTTAAGATGAAGCGCACCAGGATAGGCTGCGTGCTTATGGCGGCGGGCAGCTCCACCCGCTTCGGAGGAAACAAGCTGCTTACGGATTTCTTCGGAAAGACCCTCATAGAGCGGGCCATGGAGGCAATACCCCGAGATAAGCTTTGCCGGGCAGCGGTGGTGAGCCAGTATGACGAGGCGCTGTCCATGGCGCTGGACTTTGACTTTCTGACGGTAAGGAACGACAGGCCGGAGGATGGCGTCAGCCGCACCATACGGCTTGGCCTCGACGCGTTGGGGAATGTGGACGCCGCCATGTTCATGGTAGCGGATCAGCCCTGCCTGAGCCGGTGGAGCACGGAGGGCCTTGTGAGCTTTTATTTAAAGGAGCCGGACAAGATAGCCGCCATGGCATACGGCGCCCGCCGGGGAAACCCGGTAATATTCCCCAAGGATATGTTTATAGAACTGCGCGACCTTACAGGCGACACGGGTGGCAGCGCGGTTATATGTAAAAACCAGGATAAGCTCAGGCTTTACCAGGTGGAAGACGAGCTGGAGCTGTTCGATGCGGACAGGGCCGCCGAGCTGGAAAGGCTGAAGCGGGAAAAGGAGAGAACCATATGAACGAGAGGCTGGAGGCCATAAAGGGCAATATAATATACGCCGAAACGCCGGGTGAGCTTACCGTAATGCCCGATAGCTGGATAGTCACGGAAGGCGGCATTATTCGGGGAATATTCGGCGAGCTACCGGAAAGGTATGCGGCAGCGGAGGCGACGGACTACGGCGATATGATAATCACCCCGTCCTTTACCGACCTGCACCTGCACGCACCCCAGTACCCTATGCTGGGCCTCGGCATGGACCTTGAGCTTCTCGGCTGGCTGAACAAATACGCATTCCCTACGGAGGCCATGTTCAGTGACGCCGGCTACGCCCGCAGGGTATATTCAAAGCTGGCCCATGCTCTTATAGAGAGGGGCACCACGCGGGTATGCATATTCTCAAGCCTGCACAGGGAAGCGACCAATATACTTATGGACGAACTGGAAAAGGCGGGAGTCACCGGCTATGCGGGCAAGGTGAACATGGACCGCAACGGTTCGGAGGAGCTTATAGAGACTACGGAGGAATCTGTGGCCGAAACGAGGCTCTTTATAGAGGAGAATAAAGACAGAAAGCTCATAAAACCCATACTCACCCCGAGATTTACCCCTTCATGCACGAATGAGCTAATGGAGGAGCTTGGGAAAATAGCTGCTGAGTATCCGGATATCCCGGTACAGTCCCACCTTTCCGAAAATACCGACGAGATGAAGTGGGTAAAGGAGCTGCACCCGGACTGCGCCCAGTACTGGGAGACATACGACAAATACGGCCTTTGGAAAAACCGCACGGTGATGGCTCACTGCGTGTATTCAGACGAGCGGGAGCGGGCCGCCATGAAGAAGGCCGGCGTGTGGGCGGTTCATTGCCCCGATTCCAACACCTGCATAGCAAGCGGAATAGCCCCCGTAAGGACAATGCTGAAGGAGGGCGTAAAGGTGGCCATGGGGTCAGACATAGCTGGCGGAGCAAAGCTGTCCATGCTGGACGTGGCCACGGAGGCCATAAGGGTCTCCAAGCTGCGCTGGCTGTTTGGCGGAAAGCGGGACGAGGAGCGGTTTTTGACCGTTGCGGAGGCCTTCTATCTCATCACCGGCGCGGGGCAGGAGTACTTCGGAGCACGACCCGGCTTCTGCATAGGCGACAGGCTCCATGCGGTGGTGTTCGATGACCGTGGGATGGCCGACAATCCCAGGATGAATCTTTCCGAGCGGCTTGAGAGGATAATCTACCTCGGTGAACGGCAGGATATAAAGGCCGTATACAGCGAGGGCATAAGGAGGATATGATGGGGAGCCTGCTTATAAAAAACATACATTCACTTGTGACCTGCAACGGGGAGGACAGGATACTGCGCGGTGCGGACGTGTACTGCGAGGACGGCTTTATCAGGGCTATCGGCCGCGGTATTGACAGTAAAGCGGACATTACTGTCGATGGCAGCCATATGCTTTGCTATCCCGGCCTTGTAAACACACATCATCATCTGTACCAGCAGTTTTCCCGCAACCTCCCCGAAGTGCAGGGCTTTGAGCTGTTTGACTGGCTCAGGTACCTGTACGATATTTGGAAAAATATAGACGAGGAGCTTATAACCCTCTCGTCGCTGACAGGAATGGGAGAGCTGATGAAAAACGGCTGCACCACCTGCTTTGACCACCACTACGTGTTCCCAAGGGACGGCGGGGACCTTATAGCCGCCCAGTTCGAGGCTGCGGGCCTTATAGGAATGCGTATGCATGCCTCCCGGGGCAGCATGGATCTTTCCAAAAAGGATGGCGGCCTGCCTCCGGACAGCGTGGTACAGACCATAGACGAGATAATGAAGGACAGCGTCAGGCTCATAGAAAAGTACCACGATCCTTCAAAGGGCTCAATGCGGCAGATAGCCCTCGCCCCCTGCTCGCCCTTCTCGGTATCGGGAGAGCTGCTCAGGGAAAGCGCCACGCTCGCGAGACAGTACGGCGTGCGGTTGCACACCCATCTCTGCGAGACTAAGGACGAGGAAAGCTATACCCTCGAAAGATACGGCATGCGGCCCTATGCATATATGGAGTCTCTGGGCTGGACAGGCCCCGACGTATGGTACGCCCATGGCATACACTTCAATTCGGACGAATTGAAGGCGCTGGCGGATACGGGCACAGGCGTAGCCCACTGTCCCATATCCAATATGAAGCTGTCAAGCGGCATAGCCCGCATACCGGAGATGCTGAAGCTGGGAGTTACCGTTGGCCTCGGGGTGGACGGCAGCGCCAGCAACGACGGCAGCAGCCTGCTTGAGGAGATGCGCGTAGCGTACCTGCTGCACAGGCTAAACTCCGGAGCCGCCGCCCCCACAGGCTATGACATACTCAAGATGGCCACTGTGGGCAGCGCAAAGCTCCTTGGCCGGGATGACATAGGCAGCATAGAGGAAGGCAAGTGCGCGGATTTGTTCATGATAGACAGCCGCCGCATAGAGCTTGCCGGGGCCTGCTACGACCCGGGCTGCGTGCTTTGCACAGTAGGCGTGCGGGGAGCCGTGGACTATACTATAGTCCACGGCAAAATAACCGTAAAGGAGGGCCGCCTTGTGAGTATAGACGAGGAAAAGCTCTCGGCCGACGCAGATAGGAAGATAAAAGATTATTTAGACAAATAAGCACAGGATAAAATGCCCGGCGGCGAGCCGGGCATTACTATAACATAAAAACAATAACCCATGCCTGTCTATACGGCTTTTTGATATACGTATATGCCGGATACCGCATCGTACTCGGCAAAAACAGGCAGTTGTTGACGATTATTTAAAAAAATATTCAAATTTTCGTTACTGTGCTATTGTTCACGTTGTGATAGAATGATACAATAATGTAGAATTTGCACTCGTATGTGCACCTATGCGTAGGCATAACAGTCTGAGCGATAGCTTCGCTTGTGGAGGATATACTTTAAAATGGGATTTTTAGAAAACAGCGATGTAGGCATTGACCTTGGCACTGCGAGCGTCCTTGTCTATGTGCGAGGCAAGGGTATAGTGCTGAGGGAGCCGTCCGTTGTTGCGGTAGAAAAGATAACCGGCAACATACTTGCAGTAGGCGAAGAAGCCCGCCGCATGATAGGCCGCACCCCCGGCAACATAATCGCCATGCGCCCGTTGCGCGACGGCGTAATATCCAACTACGACATAACCGAGCGCCTTTTGAACCACTTCCTCCGCAAGGTAGTGGGCAGAAGGATATTCTTCAAGCCCCGTGTAGTGGTCTGCGTACCCTCCGGGGTTACCGAAGTTGAAAAGCGTTCCGTAATAGACGCCACCGAAGAGGCCGGCGCACGCCATACTTATCTTATTGAGGAGCCTATAGCGGCTGCCATAGGCGCGGGCATAGATATTTCCGCCCCGCGCGGCAGCATGATACTGGATATCGGCGGCGGTACAAGCGACGTGGCAATACTTTCCTTGGGCGGCGCGGTACTGTCCGATTCCATAAAGATCGCGGGCGACAAATTTGACGACGCCATCGTTCGCTATATGAGAAAGAAGCATAACCTGCTTATAGGCGAACGCACCGCAGAAGAGATAAAGATCCGCATAGGTTCCGCTTATCCGCGCAAGGAGCAAGTATTCATAGATGTAAAGGGCAGGAACCTTGTTTCCGGTCTTCCTCAGACATTGGTCGTAGGTTCATATGAGATGATAGACGCCCTTGAGGAGCCCCTTCAGATGATACTGGAGAGCGTAAAGGGGCTGTTTGAGCGCACGCCTCCCGAGCTGGCCAGCGATATAACCGAAAACGGCATCTGCCTTACCGGCGGCGGAGCTCTGCTTTACGGCATGGATAAGTTCATAGCAGAGCAGACAAAGGTACCCTGCTATGTGGCGGAGGATCCCATATCCTGCGTGGCCATAGGCACGGGCAAGGTACTGGAGAACATCGACGCCTTCTCCTCCGGCGCCATATACGATTACAAACGGGGCGAGTACTTCGATTTTCCCACACAGCAGTAATAACAATACGGGCAAGCGGCCATGGCCGCTTGCTCTTTTTTGTATGTTGCAGGCATACCATCAGTTGACAAGAGCACACAAGCCCGAAAGGCTTGTTTTGGGACGCTCCTGCGTTCTCGTCGCTTGTATTACATCCAGTAGTA
>JABLTL010089154.1_pt1 | contig 12436 bp, 6 predicted proteins | sample 7160151 | NCBI WGS metagenome assembly JABLTL01 (sample SAMN14651223, study PRJNA627086) | human gut metagenome | isolation source: feces | host: Homo sapiens
AACAACATCGGTACCCGTGTATTGAAGGTGAACCAGGAGAATCCATACAAGTATGATCAGGCTCGTGTAAAGCCAGCCATCTGCCGTGTGGGCATGGGAACATGGAACACCCAGGTATCTTTCGAGGACAAGGGCTACAGCGATGAGAACGGCAAGGCGCTGCCAATGACGATGCAGGAGTTGCCTACCGATATCCGTGGACAGTGGAAGGCAGACGGCAGCCTCATCAAGCAGACCAGCAACGAGGAAAGCTGCATCCGTCTGAACCCAGGCGAGATTACCAGCAACGGTTATATATATAAGGTACGCGCGAAGAAGGAAGCCGGCAACGAGGGTTTCCTCATCATCTTCAACTACGTGGATAAGAACAACTACTGCTGGTTGAACCTTGGTGGCTGGAACAATACCCAGCACGGTGTGGAGTCTATCGTGAATGGTGCCAAGAGTCAGGTGGCTACCTGCCCAGGCAAGATAGAAACTGGCAAGTGGTACGATATCGAGCTGAAGGTAGTGGGCGACAGCATCTTCGCCAAGTTGGATGGCAAGGAGGTATTCGCCACCAAGCTGAAGGGCAACACCCTTCCTGGTATCTTCTCTACAGCCACCCTCGATGAGCAGACGGGCGAGGTAATCCTGAAGATTGCCAACACCAGCACCGAGCACACCACAGCGAAGATCAATCTTCAGGGCAAGGAGATTAAGGATGGCAAGCTCATCCGCCTTTCAGCCAAGAATGGTTTGGAGGAGAACACCATCGATAATCCTACCAACATCTATCCTGTAGAAAACTACGTAACTACAGAGAAGAATGGTGCCACGGTAGAGATTCCAGCTAGCTCTCTGAACATCATCAGATTGAAGTAAGCACCAAGATTAAAACAACAAACTACATCCAGGGCATCAGCCCTGGATATACTCGATATATATTGATACATTTTTTGAATAGTTGATAGATAGTTAGTTAGAAATGAAGAAGGCGGCAACCTGCGTGATGCAGATTGCCGCCAATTGTTTTATCTATCGTTGATTTATCCGAAAGCATAATTGATGAGCAGTGAATCAAAGCCCAACAATGCTTTTAATTTATTCATAACAAAAAATAATGAAGGATGCCTTATTTTACAAGTTTCAGAGTATTCCTCCTAAAAACTATACATTACAGAGACAAAACAACTTATTGGACGAAGATAATATATATAACAATAATTACTTTCCCCATATTGTTTGTTTATCACATATTTTCTCTCATTTGTCAAATTTTGAGCCAAGCATTCAACCTCCCAACTCTTAACCTTATATCTCATTCCCATACTAGCATAAGACTCTCTCTTGCGAAAAGTCTCTTCTTTTAACCAATTCATATTCATACGCCCAAATACTTCCAATTCTTTCACTAAAAAACAAGACACCTCCAAAGCAGCTTGGTTATTTTGCATCTTATTTTTCATGGCTTGCACTTTATTCTGCATCTGAAAGAATGCGTAATTCAAAGAACAATTCAGTTTGTCATTCCATAACGTTTGAGCGATAGTCGTCGTCAGCCGATAATTGTCATTTACCAGTTTCAGCACATGGTCCTTAGCCATAATATTGGTATTTGCACTACCTAAGCTTGCCACTAACGAGAGAGAAGTATCCGTACTTCGTATTTTTTTACTGCAATCGAATGTCAGTCTTCTTTCTACCAGTGAATTTTTCTTATCTAATATTTCCTTATGAACACTACCATCAGAAATAGTAGTTTGACTCATCGAACTCATACACAGACGAGACACAGAAGCCATCACTGAAGCGAAAAATCCCTTTATCGCATTATGGTAATCAAAAAATCCACTGGCAAAGAGAGTGTTTCCGTTACTGAAATTCCCAGCACCTTGTGTTGTAACATCCTTGTAGGTATAATAAATAGGTGATGTCACAAAATTGGCAATACTTCCAAATTTACTACGTGAGCCACCAACCAGGCGAAATCTAGCTCCTTTAGCAACCTTCCAAGAGATTGTAGTATTCACATTGGCATAAACTTTATCTAGCCTAAAGTCATTATTACTGCCAGCATTTTCAAAATGCACATTAATAAGAGACAAGGGCACTTTCAGTTCCCATACCAATTTGTCCCAATTCAGGCGTAAATAAGCAGCCATGTTTGTATTGAGCATATATCCACTAAAGGAATCATTCAAATTTTTCTCAGCATGAAGCTGTGACAAGGATATCTTATTATAATTGGATTCAAAATCAATTTGCATTCCCGTTTGAAGCCATCTGCCCAACTGCCAGGCAAAAGCAGTATGTTCATCTGTCTGAAAGGCTGTTTCTTGCAGGCTCTGAAACAACAGCCATTTCTTGTTATCTGTAAAAGCTTGCAAGCGATTCACAGGCGTATTAGAGAATCGAACGTTCGACTTAAATTGAAACATCTTCTTCCCAATACGATAAATGAAAGCAAGTTGATTGGCAAACTGACTATTTTCCGATTTCTGCTTTTGAATTCCATCAAAATTATCTTCCAAGCCGAATTGCTTATGATAGAAATTGGCATTAACTGCCAAATGGTCCCAGAAATAAACTTTATCCATATTGTTCTCTATAGTCATCTTACCCACCAGACGGTTAGAATATACTGCCGCCTGAACCTTTTCAGAAATATCCAGATACTGATTATCACCAACAAATATAGAAGAATGCTTTTGGTTCTGATAATGTATATCATCACCTGCATAACGAAAATTGAGAGTAAGCGTCTGCTTATTTTTCAACTTGAACAGGGAATTAAGAGAAGCCTCACCCGATTTGTTATTCAGATAACGGTTTAGAGAGATTTCAGGCATATCTTGCGCCGACAAACCGATTCCATTCCACGTAAAGGAAGAAAAATCAGCAACCAAATCCGCATCATACACCCCCTGCGTATTATAAGTATCCCCAATATCGTTGTACTTCAAAGACAACAGATGCTGAAACTTTTTACCCACTTGCATGGCAAAAAGATTGCTTTTACACAAAGTTTGCTCATCATATCCTACACCTTGCTGAAAATATCCAATAGGTTTTAACCTACGGCTGTTCTTTAACGTCAGATTAAGCGCAGCTTTATTTGAAAAGCTAAAATCCTTCAAAGCTCTTACAGGTTGATGATTCTCATAGACACTCACTGTAGCTATATCATCAGCATTGATATTTTTCGTTGCCAATTTGTAGCTCCCCGAAAGCATATCCATGTTTTCTATATAAAACTTATTGATAGGTTCCCCCTGATAATATATGCTACCAGTATTATCTACATGAATACCAGGAAAGCGCTTGATAACATCCTCTATCGTCCGATCATTACTCTTTTTAAATGCACCCACATTATAAATAAGAGTATCTCCCTTCTCACGAATAGGCGTACTTCGCACTACCACTTCCTTGATTTTGATAGCCTCATCATGGAGAACTATCTCATCCAGCTTTCCAAAGTCCTTACGAAGAAAGATTTTTGTTTTATAACCTAAACGGGAAAAGGTAAGGTTATCTATAGAATCACTTTCCTCAACTAAAAGCTTGAATTCACCCCGTCGATTTGACAAAACATATTTCTTCATCTGGTGATTCATAGAAAATGCCTTGACCACAACATTGGTTAACGCCTTTCCCGTTTCATCCCTTACTGTTCCCGAAAGCATCGTCTGCGCCTTTATCGGCAGCGCCAACAAAATCATGAGAACCGATAGATATATATTTTTCTTCTGATTCATCTATTATGCTAGAGTTTATGGATAAATATTTATTCCTTCTCTAAAGGATTAAAAAATAATTTTCGTTTTGGAATCGGCACAGCATTTCCTTTAGCATCCTTAGGAGCAAAAGGTGTATTGCTTAACAACTTGCCAGGATTGGTACGATATTCAGACAAAGACTTATTATATTTTTTGCGGGTCGTCTTGAAATAGTCTCGCTTAGCATATTTGATTGGAGAATGAGACTTTCTGATGGCAATAGCAGAAAAACGATGATCATTATCCTCTGTTTTTGCCTCTAAGATGAGACCAGGTAAACCGTTTAATTTCCAAGGTCCCACACTTTGTGGAATTTCCGAATAAAATACAATCCATTTATATCCACGAAACTCACAAGTTGCCATGTGGCACAAATTTCCACATACTTCTTTAGTACTATCTGACAAAGTCCAATTCATATTGGGAATAGGTTCTTGATAAACAAAGTTATCGATAAAAACCCTACCATAAAACTCCAGGTTATTGCTACTCAAGTTTTCCATAAGACTTTCCGTTGAAGTACAATCATACCTACGACTTAAGTTATAGAATAACCTATTAGTCACCTTATCATATCCAATAGAAGCAAAAACAGAATCAAGCCTGAAAGCATTATAGTCCTCATATTTACAAATAGAATCCCCTATCTCCATTATCACATCATATTCTCTCATATCTTGCAAGTCACGATCAATGACAGAATAGTGATAGATACACTCCACCACGCTTGTATCCACTGTTACCATCTTGTTCAGTACCGCAATCTGGTTATCCATTTCTTCTTGAACCAGTCCTTCATTTCCTTTCTGAGCTTGAGAAACTACAGAAAAGAGCATAAATAATAAAGTGAATGCAGCTGCCCATCCAAGAACTGATAATGTTATTAAATGTTTCATATCTTTTATATGTTTAAATCGCTTGCAAAAATATAAAATTGCTGCGAAACACACAAACAAAACATTCTATAAGAATTTACTAAAAATTTAGTAAAACCAATAACATACTCATTTTCCTGCACTTAGCAAAATCAGACACTATGATATATGACGAACAAATTCATCAAAATCCTTAGGCGTGCCTACCTTATGACACAATTTCTCCAACATTCTTTTACGTGCGGCACAGACCGCAGACGATGATAAATTCACAAGACCGGCAATAAACGAAGTAGAAAAACCCATTTTTACCAACAGACAAATGTGATATTCCTTTTCACTCAATTGTTCTTTCAGAATAGGAACAAAAGATGGAATCAGCTGCTCTACCGTTGTTTCCAACGCTATCCAATCTTCCTGAACCATTTTCTCCTTTGGGTGCATTTCTATATAATGGAGTTTCTTGCATATCGAAGAATTTCTCAAAATAACATCTGCATCCGACAAAAGAGGATTAGAAAACTTAGCCCTAATATCCTTTACTTCTTCCTTTAATTTACCTATAGCTTCCTCCTTTTCACGAATCATCAAAGACATTTTATTATCCTGTTCTTCCTGAAGCTGCAACAACTCCGCCTGAAGTTTTTTAAGCTTAAGCAAACTATCTTCATACAGGAGCTGGGTAGCCGCAATTCTCTTCTTCTTCAGAACCATTTTCTTTCTATAGATGAAAGCAGCAAACATCCCCAATACCATACTGCCTATAATCAAGATATATATAATATGATCTCGCTGCGCAGCTTTTTTCTCTGCCAGAATAGCTTTTCGCTGATTCCTATTATAATTATACAGGGCATGTACCTGCTGTAACTGGCTATGCTTCATCTCCACGAAAATAGAATCCTGATAATCCAAGCTCTTTAGAGCAAACTCAGCAGTCAAAGCAGGACGATTGACTTTGGAATAGTATTGAGCCAATGCCCTAGCTGTTACAGCCTGATTGCCATTCGACTTGCAAAGCTTCAGGCTCTGATTAAGATAATAATAAGCAGAATCCAGTTGAGAAAAACACAGATAATATGCTCCCCTTTCATAATAAATGTAAGCCAAAGCATCTTCGTAATTAAGGTTTCCCTTATAACCTGTAGAAATATACGATTTGAAAGCATCTTTTGCCTCATTATATTTTCCCTGCTGCATATAATACTCATAATTGCAGCCCAAAGCTATAGCCGCATCGTTATCATTTCCATATTTCTTAAACATTTTTGCAGCATTCAGATTAACAGCTATGGCTGAATCGATTTCTCCCAAATAAGCGTATGCACCCTGCCTACCTTGGTAAAACCTGATGGCATTCTTGATATCGTTTGCCTTAAATGCATACTTATAAGCATTTTTCAAAGCTGACAATTCCTCGTAAGGCAGATACTGCTTATCAAATAATAATGCCATCTGCCCATACACCTTGCCAAGCGTATTGTAATCACAATCATTTGCCGTTGTATCAGCCTGCTCGGTAGCCTTGTTATAGTACTCCAATGCAGTAGGTGCTTCATGCATGTCTCTATACACACAACCCAAAACATAATAAGCCAGCATCCGGTTATTGGCAGAGCCATGATGTTCATAATAATCTGCCACTTCCTGCATAATGCTATCAGAAGTAAAGGGAATGAATGCCTTGTTCATTGCCTTGTGATAAAGCAACTGGTAACGCATTCTCTGCCCCTTGGTAAATTCCGGCAACTGCGTTTTTACTCCATCAAGCATCCGGATGGCAACCTTTGCTGAGTCGTCATCTGCATCCATGATACTATCTGCCCGCTGCATCAAATCATCATACTTTCTGTTTCCTGCACAAGATGCAAGAATCATGATGACGAGCAACAAATACATGACCTTACTTTTCATTTCGCTCTTTTTTTTGCAAAAGTACAAAAAAATAGAGAAACCACCATACAAATCTCCATATAAAATTAGAAAAAATATGACTAAAGGCCGATTAGGCAAGTTCTCAATAGAAGTGCAAAAATCTGAGGGGGTTCAGGCTTAATAATCTATACCTGAAAACACCGAGGGGTTTGGGGGCGAGTAGCCCCCATGCATTGAGCTATGTCAAGAAATTCAATGAGCAATGCAATAAATGTAGATTTATCCACCATTTATCGCGAATAAAAGCGAAATAGTGGTAGTCGTAACCATTACAACTAGGATAAAGAATCAAAAAAACTTTTATTACCAATAAAAAAGTTCTTATCCTTAGTAGAAAGCTATGTTCAAAGGTTCTGAACTTATGTTCAAAGGCTTTGAACATAAGTTCAGAGCTTTTGAATACACATTCAAAGGTTATGAATATAACTTTCTACTATGGATAAGAACTTTTTTTATTCCAATGTCAGCCATCCATCATTAGTCCAGTTGATTTTCTTCTGAACCAGAATGCTGGCACCATTCTTCGGCACACTGTAACCATGGCAGAAGAAGTAATCGCCATCAGGGAAGGAGTAGGCTGAACAATGGCCCATCGCCTCATATTCCTTCTTGTCACCTTCCAGCAGCAGGGTGCCACCCCCCTCTCGCATATCCTTACCCGTCTTGTCCAGATAAGGACCGGAAACCTTCTTGCTTCTGCCTACGGCAACACGATAGGTACTCTTCATCCCCTGGCAGCAGTAATCCCAACTGACGAAGAGATAGTAATAACCACCATGCTTCATGATGAATGGAGCCTCGATGGCATTGGTGCCGGCATCCTTGGAAGTAGGATTGGTAGGCACATCAATCTGATTGAGTGCATAACGGCGGGCAATGGTCTGAGGCTTGGCGCCCTTCTTCACATGCATCGTCTTCTTGTCCAGCGGAATGAGCTGGATGCCATCCCAGAAAGAACCCCAGGTAAGCCAAGGCTTGCCCTTCTCATCTATTACGAAATTAGGATCGATGGCATTCCAATTCACTTTTCCACCCTTTGAGACAATGAGACAACCCTCGTCTTTCCAACCATCGGTATCGGCTAAAGAAACATTGCTGAGCAATCCGATGGCAGAGGTGTTCTTGCCGAAGGTAGAACAGGAATAAGCCATATACCACTTGTTCTTATACTTGATGACATCAGGTGCCCAGGTATGACTCTCATACCCCGGCACACTATCATGGGTCCAGGCTGGGAAAGCACCACGCGCCTCGTCTTTCAACACACCCTGCGGATTCAAGGTCCAATGCTTGCGGTCGGTAGAAGTCATCTGCGTGATGCCATGACCCGTACAATAGAGATAGTACTTGCCGTTCTCATAAGCCATCACGGGGTCGTGAACCATTGGAGTGTCTACCACGATTGCCCCTTGAGGAGCATTCTGTGCCATCATCTGGCAACCGCCTTTTACAGCAGGAGCAGCAATCATCATTGCTGCTCCCAATAGTATTTTAGATAAATTCATCTTCTTCATATTATACATTATTATAATATAAGAGAATTATTTATTCACAAACTTTCTTCCGTTTACGATAACTACACCCTTGTAGCTCTTGTCCACCTGTTGACCAGCCAGGTTGTACCACTTACCATCTGCCTGCTTCTTCTGGATGATAATCGGTGCTGCGATACCTGTATCTACAAGACTAGAACCATCGATGTAAGAGCCCTCGTTTACGAAGAAGAGGACAATCTTAGAAGGCTTGTCTGCCAATGTGGTGGTATAAGAATAATGATATACCTTGCCAGCTTGGGTAGTGATGGTTGACTCCATCTTGAATACGCCTGCTGCTGACAAGCTAACAGTCATATCAACCAAGGAACCATTCATTTCCGTCTTGAATACATTCATGTTGTCGCTCGTATCAAAATCGTGGGTGAATCCTGAAGCATTGTGGCTTCCTCCCCATCCGAAGAAATCATTTCGGATAACGAAGTACTCCTTATCGGATCCATAACCGGTATCCTCACGCTTGATCTTAGCAGCAGCCAAGCACCAGTTGTTCCATGCTTCAGCCATATTACTATAGTTGTAGAACTTAAACTGCAACTTCTTGCCTGCCTTCAAATCATAGTAAGGAGAGAAGTTTGACCACCAGACTGAAGTAGTATTCTTCACCGATGATACCGGATAATAAACCGGAGTCGTTTCCTCAGCCTCAGCATCGATATTCAGGGTATAATCCTTCACATACTCATAGTCGTCCTTGCTGATGGTCATGGTCAGGGTTACTTTGCCCTTGCCCTTCACCTTGCCATCATCGGTCAATACAGAAGTATCGCTCGACTTCCATGAAATATTCGCACCCATCTTGCCCTGAGCTGGCAGAGAAGGAGCCGCATTCAGAGTGGCACCGTCAGAGAATGGCAATGTCATCTTGCTGAGGGTGTACTTGATGGCAGCCTTGGCATCTGCCTTTACAGCCCAAACCTCCTGCTGATAAGTGAAGTTGTTCTGTCCCATAGTCAGACTACCGCTTGATGATGAAAGAGCAGAGATGGCGATGGCTGGGATATTGGTATAGTCTACAGTCTGCTTCACCAACACACCACGATAGACTACATTATTGATAGTCAAGTGGATGTAATCAGTACCAGCCGTACGCTTCCAGGTTCCCTTCTCAGCACCAGTGATGGTTCCATCGGCATTGAGGGTGATGTTGACTGGAGTTTCGAAAGCCTTTGCCTTGGTATTCTGACCATACTGATGACGCATGAACTGATAGTCACCTGCAATGTCTGCATCTGCGATAGATGCCTTGGAAGCAATCGCCTCATCGGTGATAGTCTCACCATCAAACTCGAATGGAGCTGCCATCAACCAGCCCTCATCGTTGAGGAAGAGCTGATGAACACGCACCTGATGACCTTCGCCACCATTGCTGAAACGGGTGTGATAAACCACGAAAGAACGATTCTGCTTATCAACGAACGCAGAATTGTGACCCTGTGCAAGTTCAGCACCACTCATGGCATCCCACTGATAACCGCCAAAGAGCAATACGCCACGGTTGTCGGCAGTGGTAGAACTATAGTTCATCTTATAACTCTTGAAGAGTGCCGATGTGCCATAGCAATCTACGAAAGGACCATCTGGATTCTCTGAACGGAAGATGCGCATCTGGTAACCGCCATCGCTGGTCAAGCCACCATAGCTCATGAAGAGGAAGTAGTACTTGCCAATCTTCTGAATATAGCTAGCCTCGCCCGATACATAATATCCACCCGCAATCTTCTTACCGAAGTAAGGGTCGCTGGTACAGTTGGCGCTGGCTGCACCCGGAGTGGTAGTCTTGCCATTCACCTCATAAGGGAAGGTATAGGTATAGTCGCGGAGACCATTGGTCTTATCCAACTTAATCATAAAGATACCGCCCGACCATGAGCCATAGCTCATCCAGAGATTGTCGTTGTCGTCATAAAAGACACATGGATCGATGCAGTTTGGCCAATAAGTTCCCCAACTCTTGCCTATCTTATAACGGGTAGGAAGAGCGGTTTCGCCAGTGGCGATGGCAAAGTCGGTATGCTTCCAGTCATCCGCAGCAGCATATGAGTTGTGAGCGTATGAGCCCTGGAAACCGGAGAAGACCACCGGACCCTGGTAAACCCAAGGTCCTTCGATGTTATCTGAAACAAAGCATACGATGGAAGAGCACCAGTTGTCACCATTCAGACTCATATACATGCACCATTTCTTCATGGTCTTGTTGTATACGATGTCTGGTGCCCACTGCATGCCCTGCACGTTATTGCCCTTAAACTGCCAGCCATGAGCATTGAAGTTGCCGAACTTCACCTTCTCACCCTTGCTATTCTTTACTTCTGTGATGAGGTGAGAAGCATAAGCATTGGCATAGTTTACCAAGGTACCCTGCTTGTTGGCAAAGAGACTATTTACATTGCTTGTTGCCTCCTCACCCGCTTTGAAAGTTGACCATTCCTGGTAGTTGCTAGCCGCAGTGGTCTTGCCTCTTCCCAGGTGAGAGCCATATATATAATAGGTGGGCGCGCTAGGGTTGGTGATGTCATCCACCACGATGGATGGGTCGTGACAAACCACACGCTTACTATATGATCTCGACGTATAAGCATTCGTCAGGTCGTTATCGCTGACCTGAGTCTGGGCACTTGCGCCAATAGCAGCAAGGCCCAGCATTGAGAGTAATAATTTCTTCATGAATGATACTTGTTAATTGATTGCTTTTATTCTAAGACTAAGAAAGCCTTGAAAATTAAGCAAAAAGGCAGACCTACGTGGAAACGTGTTTTCACATAAGTCATGCCTTTTATACTATTTCAGAAAAATCTTATCTGCGATGAGCACGTGTATAGTGCTTGCGGGCAGCTGATGAACCGAATACGACATGCGCATTTTCTACGGTAAGCGCAGACTGAAGGTCGTTTACATCAATACCAGAGATACCCAAGTAAGACTGAGTATATGTTACTCCATCATTACCCAACATAGTTATCTGGATGTCAGCTCTACCATTGTTGTTGTTGGTAATATAAACCTTACACTTAGCTCCATTCATGGCAGCCAACCATGCAGCCCAGTCAGTCTGTCCACCAGAAGGTGTACAATCCTTGTATCCATAAGGACCTGAGTTATCGTAAGTCCAACCATAGTTATCTGCACGAACTACCACATATTCTGTCAAAGATGCATTACGCAGGATTACACAGAAGTTGTGCCAATTAGAAGCAGCATCAGTATAGTTTGTGAAACCGTACTCCAAAGTCTTTCCTGCAGGAACCTTGATATCATCTGAGAATTCTGTCCAGAATACAGAAGAATTATCAGTAGCACCAACCACAGAAGGAGTTGGATTAGCTGCAACGAGTTTAGACTCAGCTACATTTACCTCAACAGTTGTCTTGCGACCATTCTCGGTTGTGATAGTCACCTCGTGCTTACCTGCAGTAGCAGGGATAGCAGAGAAGGTCAACTTAGAGTTGTCGAGAACTGCATCCTCGCCTTCTACATACTTGGCAGTAACCTCCATACCCGTAGGATCGAAAGCCAAGGTACGATCTGCACTCGCAAAAGCAGAAGAGTTGAAGAAGTAGTAATTGGTATGTTCAGGAGCCTTGGTTACGGTGATGCTCTTGATACCAGCCACAACGCTAAACTTGGCATTTGCACTGATGGTCTTATCTGCAGTCTTACCCAAAAGAGTCTTCTTCAATGTTGCAACAACATACTTCTCGCCTACAGTCTCCATATCAGGAACTACGACGAATTCAAGGTCACTGGCAGTCACTTCCTTGACAGCGCCATCAGCGTAAGTAACCTTTGCCTTCAATGTAGAAGTGAAATCCTTCAAGGAAGTACCCTTGTCAACTTCGGCAGGAACATCAATCAACTCCATAGACTCTGGCTGCTGATCCTTTACATCAGCCACATCCATCTCTGCCTTGTCGAATACATAGTGACAACCATCGGTTGTGAAGTCAAGATAGAGGTCTGCACTCTCAACTGGGATACCCAAATATTTCTGGGTAGAAGTCAATCCTTCAGTACCGGTAACCTCAGCTACAACATCTGCTGTATTATCACCATAGTTGGTTACGGTTACAGTTACTTTAGCACCATTCATCTGAGCCAGCCATGCTCCCCAATCATCTGATGCAGAGTTGCTGTGTGTACAGCTGGCAAAGCTGTCACCCCAGCCGTAATCATCAGAACGCAGGCAGCAATACTCAGTCTTATCAGCCTTGCGAAGCACTACAACATAGTTGTTATAGTTATTTGCACCAGAGGTATAGTTGGTAAATGTCGTTGAATAAGACTTATTACTTTCAATCTTGATATCAGCATC
>JABLTL010082891.1_pt1 | contig 12434 bp, 12 predicted proteins | sample 7160151 | NCBI WGS metagenome assembly JABLTL01 (sample SAMN14651223, study PRJNA627086) | human gut metagenome | isolation source: feces | host: Homo sapiens
GACATTACTATTTATATTGGAAATTTTATTATTTTTACAAAATAAAAGACAAATAAGTAAAAATTCTACCTATTTGTCAACAGTCTGAATAGCCTTATTAAAGACTATTTAATTTATTATAAATGTTTTCTAAATTCTTTAAATTCAGATGAGTTATCTAGTTCAGTATGAGATAGTTCATCAATTATCTTTTTTTGTTCTCTTGTAAGTTTTGAAGGTATTATAACATCAATAACAACGTATTCATCACCTTTACGAATAGAGTTTGGGACTTTTAGGCCTTTACCTTTTAATTTGTATTTAACACCACTTTGAACGCCTGGTTTAATATCCATGATGACATTACCAGAGACTGTTGGAACTTCTTTTTTACAACCTAGTATGGCTTCAGTAATAGTAAGTGGTAAATCTATATATAAGTCACTGCCATCTCTTTTATAAAAATCACTATTGGCAACATGAATTTCAAAATAGATATCACCATTTGGTCCCCCATTAGTTCCAGCCTCGCCTTTTCCAGATATTCTTAATTGATGACCTGTATCAACACCTTCTGGTATATGCACAGAAATAGTTTTTTTATTTCTTACTTGACCAGTACCACGGCAAGTTGTACATACTCTTTCAACTGTATGACCTTCACCACCACATTTTGGACAAGCACTTCTACTTTGAACAACACCAAATAGGCTTCTTTGTTCCGTTACAACATAACCTTGACCTTTACAATATTCACAAGTTTTAACACCAAAGCCACCTTTACCATGGCATTCGCTACATGTGTCATTTAAAGTAAGTTCGATATCTTTATCAACGCCAAAGGCTGCTTCTTCAAAACTTAAATCAAGTCTTACTAAAGTATCTCTTCCTTTTCTTTCACGTGTACTTGTAGTGCTTCTTGCACCGCCAAAGAAATCGTCAAAGCCAAAGCCACCAGAAAAACCGCCACCGCCGCCAAAAACTTGACGTAAGATATCATTTAAATCGACATCGCCGGGGTCAAACCCACCTTGGAACCCACCAGTACCATCAAAAGCACTAGAGCCAAAGCGATCATATTGAGCTCTTTTTTGTTCATCACTTAAAACAGCATAAGCCTCGCCTATTTCTTTAAACTTAGCCTCATCACCAGTTTCTTTATTATCAGGGTGATATTTCTTGGCAAGTTTACGAAAAGCAGACTTTATTTCTTGAGCAGAAGCCGATTTATCAACGCCTAACATTTCATAATAATCTTTATTTTTCATCGTTAATCACTACTTTCTAATAATGTTTTTAATTCATTGTATTTTTCTTTGATAAAAGTAAAAGATTTATCAAAAGGAGTATACTCTGTAAAGTCAATATTAACTATTTTTAATAGTTCTAAAACATCTTTATTACAGCCACTTTGTAAGAATTTAATATATTTATCTTTAAATTTAGAATCGCTTAAAATATCACTTACAATACTAATAGCGGCGATTAAACCAGTAGCATACTGATAAACATAAAAAGGACTATAAAAATGACTTATACGCATATATTCGTAACGAATACTTTCATCAACAATAACAGAATCTTTAAAATATTCTTCATTTAAATGATAATAGGTATTACTAAATTCTTCTTCAGTTAGAGAAACACCATCTTGGCATTTTTTACTCATAATACTTTCAAATTCGGCAAACATAGTCTGGCGATATATTGTTGCCTTTACTTTATCTAAAAATTCACATAAGTAAAATATTTTTTCTTCCTTTGTTTTGGCTTTTTCATACATGTAAACGGAAAGTAATGTTTCATTTACGGTTGAAGCAATCTCAGCTAAGAATATTTCATAGTCATAATATGGATAAGAATTGTTTTCTTTAGAATACATAGAATGAACAGCATGACCCAGTTCATGAGCCATTGTACTTACTGAATCAAATGTACCATTAAAGTTTAGTAAAACGTAAGAATCTGTGTCATAACTACCCCACTGATAAGCCCCATTATGTTTACCTTTATTAGGATAGAAGTCAATACATTGGTTATCAAACATATATTTAAAATGACTTAAATAATCTGGACCTAATATCTTAAGAGCATTAGTTACCGTATTAATAGCTTCTTCTTTAGTATACTTTTTTGTAGGAGATGCAACAATCGGAACATAGGTATCATATAAATGGTATTCTTTTAAACCTAGTTTTTTGGCTTTAAGTTTTTGATAATCAATATTAATGTAGTTATATTCATGCACCTTTGTAATTAGATTTTCATAAACTTTTGGTGAAACATTAATACTATCTAAAGCCATTTCTAAAGCAGTATTATATTTTCTTATTTTTCTTATAAACTCTAATTCTTCGTAATTACCCTTTAATAATGAGGCAAAGGTGTTTTTGTGAGATGCATAATATGCATGATAGTTTAAGAAAGCTTCTTTCCTAGTTTTTTGATCCTCATCTTCTAAGTATAAAGCATAGTTATAATGGTTTAGTTCTTTTTTAGAAACAGGAGCAAACTTAGCATCGGCAATATCTAAAGAAGTAAACGCATCATCTGGCACGCCAAAAGCATTCATAGCAAGAGCAATAATATTTTCTTCTTTCTCACTTAAAACTCTTTCTTTGTCTTTGTAAAGTCTTGTAAAATAAAGTTTATAGTTTTTTAAAAAAGGATGATTATCGATAAGTTTTAAAACACTTTTTAAATCACTAGCCATAAATTCACTCAAAATAAATGATTCATTTTCATTTATCATACGGCCTAAGTTTTCAACTTTAAGCATTTTTTCTTTAGATACATTGTTATTTGTATCTTCATCATATAAAAATTTGGTATATATTAGAAGACGGGCATACTCTCTTTCTTCACTCTCATCTAATTTAATAAATTTTTCTAATGACTCACTAGAATCTAGTATATGTCCTTTCATTGCTACTTTAGCCGCACTTTTATCATTTACTGATGATAAGAGCATTGCAAATTCATTATCATTTTTAATTATTTTACTTATATCCCAACAATCATTTTTATTTATTTTAGAATGTTCTTTTAGTTTTTCCACAGTATATTCCTTTCTATAACCGGATAAAAGTTCTAGTCACCTAGAACTTTCCCATTAATATATTATTTTTCTTCGTATGAAGCTTCTTCAACGTCATCTTTTTTAGATGATGAGTTTTCTTCGGTAGTAGTTTCAGTAGAAGCACTGGCATTATTGCTTGCAGATGCATTTTCGTAAACTTTAGTAGCAAGTTTCATAGCAACCTCTTGAAGACTCTCAGTTTTCTTTTTGATATCATCAATATCACTTTTTGTCAAAGCATCTTTTAAGTCTTTAATTTTACTTTCTGCTTCTTCTTTATCTTTACTATCTACTTTATCACCTAGGTCTTTAATAGCTTTTTCTGTTTGGAAAATCATAGCGTCAGCATCGTTTCTTGTATCAGCTTCTTGTTTACGTTTTTCATCAGCTTCTTTATTTGCTTCAGCATCTTTCATCATTTTATCAATTTCTTCATCACTTAAGTTTGTACTAGATGAAATAGTAATTGATTGTTCTTTATTAGTACCAAGGTCTTTAGCAGTTACATGAACTATACCATTAGCATCAATATCGAATTTAACCTCGATTTGTGGAACTCCTCTTGGTGCTGGTGGAATATTTGAAAGTTGGAAGTTACCTAATGTTTTGTTATCACTAGCCATCTTTCTTTCACCTTGTAAGACATGAATGTCAACAGCAGGTTGATTATCAGCAGCAGTACTAAATACTTGACTCTTACTTGTTGGAATAGTTGTATTTCTTGGAATTAAGACAGTCATAACACCACCAAGTGTTTCAAGTCCAAGTGATAATGGTGTAACATCAAGTAAAACTAAGTCATCCATTTCACCAGTTAAGACACCACCTTGGATAGCTGCACCCATGGCAACAACTTCATCTGGGTTAACGCCTTTATGTGGTTCTTTACCAAGTTCTTTTTTAACTAATTCTTGAATATATGGAATACGAGTTGATCCACCAACTAATATTACCTCATCAATATCACTACTAGAAAGTTTTGCATCACTTAATGCTTTATGAACTGGGTCTAAAGTTGAATCAAATAAGTCACGGCATAAGTCTTCAAATTTAGCTTTAGTTAAATCTAGTTCTAAGTGTAATGGACCATTTTCGTTTTGTGATAAGAATGGTAAGCTTATTTGGGTACTACTCATACCAGATAAATCTTTTTTGGCTTTTTCAGCGGCATCTTTAAGTCTTTGCATAGCCATAGCATCACCTGATAAGTCGATGCCATTTTCATCTTTAAATGTTTTAACTAAGTAATCAATAATTCTTTGGTCAAAATCATCACCACCAAGTTTGTTATTACCAGCAGTAGATTTAACTTCAAATACTCCATCACCTAGTTCTAGTATAGATACATCGAATGTACCTCCACCTAAGTCATAAACTAAAACAGTTTGGCTTTTATCTTGTTTATCAAGTCCATAAGCAAGAGCTGCGGCTGTTGGTTCGTTAATAATACGTTTAACGTCTAAACCAGCAATTTTACCAGCATTTTTTGTAGCTTGACGTTGCGCATCGTTAAAGTATGCTGGCACAGTAATAACCGCTTCAGTTACTTTATCGCCTAAATAGCTTTCAGCATCAGCTTTTAATTTACCTAAAATCTTGGCAGAAATTTCTTCTGGGGTCCATTCTTTACCATTAGCCGTAACTTTTTTGCCAGAACCCATTAAACGTTTAATACTTGCAATAGTATTTTTAGGATTTGTTACAGCTTGACGTTTAGCACGATCACCTACTATAACCTCGTCGCCTTTAAAAGCTACAACGGAAGGTGTAGTTCTTCCTCCTTCATCATTTGGGATAACATTTGGTGTACCCCCTTCAAGTACAGATACACAACTATTTGTTGTACCTAAATCAATTCCTATAATTTTACTCATAATTAATCATCCTTTCTTTATCTTGATCCAAATTTGGATCCTTCTTGTAAATCATAATTGTTTCCATTAGTAAATGCTTCTAATGATGTTCTATATTCCTTAAATATATCTTTAAATGGCTTTTTAATGCCATAATGTTCAAAATAAATTTCCTCAACACGGGCCATTTGGTGAGAAGCAAGCTCCTCATAACTTCTAGCTTTATCTTTAAAGTTGCCATTCATTTGAAAGAAACGCATATATAAAGCTTGCTTGCTTATTAATTCTTCAGCAACTTGGATTTCATTGTTAAGCATTGCTTCAAAACTCATATCTTGTTCGTTACTCATCTTTATCATCTTCTTTCTTTTGGTTTACTTTAACCATTGCAGGTCTTATAACTTTATCTTTATATTTATAGCCTTTTTGTAAGATGTCAATGACAACATTATCATCAAAGTCATCTACACTATCAACTAAAACGGCATGCATACATTCTTCATCAAAAGGCTCATGTAAGCACTCTATTTCAGTAACTTCATTGTTTTTTAAGGTTTCTAGTAGATTACCATAAATCATTTTGAAGCCACTTAAGAATTTACTAATTTCATCAGTTAAATCAGTATCATCCATAACAATTGCGTGTTCAAAGTTATCTAATACTGGTAAGATACTAGTAATAAACTTTTCACCATCATACTTTAGAAGCTTCATTCTTTCTTCATCAGTACGTCTTTTTAGATTTTGAAATTCAGCTGACAATCTCAATATTTTCTCATCTTTTTCTTTTAATTCATTTTGGAGTTTCTCAAGCTCTTTTTTATTTTCTTTCTTTTCAGGTTTCTTTTTGGTCTTTTCTTCTTTTTTTTCTAGTTCTTCAGTATTTACTTTTTTTTCTTCGTTATTCATGAGAACCCTCACTTTCATTTAATTCTTTATTTAGAAATGATAGCAAACCTACCACCCTGTCATATTCCATTCTTTTAGGGCCAATTATTGCTATTGTGCCTTCTTCACCATTTATTTTGTAAGTTGTTTTTATAACTGTGACATTAGGATCAAACTCGCTATCTTCACCAATATAGATTTTAACGCCTTCCTCACTAGAATCACTTTCAATCTTACCTATCAGTGTTGGATCATCAAATTTTTTAATGATATTTCTGATTTCTTCAACATCGTTATATTCTGGTTCATTTAATAAATATTTTTTGCCACTAACATGAACGGTTTCTGTTTGTTTACTAGCAAAATCACTAAATGTTTTAGAGAATATAGAATAAATAGTTTCATAAGCCTCAATTTTTTCGGCAATAATTGGCTTAATATCAAATTCTAGTCTTCTTGATACTTCATCAATTGGTGTTCCAACTAACATTTTGTTAATTATTTCACACGTTTTAACAACCTCACTGACAGATATATTATCTGCCAAAACAAAAGTTTTGTTTTGAACTATCCCCTTATCAGTACAAACAAGAGCAACAATGCTTTGATTTTGCAAAGGGATAATACTAACTTGCTGCAAAGCATTTTCTAGACCATTTTTACCAAGAATAACACTAGTATAATTGGTCATATCACTTATAATATCAACACATGATGTAATAGCGTCTGATAATGTAAGTTCATGATTATGAAAAATTGTTTGTAAAGCAATAGCATCACTCTTTGATAGTTCTTTAGGTTTCATTAAGTGAGTCACATAATATTTATAACCTTTTTCTGAAGGAATACGACCAGAAGAAATATGATTTTTTTCTAAGAATCCTTGTTCTTCTAGGTGAGCCATTTCATTACGAATCGTAGCCGATGAGCATTTTAGTTTACTCATCAAAGACTTACTGCCAACAGGTTTGGCTGTTGCAATATAGTTCTCTACAATTTCTTTTAATATTTTTGCTTGTCTATCATTCACTAAAGCTCACTTCCTTTAGCACTTGCAAAATTCAAATGCTACATACATTATAATATGCATTTTAGCACTTGTCAATACGCATTGCTAATTATTTTTACAAAAAAAATTAAGAATTTCTATAACTCTTAATTTCTTTAACATTTATCTGTTATATAAAACACCTACTCTTCACCATTTATATCGTCTTCAAGATGATAACTTGGAATAGCAATAGTTATTAATACCGAGATAATAACACCAACAATACCAAAGAAAAAATTCAAAAAAAGCATTAAACCCCAAGCATTTATGTCGGCCTTTTTTAAAAGAATAATTTCTTCTAACTTATTAGTTATTAAAAAAGCAATAATAAGTTTAATAATGATAATAGCCATTACAAAACCAAACAAAATTAAATAATTTTTTTCCATATCTACACATCCATTCTATATTAAATTCATTCTTCTTTAATTCTTGCTTCATCATAAATACATTTTTTTACCCCGTTTTCATAATTTACGATAATAACAGAATCAAAAGTATTAATCTTTAGGCCTGTTTTAGGATTAAGCAAATCATCTTCAGTAATTAAGCCTTGGGATAAAATTGTTCCTACTCCTACAAGGCATCCATCTTGTTTTGAACATTCTGTACCATTAATTTTCAAATAAGCATTTGAATCTACATAAACGCATGCCGCTTCAGTTAATGTTTTTTGAAATTTTTTATATTCTTTTTCTTGTTCACTATCTAATATGCCAGTCATATTTGTGGCAATGATAGTTCCAATTAGACCTAGTAAAGCGATTGTAATAATAAGTTCAATTAATGTAAAACCTTTTTTCATTGGTATCCTCCTATAACTTCCGATTTGTTTCTTTTTTTAAAATGAAAATAAATATAAAACAATAAACTAAATATAACTATACTATAAAAACTAATGGTACGAAGTAAAATCATCGCTGGTGTTGCTAAATTAGAGCCATAAATAATTTTATTTGCTTCAAACAGCAACCCCTCTGCTACTACTACTCCCCCAGGAAAAGGCATAAAATCAGACCCAAGGGTAATACATGATTGCATAGCAATGATGAAATAAATAGAATTATCGTTTAAACCAAAAGATTTGTATATAAAATAACTAACAGCCAAAATACTTAATCTTTGGCATAATAGTATAATTAGGCTTATTATTAATATTGCTGGTTTTTTCTTAGTAAGAAGTGCACATTCTTGATAATCTTTTAAAGATGCATTTAACTTATTTTCTTTTTCTTTTACACTTTTAAAAATATGTAGTTTATTTAATACGCATATCACAAGTTTTACTATGTAATACATTAACTTTTTAGAATATACTAATATGAGAAAACAAATTATTAAAAGAATAGTCGTAATAAATCCAAGTAAGACTAGCCAGTTAAAAAGTGAATTAAAAGAAAACAATATATCTTTAAAAAGAATTATACCTATTGTAGCAATAATTATTAAAGCTATCTTATATATAAGAGTATTTAAAAGAATTATTACACTACTAACACGGTAAGGAATACCATCGTGACTCATTTCGGCCATTTGTACTGGTTGGCCACCAATGCTACTAGGCGTTATAGCCGAGAAATAGCATTCAGTAAAGACATACCCAAAGGCCTTATAATAGCTTATTTTATAGCCCATATAAAAGCACATTACTTTTAAATATAGTGCTTCAAAAAAAGCCCAGAAAAACATAGAGACAAATGATATTACTATAAAAAGTGGATTACAATAACTTAAAGAAGATAAAAATAAAGAAAATGAATAATCTTTAAATACAAAGTAATAGGTACCAAAAGTTAAAAATAAAAATAGCAAAATAGATAATAAATACTTTTTCTTACTCATAATTAGCCACCTTTCTAAAAATAAGAGAAAACATAAATTTCTTATAACTTTATAAGTCATCTGCTAGTAGTAATCACCTAGTCATATTATCTAATAATACAAAGAATCTTTCAACTAAAAAAAGTAATTTAATTATTTTTTGGTGTTTTCCATATTATTAAAAGAAAAAGAGATTAACTCTCTTCTAATAAATCTTTTAACATTGGATAAATAGATGCTTTTTCTTCATCACTTAAAGGATATAATTTATCAGGTTCAATATTATTATAAATAGATTGCTTTCTAATTAAAATATCATTTGAATAAATATTTTCTTCTTCATCTGTTCTAACTAACAATAAATATTTGTTTGAGTTAATTTCACTAGTTTTGGCTATAACATATTCTTTATCATCAATTCTTACAATATCATATTCTTGATAATTCATTTTATCTACTCCTTCCATTATTTAACGAAGAAATAATCATGTTTTTTAATTCTGAGTTTTCATTTACAAGGGTAATTTTATTTTCATCTACAATACCAGTAGGAATTCCAGTATTTAGAAAGTCTTGTAATCCAGTGGCACAAACTGCTTGTCTTTTTATAATTTTTCCACCTTGTTCTAACACATTATATATAATTTCTTCGCAGTCTGGGGTGTTATAATCAACTCTTATTTCTTCGCCATAATTAGTTTCTAATAAAACGCCAATGGTTGTATAAAGATCGTTTTTATAAAGTGGTGTTTCTGCCGTGCTTGAATAGTAACGAGAATATAGTCCTGCATCTTTATTAAGTCTAAATGTTTGTCCTAAGACATCTTCTTCTATTTTTGTATCATCAGTCTCTAAATTTTTATTTACTATATCAAGTATTTTTTCATCTTCTTTAGTTGGCACATTATCAGCCACATCACTTAAAGATTCAATATTAGTAACTGTAGGTGTTTCATAAGCATTTTTATCTAAATTAAAATCATTTTTACGATTAGCTGCCAAAACACCAAGTAAAGCTACAGCCCCAAGAGTTATTTGAATGCTTTTCTTTTTTAGGCCTTTTTTAATTTTATCTAGGAATTTAGGTCTTCTTTTTTCAGTAATGGTAAGAGGCTTTTCATCATCTTTTTTAATATTATTATATCTTCTTACTATTTCGTGGAATAAGCCACTGTAAACCTCGTCATAACGATATGGTTGTTCTAAGGCAACTTCTAAAACTTTTGCAGCGTTTTTTGAATGAAGTTCTATATCATGAAGTTTTAATTTGTAATAAGCTTTTTCTTCTTCTTTGTTTAAAGTTTTTATATATTCTTCATCAATTGTGACATCTAAATTATTTGGATATGCAACTGGTATAGATGATTTTAAATCATCAGTCATCAATTCTTCTAAGTTACTTGCACTACTTTCAAGTTCACTAAGGGTAGTAACATTACTTTTATCGATAGTTACACTTTTATTTTTAGTAGTCACAGTAATAGGTTCTTTAGGTATTAGACTAGTAATATCTTCTATCTTAATATATGCATTTGCTAACTCTTCTTTGGCTTTAGTTGCTATTAAATCATAATTTTCAATAGTCTCTTTAAATAAAGGTTCTAAGCTTTTATCAATTGTTACATTAATATCTTTGTAAGAACATACTGTAGGATTTGTTTTTGGCGCTTTTATTATTTCTAGAGCAAGTGATTTATAATAATCTTTTTGATCATGAAGTGTTCTTTTACTTAAATATTTTTTACTTAATGGACTTTCTAAATAGTTAGGCGTTTTCTTTTTATTAGTAATTCTTAGTAATCTTTCATATAGGCTTTTATATTGCATAGGTATCTTTTTATTTGTATGCTTATCAATATAAACAAGACCAGTATACTCACTATTTTCGATTTGTAATTCTAAGTTGGCAGCATAAGCAAGTTTTTGTAATTCAGTCATATTGTTGTATAGTTCTTCATCAAAAGTTATTTGGGGAACAAAATTATTTAAAGATGCTATTTCTAAATCAATAGATACTAATCTATTATATAGTCCTTTATATTTATTAATATATTTTGAAGATATTTGTTTTTTTATTTGTTTATCATTTACTTTTACATTAAATAAAGATTTTTTACCGGGCATGTTTTCAATACTTGTCATATCTGATATTATTTGGGCACGTTCTTGTTGTAAAGTATCTAGATTTAACCCAGAAAGTTCATTGGATAAATAACTACTATTAACAAGATAATCAGCAGATGAGTTTACTTCACTTTCTGTATTGCTTTTAGCTAAATCATTAAGGTGCTCTTCTATAGTAGCATCTATTTTTTCTAGTTCAAGCATATATTCTTGATATTCTGGGACCTGTGTTTTTAAAATAGATATTTTTTGACCATCATAATTTTCTATATATTCTAAAGGTGCATCTTCTTGTTCTTTATTTATTGCCATAGCATCCATAATAGAAATCAATTTTACTCTTTTGGTGCACATTTTTTTAAGATCCTTTAGTGAATCATATTGTGCTTCGGTACTAGCAAGGCGTTCTTTATTATGTACTAGTTCAGATAAAAGCTTATCAAATTCGATAGTTGCTGTAGCAAGTTTCATTTTGTAATTATCTAGCATAGTCTCTTCTTTATCCGCCGTGTGTGTTAATTCATTATTTATTTTACTTATTACTTCTATATAATCATCATAACTTTTTAGCAAATCATTGTTTTTTTCTTTTAAAGTTTGGATTTCACTTTCAATTTTGGAAATTTGAGCAATATATTCTTCTATTATTTCTTTTCTCATCTTTAACCACTCTTTCTACTTTAAAAATTATATCATACTTTTTTAAAAAATTTACAAAAATATATTTAAATTGAGTGGTGATATTAATGAGCTATATAGTTTCCTAGTTATAATATATGTCTTTATTTTAAGTTGACTTGGGTTTTTAGCTGGTACAAATAGATTTTTTTAGCATACTTTATAATAAAGGAATTAATTTGTTATAATCCTTTATGAAGAAAAGGAGTCTATTATGAATCGAGATTATGAAAAAGCATACAACTATGTTAAAAATGCCCAAAAAAGTAATTTTCAACAGGGATGTTGCTGTTCAACTAGAAGTGTGATTGGACCTACCGGACCTACGGGGCCCGCGACTATAAATGTTGGAACGACGACACAAGGTCTACCTGGTTCAAGTCCATCTGTTGTTAATGCTGGAACTAGTGAAAACGCAATATTAAATTTTGTTATACCTGCTGGACCTACCGGACCTACGGGGCCTACTGGTCCGCAAGGGGCTGCCGGTACTACTGGAGAACAAGGACCTACTGGACCTACTGGACCTGCTGGGCCTCAAGGTATTGCTGGGGCCGCTGGGGAACAAGGACCTACAGGACCTACTGGACCTGCCGGACCACAAGGTGTTGCTGGGGCTGCTGGGGAACAAGGACCTACTGGACCTACTGGACCTGCTGGGCCTCAAGGTATTGCTGGGGCTGCTGGTGAACAAGGGCCTACTGGACCTACTGGACCAGCGATTAATTTACAAATTGGAACAGTAACAACTGGAAATCCAGGAACTAATGCAGCTGCAACTATTAATAGTTTAGGTAATAATACTTATTCGTTAGATTTGACTATTCCACAAGGACCTACTGGACCAGCCGCATAATAAAAGAGGGCTATTTGATTATAATACCTTTAAAGTTCACACTAAATAAAAAGAGTCAAAATATGGTAAAATTTATTTAGAAAGGACTTTGGAGGTGTTTTTTCA
>JABLTL010094215.1_pt1 | contig 12429 bp, 10 predicted proteins | sample 7160151 | NCBI WGS metagenome assembly JABLTL01 (sample SAMN14651223, study PRJNA627086) | human gut metagenome | isolation source: feces | host: Homo sapiens
GAAATGGATGCTATGATGTATAAAATTGAAGGTGAAGATTTATATCTAATTGGAACTAGTGAACATTCTATGATTGGAAAATTCAAAGACCAAATACTAAAAAAAGATAATATGCCTTATACAATGACATCATATTCTCCTTGTTTTAGAAAAGAAAAAGGTGCTCATGGAATTGAAGAACGTGGAGTTTATAGAATACATCAATTTGAAAAACAAGAAATGATAGTAGTTTGCGAACCAGAAGATAGCTGGAATTGGTATGAAAAAATGTGGTCTTATACAGTTGAATTCTTTAGAAGTATGAATATTCCTGTACGAACTCTAGAATGTTGTTCTGGAGATTTAGCAGATTTAAAAGCAAAATCTTGTGATGTTGAGGCTTGGTCTCCTAGACAAAAAAAATATTTTGAAGTTGGAAGTTGCTCTAACTTAACAGATGCTCAAGCTCGTAGACTTGGTATTAGAATTAAAGGTGAAAATGGAAATTATTATGCACATACTTTAAATAATACTGTTGTTGCTCCACCTCGTATGCTTATTTCTATTATGGAAAATAACTATCAAGAAGATGGAAGTGTTGTTATTCCGGAAGTTTTAAGACCTTACATGGGAGGGCTTGAAAAAATCACTTTAAAAAACAAATAAAAAATACTCCTATTAACAAAATAATAGGTCTGTCATAATGTAAAAATGGTATTTATATTTATTTATATTTTTAGATACCATTTTTATTTATATCAAAATAATGAAATTTTAATATAATAATTTATAAATACTTTGTATTTTTAGATTTTTTATGTTATACTACTTTAGTAACTTTATATTAAAACTCATGTTCAACAATTTAAAGGAGGACAACTATGAACAAATGTGTTACAGTTATTGTTGGAGCCAAATGGGGCGATGAAGGTAAAGGTAAAATTGCATCCTATGAATCTCAAGATGCAAGTCTTGTAATTCGTGGAACTGGTGGTGCTAATGCAGGCCATACTATTGTTTCCAATGGAAAAAAATTAGCACTGCATTTAGTACCAGGCGGAATTGTATATCCACATACTACTTGTATTATTGGTCCTGGTGTGGTGCTTGACTTACAAATATTATTGGACGAAATTCGCCTTTTGGAGAATTCCGGTATTCCTGATGTACGGTCAAGGCTTAAAATTAGTGGTCGAGCACATTTAGTATTTGACTATCACAAAGCTTTAGATTTTTTACATGAAAAAATCAAAGCTCATCCTGTCGGTACCACAGGTCAAGGCATCGGTCCTTGTTATTCAGACAAAGCAAGCCGAGTCGGCTTAAGAGTTTATGATTTGCTTTTACCTATTAATGAATTAGAAGCAAAGATTAAAGAAGCTCTATTTTTACACAATCAGGCATTTTTAGACAATTCAATGACTCTCTTTGACAGTCATGAACTTGCTTGTACATGCAAAAAGTATGCTGCTGAATTAAAAAGTATGATAGCAGATGTAACTCCAATCATTGAAAAAAACATTATCAACAATAAAAAGATTGTTGTTGAAGGTGCTCAAGCTTTTATGTTAGATCTTGATCATGGTAATTACCCAATGGTTACTAGTTCTAACTGTTGTGTTGGAGGAACTATATGTGGTGCAAATATTCCAGTAGGAGCTGTAAAAAATGTTATTCTTGTGGATAAGGCTTATAATAGCCGTGTAGGTAACGGTCCATTCCCTACTGAAGTATCTTCTTCTTTTGATATTAACAATCCTTTAGAAGGTGATACTATTAGAGAGCTTGGTCATGAATATGGTACTACAACTAATAGACCACGACGTTGTGGCTGGATGGATACAGTAATTCTTAAAACTGAACTTTATCAGTCAGGCGGCGATTTTTTATGCCTTAACCACTTAGATACCCTAGGAAAGATTGGTAATACTCTTGGATATATTAAAATTTGCACAAAATATCAGGTAAACTGTAAAAACAGCTATACCATCGACTTATATCCAGATAATATCAACACTAACTCACAATCCTCATCTTCAATGGTTCCTGTATACAAAGTAATTGAAGGTGGCTGGGATATTGACTCTTCATGTAGAAACTACGATGAATTACCTGAAAAAGCTAAAGAATTTATCGAATTAGTCGAAAAAACTTCTGGCTTACCTGTGAAATATATAGGAGTAGGTCCTGATAATAATGATTTAATTATTCGTCAGCTCACAGAAACATCTGAAGAATATCTCGAAGTAAGTCCAATTAATGAAGATTCTTCAGTTTTTCAAGCACATCCAAGAAAACTTCCCTCTAGACATTACAGAGGCGAACGTAAATAATATCACATACTATTGTAAATAGAAATTGAGTTACAAGAAGAGTGCTTTTCTTTTTAGAAATAGCACTCTTTTTGTTTGTCCCTTATAATTTTAGTATTTGAAAAAAAATTAATTTTATGGTATTATAATTAAGGTTTATAGATTTCCAAAATAAAATCTAAATACTTTAAAAAGGATATATAAAAATGAATATAAAAAATCCAAAATTTGAAATATCAGCTGTATCTTCAAAACAATATCCCAAAAATGGGCTAGCTGAAATAGTATTAGTTGGAAAATCTAATGTTGGAAAATCTAGTTTTATAAATACTATGATTAATCGAAAAAAATTAGCTAGAACAAGTAGTGAACCACGGAAAAACTAGACAAATTAATTTTTATAATATTGATGATTCTTTTTATTTTGTTGATTTACCTGGATATGGTTACAGTAAAATGTCTAAAAAAGAACAAGAACAAGTAGGTAAATTTATAGAACACTACTTATTCAATAGAAAAGAAATTTCTTTAATTATATTTTTAGTTGATATTAGACATTCTCCAACGAGTAATGATAAACTTATGTATAATTATATTATTTCTTCTGGTTTACCTTGTTTAATACTTGCAAATAAAGCCGACAAAATAGCTGTAACTAAAGTTAATGAAGCAGTATTAAAATTACAAAAAGAATTAAATCCAATTGGAGATATCACTACATTACCATTTTCTTCTGAGCGAAAAATTTATAAAGATGATGTATTTGAATTTATTAGTAAATACATTGATTAATTTATATCACAATATATTTTATATTATATATTTTTAGTAATTTTCTCTAAAATTTAGAGAAAATTACTATTTTTATAAATCTTGCAATTCTAGCATTTTCTTCTCATACAATTACATATTTTATATATAAATGTTAATATTGTTAATACTCCTAAAATAATAATCCCTAATATTAATGTTGCTATATTTTCTAATAAAACACTTGCATAAGTTGCTCCTAAAATTAATCCTATTGTTGCTAAAAGTAATGTTATTAAAATTCCTAATATTATACTTATACAACTACAAGATTTATTTTTTTTAGTATTATTACAAAATTTCTTCATATCTTCTGGTTCCATATAGTGTCACCTCCAATATAGCATCTTGTTTGATACTATACTACATAATATGTCAATTTTTGAAATTTTGTGTAAAAAAATCCACTAAATAGAAAAAATGCAAAACTTATTTTTTACAACAGTTTTACATTTTTTCTATTTTTTATTATTTATTTTCTTTTTTTATCTCTATCTTTGTGATTGCTTTTAACGCCTTTTCTCTAGGCATCATTACAATATGTCCACATCCTTGACATTTTAATTTAAAATCTACTCCTACTCTAGTTATCTCCCATAATTTACTTCCACAAGGATGTACCTTTTTTGTTCTCACAATATCCCCTATTTCATATTGCATACAACTTACCTCCTATCAATACGGAAACAAATTACTTACTCAATCTTTTTTGTATACTATCTTTTCCTAATACTTGCATTATTTCATACATATCTGGAGTATTTGTTCTTCCTGTTAATTTAACTCTTAACACTGTACTTACATCTCCAACATGAGCTTTATATGCATCTGGATTAGCTTTATATTCTTTTACTTCCCTTGCATAGCCTAATTCTCCAGCTAGTTCTTTTATCTTATCAAACCATGCTTGTTTATCATCATTTTCATCATAATATTTTTCTAAATATAATTTTAATATTTTATCAATATCTTCTTTATTATTAATAACTTGATATGGATATTCTATGTTTTTTGATAAAAATTTGTCATCATACATGTATTCTATACTATCTTTTACATCTGACCACTTTGCAATGTCTTTTCTTGGCTTTTTATTTCCTCTTTCTATACCAAATATCTTTAAAGCATACTCTTTATTTTGTAGCATTTCTGTCAATTCTGAATCATAATTTTCAGCCCATTTTAAAGCATTTTCATACACTTCTTCAGCTGTCATTTTTGATATAACTGTTTTTGATACATCTAATAATTTTATCATATCAAATAATGCACCACTTACACTCATTTTATTCAATTGTAATGTGAATTCATCTATTGATTTATCTTTATTAGCTCTTCTCCAATTTTCAAATGTTGAATTTGCAATATTTAATAAATATTCTTTAACTGCATCAGCAGGTATTCCTTCTTTTGCATAATAACTTACAGCAGCTTCTGGGTCTTTTCTTTTACTTAGTTTTCTTTTATTTCCTTCATCATTTTTCATTATTGGTGCAATATGTGCATATTTTGGTGCTTTAAATCCTAGCTCATGGAATAATTGTAAATGTAATGGAACAGAAGATAACCATTCGTCACCTCTTATTACATGTGTTGTATGCATTAAATGATCATCTACTGCATGTGCAAAATGATATGTTGGTAATCCATCTGCTTTTATTATAACTATATCTTGATCATTTTCTGGAAAATCAACATTTCCTTTTATTACATCATGATGTTTTATTTTTTTATCTTCTCTTCCAGGAGATTTAAATCTTATTATATATTTTTCACCATTTTGAATTCTTTGTATAGCATCTTCAACAGTTACATGTCTACATTTTGCCCATACACCATAATATCCTGGTCTTACTTTTGCAGCTTCTTGTTTTGCTCTTATTTTTTCTCCTTCTTCGGGCGTACAAAAACATGGATATGCCTTTCCTTGCTCTATTAAATATTTAGCATAAGCTTGATATATTTCTTTTCTTTGACTTTGCTTGTATGGTCCATAATTTCCTTTATCTTCATTTTCTGAAATCATACCTTCGTCTGGTTCTAGCCCAAAGTCTTTTAAAGATTTTATAATTTCTTTTACACCGTTTTCAATTTCTCTTTTTTGGTCAGTGTCTTCAACTCTTAAGAAACATACCCCATTTGTTTGCTTTGATACTTTTATAGCAATTAATGCTTGATATAGCCCTCCTATATGCATAAATCCTGTTGGACTTGGTGCATATCTTGTTACTATTGCTCCTTCTGGTAAGTTTCTTTCTGGATATTTTTCTTCATAATAATTTATATCTTTTGCTTCTGGAAATATTAAATTTGCTAAATCTTTATAATCCATTTTCTCTTTTCCTCTTTTCTTTATTATTTATGGTTCATATTATACTATAAATTGCTTTATTTAACAAGAATTTTTCACGTCTTAATTTATTTTTTCAAGTATTTTCCTTACTATTAAATAGTAACTATAAGTCCTAAAATTATACCTAAAATACTTAAGATATTTTCTAATACACTATTTATCTCTGGGATTAAAACAAATATAGAACCAAGAGTAAAACCTATTATAGCATAAAATGTTTTACTATAATATTTATTTAATAGCTGTTTTGTTATTTTCATTACTATTAAACACCCTATCACTAGTCCTATTACTAATGGGATAAGAAACGGAAAATATAAATTTGCTACAGATTTTAAGTAAATTGAATATATACCTAATAACATTAAAATAATTGTACTGCTTACACCTGGGACTACTACTCCAATAGACATTAACACACCACTAATTATAAGATATATTACATTTATTTGCTTTTCATCTATAACAATATTTATTCTATTTTCTAAAATTACAGTTATTATTCCTACTCCTAATGCTATTGCCATATAAACAATATTACACCACTTAAATGTTTCTTTACAATTAACTTCTTTTATTAATTTTGGAATAGTACCAATTATTAATCCTATAAAAATTGATTTTGTTTGTATTGGATAATTATACAATAAATAATTTAATGCATTACTAAATATTAAAACACCTATTCCTCCACCTATGAGTATTGGTAATAGAATTTTTAAATTTTTTAGCGGGGCTTTAAAAAAATTTAACACAGAATCCAACAATTTTTCATATATTCCAAATATTACACATAATACACCACTGCTTACTCCTGGAACTATTGCTCCTGCTCCAATAAAAATTCCCTTTATTATATTTATAATAATATTCATGTAATTCCTCCATTATATTATTCATAATATTCTTTTCATTTATAATTTATTCTTTTTTATGTCCATGCACTTTTCTTTTTTTTCCACATATAATTTGTTATGCTAATATTTTAATGATTTTAATAAATTTATATTTGGAGGTGCAATTATGTTTTCAGCACTTTGTATGTCTGGTATTTTAGGATTTATAGAATTCTTAAAATCTTCTGTATTTTTAGTAGGATATATTTCTAATACCAACGTTTTTCCTGAACCTTTAAGCTCAGAAGAAGAAAAAATGTATTTAGAACAAATGAAATCTGGTGATGAAGAAGCCAGAAACATTTTAATAGAACGTAATTTAAGATTAGTTGCTCATATATCAAAAAAATATTCTACGTCTAATGTTGATCAAGATGATTTAATTTCTATTGGTACAATTGGTTTAATAAAAGGTATTAATACTTTTAATATAGATAAAGGTTCTAAGCTTTCTACTTATGTATCTCGTTGCATAGATAATGAAATTTTAATGCATCTACGTTCCATAAAAAAACTTGGGGCTGAAGTATATCTTAATGAACCTATAGGAAAAGATAAAGATGATAATGTTATTACTCTACAAGAAATTTTAGAAAATGACGAAAGAAATATTGAAGAAGAAGTTGATATAAAAATGAAAATTAAACTACTTTATGAAAAAATGAAGTATATTTTAAAAGACAGAGAAAAAACAATTCTAGAATTGCGTTTTGGACTCGGTGGTTTTAAACCCAAAACTCAACACGAAATCGCTAAAATGATGGGCATTTCTCGTTCTTATGTCTCCAGAATTGAAACAAAAGCAATTAACAAACTTTCTCACGAATTAAAAGATTAATACTTAATGAAAACGAAATATCGAAAGTACATGCAATAATCTTTATATTTAATAAATTATTACATAATACACAAATTATCAGTATAATATTATTACAATCTACACCTATAAGAAAAATTGAAAATTTTTCTTTAATTTGTTTTCGCCCGATTTGAGTTCTCGACTAAAAGGAGAAAATTTCAAAGAGCTAGCGATTGTAACTTTTTATAATAAACTATAAATCTTGGCTTAATATTACATTTTTATTACATTTTTGTTACAAAAGCGTTGACTTTTGTAATTTTTTGTTTTACAATTAAAGTATAGTGAAAAATTAGAATTCAAAAGATTTTAAAATTACAATAGATAAAGGAGTTGATATCCATGAATAATGAAAGAGAAATATACCCTAAATCCAATTGTTTAGCATTAACAATTAGGAAAGAACATAGATTAACAGTACTTAATAAAGTTACTAAAACTACTTTAAGGGTTTCTTTAAAAACTTTATTATATGCTGCATTTTTAACAATAGCTAGCATTTTTGTTTAAAAATAAATACAGTATAAACTAAGTTATACTGTATTTATTTTTTTGTTTTTATTTCATGAACAAAATTTAATTATTTTCTTGTATAAATTACTGTAATAGTAGATTGTGCTGGAAGTTTTGATAAATCTATATAATATTCTCCATTAGTATCTTGTAATACAATTTCATCTTTTTGTGCTGCAGCAAAATTCATATATTTCATTCCTCCAGCTGTTAAAGAAAATTCTTTACTTCCATCTATTTGTGTTAAATATACTTTTCCACTTTGAATTTCAGTTTGTTCAATATTTCTTGTAGTTTGTTTAGGTATTGAACTTTCAATAAATGACTTCATTATATTTGCTAAACGATCTTCTGCAAATTCTCCAAATTCAGCTCCATCTGCATATTGATAATTTGTAATTTTTGATAGTTCTTGATATAATTTATATTCTTTACTATATTTATCAGCATTTTTACATGAATTTATATTGGTTGTATTTGGATTTAATACAGTTCTTGCAAATAAGTTTTTAGGCTCAGTTTCGCTTATTCCCATTCCTATTGTATACATTTTAGCTGTTTTATTATAACTTTGTGACACTACATCTTTATAAGATTTTGCCGATTGTATTGTATATTTTCCATAGAATTCATTAACTTTTGCTTCTGTAGCATCTCCTACTTTATTAGATTGTATAACATTTGTATATGCTTCTGTATAGTAAGTAGGCATTCCATCTGATAAAAGTATAATTATTGGTTGCCTTGTTACTTCTTGCCCATCTATTTGTATTGTCTTATTTTTCGCATTTTTCAATAATTTAGTTCCTTCTGCAATTCCTATTTGTGTATATGTTCCTCCTTCAAACTTTCTTTTTACTTTACTAACATTTTTAACATTTGTTTCCATTGTTATTCCATTTAAATTTAAATAGTTTGAACCATCATTAGCCTTGTATCTTCCTAAGTCTAACATCTTTGTGTAATCTATCTTTTCTGTACTCCACTGATATGAACCACTAAATGCCAATACAGCAACTCTGTTATATTCATTATATCCTTGTATTTGTGCAATTGCTTTATTTGTAGCTGTTATAGTATTTTGAGCTCGCTCTTTATTATCTACCATACTTTGTGATGTATCTACTATAAATACAACATCAAGTGGAACCTTTACTTTATTCGTATCTGTATATTTCTGAGTTATTGTTCCTCCTGTTGGTTTAATATATGTGTTTGTTATTTCTAATTCATTATTTTGATTTGTCGTACATTTTGATGCTGTATATCCTGTTGGTACTGTTACTTCTTTTACTGTGTATACAATACTATTTCCTTGTTCATCTTCTAATTGTAAATTTTCAAAAGTATATGACCAATTATCAGCAGTTATTTCTACTGGGTCTCCTACTTCTTTTCCATTTTTCATTAATTGAATCTTTATAGTTTTAGGTCTATTTGATTCATAATTTTTATCATTCCATTTTTTAACAAATTTTTTGCTTCCTATTGTTGGTGTATATTCTGTATTTATATCTACATCATCTGTATCTTCTGGTGTTTTATTTTCATGTTTTCCTGTTGCTTTAGTCCAGTTTTTAAATGTTTTATTAGTTCCTGTTACATCACTCTTAGATAATTTATAAGATACTGTAAATATTATTTTTTCTTGAGGTTCTAGTGTTATATCATCTCTTCCTAATAGGTTTGTGTTTGGTGTTATTTCATTTCCAATTGTTATAGTTGTTCCATTTAATCTTTCTGGTAATACTACACTTTCTAATTTAACTTTTTTATCATCTATTACTTTTACATTGTTTAATGTTGTATTTCCATCATTTGTAGCAACTATTCTATATGTTATTGTAGAATCTTGATTTGCTTTTACACTACTTATATTATTTTCATTTATTTCTATTGTTTCATTATTTTTTGTAACAGATATAATATCTTTTTTTACATCTATACTAGGATTATTCTCTATTTCTATATCTTTTTCTGGCTCTTTATTTCCCACTATAGCAATATTTTCAATTTTTGATATAGTATCAATTGCTTTTTGTGTTATCTTTATTTCAAATTCTACTGTTGCTTTGTCATTTACATTTACTTTTGCTGTTATACCACTGATTAAATCTTGAATTTCTACCTCTCTTGTACCATCTGAATCTTTTACTGTTACTTTTCCTTGAATTATTGCTAAATTATTATCAAGTATATTTTTTATTTTTTCATCTTTTATAGTTAAATCTTTTAAAACTGTATTTCCTGTATTTTTAGCAGTAATTGTATATTTTACTGTATCTCCTGCCGCTGTTACTTTATTTTTTTCTGCTCTGTTACTATCTAATATTATAGCTGTTTTTTCTGCTTCATATTTTTCTATATCTATATCTTTTTCTGGTTCTTGTTCTCCAACTATAGCAATATTTTTTATTTGTGTTTCATTATCTATTGCCTTTTGTGTTATTTTTACTTCAAATGTCACTGTTGCTTCCTGACCTACATTCAAATTAATAGTTATTCCTTTAATTAAATCATCTATTTTTATTTCTCTTGTACCATCTGAATCTATTGCTTTTGCTTTTCCTTGTACTTCTACTAAGCTATTATTAATTATTTCTCCAATTTTTTCATCCTTTACCATTAAGTCTTTTATTGTAGTATTTCCTGTATTTTTTATTTTTATTGTATATTGCACTTTATCCCCAGCTGTAGTAATTCTATCTTTTTTTACAAATTGTGCATCTGTGATTATTGCTGTTTTTGATGACTCATAGTTTTGATGTGCTTCATCTATTGGTGTTTCTGTTTTGCTATTTTTTTCTTCATCATCATATTTTATTGTTGCAACATTTATTAAATTTGGTATTTCTTTTTGATTATCTATATCTTCTTGTTGTACTATATATTGAGCTGTTAATACTTTACTTTCTCCAGCTTTTAAAGTAATTTCTGTTACTTTATTTTCACCATCATACAAATCCAATGATTTATTTTTACTTGTAAGAACATCATTTACTGCTACTTTTTTATCTGTGCTACCTGTATTAGTAATTGTTATGTCATAGTTAACAATATCATTTAACTGTACTGGTGGTTGAACTTCTTCATTATTTCTTATAATATTTTTCACTTTTTTTACTACTTCAACATTTGTTGTATCAACTTCAGTTGGTGGTGTTGGAGTTTCATCTTCTCCTGTTAAAGCTTTGTTTATAATTTTCCCTTCAGCCTTCATCACTTCTATAGAAAAGGTTATTGTAGCAATTCCATTTGCTTTAACTTTCACTTTTACTCCATTTATTAATTCTTCTTCGTTTACTTCTTTTTGTCCTTCAGCATCTTTTATTATAGGCTTTTCATTTATTTTTGCTACACTATTTAATATATCTTTTAAATCTTTATCTTTTACTAATGTTTCTCCATCTATTGTTCCTATATTGTTTAATGTTATTGTATATGTAATTATATCTCCTTTTTTAGCATTTTCTATTGTTTGCCCATTTCTTGTTACTACACATTCTTTTTTTGATATAATATTTACAATATCTAAATTTTTATTTGTATTTGCAAAAGTTGCTTTTATTTCCTGTGGCTCCCAAATTTTATCCTCACCTTTTGCTACCAGTTGGTTAGGTAAAATAACTTTTTCTTGTTTTGTGATAGTAGTATCTTTTATATCTTCTATATTTTTTACTGTAGGTGTATTTATAACTCTCCCTGGTGTTGTTTTTTTACTATCATTACTTGTTGTATTTGATGGTATTTTCGTAGTATTATTTTTTTCTACTACATTATTATTCGTACTTTGATTTTTTTCTGTATTTGCATTAACTTTATTACTTTGTACATTTTCACTCTCTTGGCTTTGTTGTGTTTGTGTTTCTTGTTGTTCTTGATTTTGTTTTGCCTCTTGATTTTGATTCTCGCCTTTTTGGCTTGAAGTTTGTTCTTGCTCGACTATTTGTTCCTCATCTTTATGGTTTGCCATTTCTGCAGCCTTTGCATTACCTCTAGTCTTTAGAAAAACTACTGTTCCAGTAATTGCAGTCACTAGTAGTATTGCTATAATAATTATTGCTGCTAAAGTTTTCCTTTCTGGCATTATAAATCTACCTGCCATTTTAATTCCTCCCTTTTATATTTTCTGTTTAGCTTTAATTATTAATCGTTCTTTGTTTCCTCTAGTGCATGTTATTAATGTTACTTCTCTTATATTTATATCTTTAGTAAGTAAAATACTGGTATCATTGGGATTTGTAACAAATTTATCATAAATTTCATAATCTATTACATTTTTTTCTAAATCCTCTAACTTTATGATTTCTCCAATATTTAAATTTTTAGTTTTTCCGAACATTGTTCCATCATATTTATTATGTCCTGCTATTGACAAATTTCCATATTCATTTACTTTTCCACCCCAATATTTTATTATACTATATTTCATTGGAGTTTTAGTTGATTCAGGACTTGGATTTTCAACTTCTAAAATTGGATATTTTATATTTATTTTTGGTATTTCTATAGTTCCTATAACATTATACCCATTTAATGTTAATTGTTTACTATCTTCTTCGTCTATTTTTGAAAATGTATCAATAACTTCTTTATTTTGTTCTTCATTTATTAAATTTTGTTTGTATTGTGTTATTATTAGCATTATTGTAATTATGGCACCTATTAATAATATTATAAAAATTGTTTTATATATTTTTATTCTCA